>Ga0153916_10002067_pt1 | contig 14738 bp, 10 predicted proteins | sample Opewatmetagenome_FD_109642 | JGI IMG/M metagenome (GOLD analysis project Ga0153916, IMG submission 109642) | Freshwater wetland microbial communities from Ohio, USA - Open water 3 Core 3 Depth 4 metaG | ecosystem: Environmental > Aquatic > Freshwater > Wetlands | place: USA: Ohio, Lake Erie...
CGCGGGACATCCTGCTCAGCGACACGGTCAGGGTCTACCGCGCCATGCGCGCGGCCGGGGTCGACGCGCGGCTGGAGGTCTACGAGGCCATGTCCCACGCCGAATACACGTCGGCCCCCTCCAGCCCGGAATCGGTGGGCGTCTTCACCGACATCGCCGCCTGGTTCGACCGGCATCTGGCGCGCTGACGGGGTGCGGCCCCGCCGCATTTGGAGCCGCGCCCTGTTCGCCCTATATTCCGGGCTTGCCAGACGGGGAATTCCTTGGGCGTCACGCTTGATCTTTCGCGCACCGCGGCGAGCGCCGCGCCGGTGCGTTCGAACCTTTCGGGGCTGAACCTTTCGGGCCTGACCCGCAAGGGGCTCGTCGACGCGCTCATCGCCGCCGACGTCGTGCGCCCGGACAAGGCCCGGATGCGCGCCAATCAGCTGTGGCGCTGGATCCACCACTATGGCGTCACCGATTTCGACGCCATGACCGACGTGGCCAAGGAGACCCGCGCCGCCATCGCCGAGAAGTTCAGCCTCGCGCGGCCCGAGGTGGTCGAGCGCCAAGTGTCCAAGGACGGCACCCGCAAGTGGCTGATCCGCATGGCTCCCGGGATCGAGGTCGAGACGGTCTACATCCCCGACGTGGGCCGCTCGGGCGCGCTCTGCGTCTCCAGCCAGGTGGGCTGCACGCTGAACTGCACCTTCTGCCACACCGGCACCCAGGCCCTGGTGCGCAACCTGACCGCCGCCGAGATCGTCGCCCAGGTGCAGATCGCCCGCGACGACCTCGACGAATGGCCGAGCCCCAAGGAAGACCGCCGGCTCTCCAACGTGGTGTTCATGGGCATGGGCGAGCCGCTCTACAATCTCGACAACGTGGCCGACGCCATCGACATCATCGCCGATAACGAGGGGATCGCCATCTCCCGCCGGCGGATCACGGTCTCGACCTCGGGCGTCGTGCCGGAGCTGACGGCCCTGGGCGAACGCACCCAGGCCATGCTGGCCATCTCGCTGCACGCTACCAACGACGAGCTGCGCGAAAAGCTGGTGCCGCTGAACAAGAAGTACCCGATCGAGCAGCTGATGGCGGGCATCCGGGCCTATCCGGGCCTCTCCAACGCCCGGCGGGTGACCTTCGAGTACGTGATGCTGAAGGGCGTCAACGACAGCCCGGCCGAGGCCAAGGCGCTGGTGCGCCTGCTCAAGGGCATCCCGTCCAAGATCAACCTGATCCCGTTCAACCCCTGGCCGGGCAGCGCCTACCAGTGCTCGGACTGGGGAACCATCGAGGCCTTCGCCGCGGTGCTGAACCGGGCGGGTTACGCCTCGCCGATCCGCACGCCGCGCGGCCGCGACATCCTGGCCGCCTGCGGCCAGCTGAAGTCGGAAAGCGAGAAGCTACGCGCCAGCGCCCGGCGCAAGCTCGCCGCCCCCGTCACAGATCCGTCGGCGGACTGAGGGCATGGGTCTCCCTTCCGCCGGTCTGCGGCCTTAAGAGTTCCCCATGCCGACACAGCTCCAGTCGCCGGAAGTCCAGGCTTTCGCCACCGGGTTCCCGATCACCCTGCTGCATTTCGGCGTCACCGGCCTGATCCTGTTCCTGGGCGCGACGCTCTACGTGCTGCTGACCCCGCACCGGGAGATCGCCCTGATCCGCGACGGCAACGCTGCGGCCGCCCTGTCGCTGGGCGGGGTGCTGGTGGGCTTGGCCCTGCCGCTGGCCGTGTCGCTTCACGCCTCGACCTCGGTGGTGGAGATCGCCATCTGGGGCGCTTCGACGGTGGTGGTGCAGCTCTTGGTGTTCCGCCTGGTGGACCTGTTCCTGCGCGGCCTGCCGCAGCGCATCCAGGAGGGCGAAGTGGCCGCCGCGGCCCTGTTGATCGGCGCCAAGCTCGCCACGGCGATCATCCTCTCCGCCGCCGTGGCCGGCTAAGGCCCCATGCATTTCCCGCGTCTCCCTGACTGGTTGCTCTACACCGCGGTGGTGCTCGCCCTGCTGATCGCCGCCGTCGGCCGCCAGGAGAACGCCGACGCCCCGCCCGCGCCGCCGCCGACGGTGGAGACCCAGGGCGCGCCGCTGGGCCCGGCCTCGCCCTTCGATCCTTCCGTCGTCGTGGACGTGCCCGACCAGACCGAGCCCGGCGTCGGCACCGCCTTCTCTGTCGCCGACTCCGGGACGTGGCTGACCGCCCGCCACGTGGTCGAGGGCTGCCGCCAGACGGCGATCGTGGTCAGCGAGGGCCACGGCGTCGAGGCGGTGGTCCATGTGGACCCGCAGGGCGAAGCCGCGGTGCTGACCACCGAGGGCGGGGCCCCGGCCCTGCCCATGGGCCTGGACCGGCCTTTGCGCCGGGGCGACCGCGCGTTCCATCCCGGCTTTCCGCAGGGCATGCCCGGCGAGGCGACCTCACGGCTGCTGGGGCGCGAGACCCTGGTGGTGCACGGCCGCGGCGCGCGTTCCGAGCCGGTGCTGGTCTGGGCCGAGGCCGGCCGCACCGACGGGCTGAAGGGCACGCTGGCGGGGCTTTCCGGCGCGCCGGCGATCGACCAGGCCGGCCGCGTCATCGGCGTCACCGTGGCCGAGTCCCCGCGCCGGGGCCGCATCTACACCACCTCGCCGGAGACCGTGAGCCACGCGCTGCGGGCGGCGGGCCGCCGGCCGGCCAGCTTCGCCATCGGCGAATCGGTGACGCCCGAGAACTACGGCCGGGTCGCCGACGCCCTGCGCCGCGACCTGCGCGTCGCCCAGGTGATCTGCCTGAAGACCTGATCAGCCTGAGTGCCTGGGGCGCTCCCCATCCCGCTAATCCCAGCGAAGGCCGGGATCCAGATCCAGCCTGAGCGGTCGGTGGGTTTCACCTGGGCCCCGGCCTTCGCCGGGGTGAGCGGATCAAGCGGGGGACGCCTCCGCCGGCTCATCCTTCGGCTGGCGCGCGGCGACCAGGAAGGCCAGCACGATGCCCACCGCCCCGATCCCGGCCGAATAGAAGAAGAAGGTGACGTAGCCAACGCCCAGCGCTGCAGCGGGCACGCCGGACTTGGCGACGGCCGCGGCGAAGGCTTCCGGCGGCAGCCTGACGAAGAGGCCGGCAAGCGCGGCGGCCGGCCCGCCGGCCTGGGCCGAGGCGGCGGCGGCCTCGACGATCCGCCCCGACTGCGAGGCGAGCAGCTTGCCGGGTAGGGAATAGAGCGAGGAAAACAGCGCGTACTGGGTCGCCGTGAAGCCCTCGCTGGTCAGGCTCGACATGTAGGCGATCAGACAGGTGCCCGAGAATCCGGAAGCGACGTTGTCCACCCCGATGGCCACGAACAGGGCCGACAGCTGCGGGCCCTGCACCGCCAGCCAGGCGAATACCAGGTTGGACAGGGGGCCGGCGAAGGCGCCGATCAGCAGCGCCCGGATCAGGCCGAGCCGGGCCACCGCGTAGCCGCCGGCGAAGACGCCGAGCATGGACATGATCACCCCGAAGACCTTCCGCACCTCGGCGATCTCCAGCTTGCTGAAGCCCAGGTCCAGGTAGAACGGGTTCATGATGTTGAGCACGAAGTCGCTCAATCGGTAGAGGCAGATCAGCGCCAGGATCAGGCCGGCGGTCTTGTCGTAGCGGGTGAAGAAGTCCTTCAGCGGATCGCCCAGCGCCGCGGCCAGATAGACGCCGGGCCGTGTCGTGGCGCCCGGGATCGGCCGCGCGGCCAGCACGATCACCGCCCCGCCGGCCAGAACCCCGGCCACCTGCAGGAAGACGCCCCAGGGCTTGGCGGTCCAGGCGGCCTTGAGCGCCTCGCCTGCATCGGCCTGGCCCAGCGCCTTCAGCGCCCCGCCGATCAGCCCCGCGTCGCCGGCCAGGCCCGAGCCCAGGATCAGGGCGCCCAGGCCGAACAGGGCCAGACGGGCGACCCACTCGGGAATCTCCAGCCCGGGCCGCGAGGCCACGCCTGCGGCGTGGATCGGCCGGATTTCGTGGGCGGTCTCGCGCGGGGCGGCCAGCACCGCCAGCACGCCCACGCCCATCAGGCAGGCCATGACCGCATAGGAGAGGTTCCAGCTGAAGGCCTCCGCCAGCACCAGCGGCGCCGCGCCGGCCACGATCATCGCCAGCCGGTAGCCCCACTGATAGGCCGCGGCCATGGCGCCCTGCTTCTCGTCGGGGGCGGCCTCGATCCGCCAGGCGTCGACGACGATGTCCTGGGTGGCCGAGGAGAAGCCCACGAACACCGCGCACAGGGCCATGGCGCCCAGGTTCGCCGCAGGATTCCCGCCCGCCACCAGCCACAGGCCCAGAATGATCAGGGCCTGGCAGACCAGCATCCAGGACCGGCGATGCCCCAGCCAGGCGGTGAGGCCCGGAATCTTCGCCCGGTCCACCAGCGGCGCCCAGAGGAACTTGAAGGAATAGGCCAGCGTCGCCAGGCTGAAGAAGCCGATCACCTCCAGCGACAGCCCCGCGTCGCGCAGCCAGGCCGACAGAGTGTCGAAGATCAGCAGGTTGGGCAGGCCCGAGGCGAAGCCCAGGCCCAGCATGACGAGCGCCCGGCGCTCGAAGAAGACGGCCAGCGCGGCGAGCGCGCCCGGCTTCTGCGCATTGGTGGATGATGGCAAGGACGGGCCTCGGCTGCTGCGAAGGCCCCCCGGAGGCCCTCTCTAGCCGAGCTTGGCGCGCGCCGCGCCCGGCGTCCAGCGAGCCTTGGCCCAATAGGAGCGCGCGCCCCTCAGGGCCTCGGGCGAGAGGGGTTTCACCAGGAAATCGTCCATGCCCGCCTCTCGGCAGGCGTGGCGGTCCTCCTCGAAGGCGTTGGCGGTGACCGCCACCACCGGGGTCGTCACGCCCTGCGCCCGCAGGCGCCGGGTGACCTCCACGCCCGAGAGGTCGGGCATGCGCATGTCCATCAGGATCAGGTCGTAGGCGCCGACCTTCAGCGCCGCCAGGGCCTCGGCCCCGCCGCGGGCGTGGTCCACCGTGCAGCCCTCGCGGGTGAGCAGGGTCCGCGCCAAGAGCGCATTGATCGGATTGTCCTCGACCAGCAGCACGCGCGAGCCGCGGGCCGCGGCGCTCAGCGCGCGGTCGTCCTCATGGGCGTGGGCGGCGGCCTTTCCGCCCTCGGCGGCGTCCTTGGCCAGCACGCGGGCGGCCAGCGAGACGCGGCGCAGCGGCTTGATCAGGTAGCCGGCGAAGCCGTCCTTGCGGTAGCGGGCGATCCGGCCGCGCGCCTCGGGCGCCAGCAGCACGATGGCCCGCCGGCCCTCCGGGCGCTTCAGATATCGCGAGCCCTTGGCCAGCGCCTCATCGATCAGCAGCACGTCGCCCGGGCCCGTGGCGGCCGTCAGGGCGGCGACGTCGGACGCCTCCACCGCGGTCCCGCCGCTGGCCTCGATCTGGCGGCGGGCGCCAACGCGGACGATGGCGCTGGGCGAGGCGATCCCCACCGTGCGCCCGGCCAGGGACGCATCGGCCGGGGCCGCGCCCACGGGCTCGAAGCGGGCCTGCATCCAGAAGGCCGCCCCGCCGCCGGGAAGGCCCTTGGCCCGATCCACGCCCACGTCGCCGCCCATGGCCTGGGCGAGCTGACGGGCGATGGCCAGGCCCAGCCCCGCGCCGGCCAGCATGGTCTCCTGGGCCTGGTCGGCCTGGGCGAAGGCCTTGAAGATGGTCTTGCGGGCGGCCTTGCTGACGCCCGGGCCGGTGTCCTCGACGGTGAAGCGCAGGACGCCGTCGGGGGTCTGCACCGCGCTCAGCAGCACGCCGCCCTCGCTCGTGAACTTCACGGCGTTGCCGGCGAAATTGAGCAGGATCTGCCGCAGCCGGCCCTCGTCGGCCAGGATGGTCCCCACGCCGGGGGAGACGGCCCAGGCGATCTCCAGGCCCTTTTCGCGCACCCGCGGGCTCATCAGCTCGCACACGGTCCGCAGCAGGGATTCGACCTCCACCGGCGCTAGCCGCAGCTCCACCTTGCCGGCCCCCAGCTTGGCGAAATCCAGCACGTCGTTGACCAGGTTCAGCAGATGCTCGCCAGAGTCCCGCAGGGCGGTGACGTAGGTCTTCTGCTCGGCGGTGAGCGGCGTGCCCTCCAGGACGCGCGCCATGCCCAGGATGCCGTTCAGCGGCGTGCGGAACTCGTGGCTCAGCGAGCCCAGGGCCTCGGGGCTGATGGGCGCGCGCGCGGCCGGGCGAGATTTGGGCTTCGACATGGCCGCGAGCCTAGCCCCGCACGGCTTAACGGGCGGTCAAACGCACCGCACGGAACCCGACGCACCCTTCGCGCGTTGAACAAGCGAGGCTGTGGGAACCCCGCAACCGAAAGGTCGAGACGAATGACGGCGAATGCGATCGAAGACGACACCTTCATCGGCGAACTGACTGGGCTGATCCCCAACATGCGGGCTTTCGCGCGCTCCCTGTGCGGCAATGCGGCCGAAGCCGACGACCTGGCCCAGGAGGCCCTGGCCAAGGCCTGGGCGCACCGGACGAGCTTCGAGCGCGGCACCAACATGAAGGCGTGGACCTTCATGATCATCCGCAACCAGTTCTATTCCGAGAAGCGCCGCTCGTGGCGCCGCCAGCCGCTGGACCCGGAGGTCGCCGAACGCACCCTGGTGGCGGTGAACAACCCCACCGGCGCCCTGGAGCTGGACGAGGTGCGCCGGGCCATGGCCATGCTGCCCGACGACCAGCGAGAGGCCCTGATCCTGATCGGCGCCGGCGGGCTATCCTATGAGGAAGCCGCCGAGGTCATCGGCGTGGCCGTCGGCACGGTGAAGAGCCGCGTCAGCCGCGCCCGCGACCGCCTGACCGGCATCCTGTTCGACGGCGCCTACGACAAGGACGACCTGGCCCCTGGCGACGCCATGGGCGCGATCCTGTTCCAGATGGACCAGCTGCGGGGGGTTAGGGCAGCGTAGGCGCACGTCCTGGCTCCACGCTCCGCCTTCAGCAGAGGGCGGAGCCGGACCGAGGCGTCAGAATCTCCAACGCACCGAGACATTGACGCGGGGCGATCGGTCCGCGGTCCGGAAGCGGTCCGCATTGAGGGGCGCGGCGACCTCGACGGCGAAGTCCGCGCGGCCGATCCTGCCTCGGGCGCCCGCCCCCGCCGAATAGACCGAGCCCCCGCCGAATCCCTGGCCGATATTGCCGACGCTGCCGCCGTCGACAACGGTGTAGATTTGAACATCCCGCGCCAGCGGCGTCCCGTCGCCAAGCTCCTTGCGCAGTTCGATCGCGCCCATGACGCCCCTGTCGCCGAAACGTTCGCTGAAATCGTAGGCGCGACCGAATCCAGGACCGCCGACTCCGATCTCTTGGGAGGCCAGCAACGGGCGCGAAGTTGTCTGCCCGTTGACCGAAGCGCGGATTCTGTAGCGTTCGCCCAGCGGCGCGGTCCAGTTGACCCAGACTGTCCCCTTGGTGAAGACGCCGCTCGCGTCGAGACGCGAGCTCAGGGGATCCCCTCGACGATTGGTTCCCGACGCGGCCACCCCACGGACGATGCCCACTCCTCCGGAAAGCTGACTTTTCGCGATCCGCACATTGCCTGAAGCGCCGGCCGAAACCGTGACGATTTCGTCCCGCTGCAGAAGCACGCCTGCGGCCTTTTCCTTGAACTTCAGATGAGCCAGCTCGGCGTTCACCCAGACGCTCGCGTCCTTGGTCCTAACAAGCGCGCGGCTTACGAACACCGCAGCGTACAGACTGCGGCCCTCAAGCTCGAAACGGCTGAGATCGCCGCCCGGTCGAGAGACCCCCGCAGACGCGGTCACGCCGAACTGGGAAGCGCCGCCGCCCGGCGTGACGGCATACCGGCCGCTGACGAAGGTGAGCTCGTCGGGCTGGTGAACCGTGTTCAGGATCTGGGCGTTGAGGGTGTCGCCGGCGTTGAACAGCCCGTTCACATCCGTGGAGAGGCGGACGCGAAGAGGACCTACCGAGGTCGGCCCGTAATTATCCAACACGACGAAGGTGCTGAGCTTCTGGTCGTCGACCTCCACGGCCAGTACGCCGCGGCCGTCCTTCTTCTCATAACGCGTCCCTAGGATGGTAATACCCGGTAGGTCCTCCGCCAGGAGCAGCTGGCGTTCGACATGACTCTTCAGAGGCGCCTTGCCGATGAGCCGGTCGAAGATCTGCCGCAGGCGGCGGTTTTCCGAACCGGTGATCCGAACCTCGTCGATCGCCCCGAGGTCGAGGCGCACCTTGACGACCCCCAGCTGCACAGCCTGCGCCGGTACGACCGCACTCGCAAACAGGTAGCCGCGCCGGCGGGACTCCTCGGCCACGGATCGCGCAAGCTGCTGCAGAACCTCGGGGCTGGCCGTGCGGCCGATAAAGGGCTCGTAGCTCGCCGAGAGGGTCGCCAGGCCGATCGGCTCCGAACCGGTGACGCTCACGGCGCCGATCAGAAGATCGGCGCCGTCGGCCTGTCCATCAACCGTGGCGTCCTGGGCCCGGTTGACGATCGTGACCGGCGCGATGGTCTGACGCGGCTCAGCGAAGGCGGCGCTACTTTGCGTAGTAGAAAGCGGATCGCGCAACTGTTGAGCCAGGACGAGATCCGGTATTAGGATCAGCCATAGCAAGATCATTGCTGCTGCGAGCCGGCACACGTGTGTGTTCCAAATCGTGAAAATCGCTTTGTTCTATTATATACAATTCCCTAGAATTTCGTTTAGGACCGCGACCCAATTGTTAAGCTATAGGTAACTATTCAGTTAAATTATTCTGTAAACATGATTCCCTATTCAATGAGTTTGAATTTCGAAATTCGAGCTCGAAAAAGGGGTTTCATTGTGCGGAAGCTGAGCGCAGGTCTCGTTTTCACCATCCTACTTTCGGGCGCAGCGACTGCGCAGACCCCCGGCTGGCGAGTCTCCGAAAGCTCGGGCGCGGTCTATGTCTTGAGCCAGGGCCTGAGCAAGGCCGCGGTCGGCGGAACGGGCATCGGCGTCGGCGACACTGTCTCCACCGGCCGTGACGGGCGCGCGGTGCTAGTGCGGGGCCAGGAATTCCTGGTCGTTTCGCCCAACAGCCGGCTGCGGATCGTCGAGCCGCAGGCGACCGGCGGCGTCACCCAGGTCTTTGAGGATCTGGGCAATATCGTCTTCCGGATCAACAAGAAGTCGACCCCCCACTTCGGCGTCGAAACGCCCTACCTCGCCGCTGTCGTCAAGGGCACGACATTCAGCGTGACCGTGACCGAGACGGGGTCCTCGGTTCAGGTGACCGAAGGCGCGGTCCAGGTTTCGACCCTGGACGGCGGCGCGACCCAGACCTTGACGCCAGGCATGATCGGCATGGTCTCCCGGGATCAGCAGCAACGCCTGATGATCGACGGCGGCGAGACCAAGGGCGGCGAAGCGCCCGCCGCACAGACTGTCGAGCCGGGCATCGATGAGCCAGCGTCCGATACGGTGCAGGGCGGGTCCGCCGTTGACGGCGCGCCTATGGATGTCGCGATTCGCGAATCCGGGGGCACAGAAGTCGCTATTTCTCAGGCGGTTTCCGAAGGACCGGTTTCCCTCGGCGGGATCTCCGGCGGGTTGGTCATGGGCGATCCCTCGCTGGCGAACGCCCATGCGGCTCAGCGCCTGGCGGAACGAGCTCAAGACGTCGCCAATTCCGGGAATGGTCGCGGGAACGCCGGTGGCAACGGGAATGGCAACTCCGGCAACAGCAACGCAAACGGCGGCGGGAACGACAACGCCGGCGGAAACGGCGCGGGCAATTCCGGAAACGGAAACGGGAACGCTGGCGGCGGCGGCAACGGAAATGGAAACGGGATCGCCGGCGGCGGGAACGGGAACGCCGGCGGAAACGGCGCGGGCAATTCCGGAAACGGCAACGGGAACGCTGGCGGCGGCGGCAACGGAAATGGAAACGGGATCGCCGGCGGCGGGAACGGGAACGCAGGCGGAAACGGCGCGGGCAATTCCGGAAACGGCAACGGAGGCAGCGACAATGCCGGCGGAAACGGCAACGCCAGCAATTCCGGCAACGGGAACGCGAACGCGAACGGCGGCGGGAACGACAACGCAGGCGGCGCCGGCGCGGGCAATTCCGGGAACGGGAACGGCGGCGGCAGCGATAACGGCGGCGGAAACGGCAACTCCGGCAATTCGGGAAACAACGGCAGGGGCGGCTGACAGCCGCATGGAGCGGCCGCATGACGCGCCCAGGTCGTAGATGCGACTCTGACCCGAGGCGGAGGCGGCCGGTCGACGCGGTCCATCCGCTGCAACAGGCGACAGACCCGTGATCGCTCTTCGCGCTCCACTCGATCAGAGCCGGTATTGGGGTCTTTGCACCCTGTTCGCGGCCCTGGCTTTCGGCATCGTCATCGCCGTGGCCGGTCTCGGCGAGGGACTGGACGGGCAGATGCGCGAGTGGCGCGACGGGCTGCGCGCCCGCCCGGCCAGCGGCCAGATCGTAATCGTCGAGATCGACGCTCAGAGCCTGGCGGCCCAGGAGCACTGGCCCTGGCCGCGCCGGCACTATGCCGAGTTCGTCGACAGACTGCGCCCTGCGAACACACGTATGCTCGCCTTCGACGTCGACTTCTCGTCCCACTCGAGCCCGGAGGATGATCGCGAACTCGCCGAGGCCCTCGAGCGCTTCGGGGGCGGCGTGGTCCTGCCGACGTTTCGACAGCGCGCCGGCTTCGGCGGCGACGGGATCGTGGAGAGCCTCCCCATTCCCTCACTGCGCAAACACGCGTTCCTGGCCTCGGTGAACGTCCATCCGGATCCGGACGGGCGGATGCGCAGCTACAGCTACGGGACGGTGACCGGCGGCGTTCCGCGCCCGTCGATCGGCGCATTGCTGGCGGAGAGGCCGGGGCGGATCAGCGAGCGCTTCGACATCGACTTCTCGATCGATCCGGCGACGATTCCCAGGGTCAGCTTCACTGACGTGGTGACTGGCAAGGCCGACGTGTCGGCGCTGGCGGGGAAGCGGGTGATCGTCGGAGCGACCGCGATTGAGCTCGGCGACCGCTACGCCGTGTCTCGTCACGGCATATTGTCAGGCGTCGTCGTCCAGGCGCTGGCCGGCGAAACCCTCCTGGACGGCTCGACGAACCCCTCTTGGGGCCCTTGGCCGCTGACGCTGGTCGCGTTCATCGCGATCGGATGGGCGCTGAATGCCCGGTCGCAGCTGGGCCAGACGGCCCCCCTGGTCGTCGCCACGGTCGCCGTCGTCGGTCTGCCTTTGGTTCTGGAGGCGGCCAAGATCGGCCGTCTGGAGGCGGCCCCGGCGCTTGCGATGCTGATCCTGGCTGTTTCGTTGAAAATCGTCGCCGCCGTCCTTGGAGCGTTCCGGCAGACCCGGCTGACCGACGCCGAAAGCGGCCTGCCCAACGCGGCCGCGCTCGTCGCCGCCTATGAAGCTGCGAGCGATATGACCCTGGTCGCCGCGCGCATCGGCCGGTTCGACGAGGTGAGTTCCGTGCTGAACGACGGCGAGCGGGCGGCCCTGATTTCGGCGATCGTCGACCGGCTTCGCATCGCGGCCACGGGCGGGCAGATCCACCGCACGGGGCGCGACACCTTCATGTGGCCCGTTCATGCCGACGCGGACCAGGGCGTCGTCGACTCGTTGGAGGGACTTTCCGCGCTTTTCCGCGGGCCGATCCAGCTCGGCGGCCGCTCGCTGGTGATCAAGCCGAACTTCGGGGTCGCCAGGAACACCAGCGCGTCGACCTCGATAGCGGACCTCGTCAACAGGGTCGGGCTGGCCGTGGCCCGCGCCGGACAGAAGGGCCGGGTGTGGAGCGAATACGACGACACCCTGTCCCATGAGGCCGACCGCACGGTGTCCCTGCTGGCGGACGTCGACCGCGCGCTCGCCGAGGGGCAGCTTTGGGTCGCCTACCAGCCGAAGCTGGAGTTTGAGACGGGGCGGATCATCGGTGCGGAGGCGCTCGTCCGCTGGGACCATCCGGAAAAGGGCGCCGTGTCGCCGGCCGTCTTCGTGCCGCTGCTCGAAGCCGAAGGCCATGCGGCCGAGCTCACGCTCTTCGTGCTCGATCGGGTCCTGGAGAGCCTGGTCGAATGGAGCACTGACGGCCATCGCCCCAGCGTCGCGATCAACGTCTCGGCCACCTTGCTCAGCGACCAGGCATTTGCGGGCGCGATCGACGCCCGCGTCCGGGCAGCCGGGATCGATCCCGATCAGATCGTCATCGAGGTGACGGAGTCGGCCGCCGTCGCCAGCGCCGAAGCGGCGATCGCCACCCTCGAACAGCTCCGTGCGGCGGGCTTCAGCATCTCGGTCGACGACTACGGAACCGGACAATCGACGCTCAGCTACCTGAAGAGATTCCCCGCGAACGAGATCAAGATCGACCAGAGCTTCGTGCGCAACATGACAGTCGATCCGCACGACCGGATCCTGGTGCGCTCGACCATCGAACTGGCCCACGAACTGGGTCTGAAGGTCGTGGCCGAGGGGATCGAGGACGAGGCCTCGCTCGAGCTCTTGCACAGCTTCGGCTGCGACCTGGGCCAGGGCTGGGTCATCGGCCGGCCGGTCAGGGCCGCTGAGTTCATCGAGGTCTTCGCCGCCCGCCCACGCGCGGCGGCGTGAGGCAGGGCGCCTAGGCTGACGCCCCCTCCACCCCCGCCACTGCCCGCCGGTAGATTAGCGCCTCGGCCACGTGGAGGCGGCGCACCGCGTCTGCGGCTTCCAGGTCGGCGATGGTGCGGGCAAGGCGCAGGGTGCGGGACCAGCCGCGGGCGGTGAGGCCGCCGGCCTCGGCGGCCCTGGAGAGCAGGGCCCGCGCAGGGGGATCGAGCGCGCAGATGCGGTCGAGGCCTTCGCCCGACGCGAGCGCGTTCAGAGGCGTCGAAAGGCCGAGGCCCGCGGCGCGGTCGGCCTGCACGGCGCGGGCCTGCGCCACGCGGGCGGCGGCCTGCACCGTGCCCTCCGCAGGCGGCGGCAGCGCCAGGTCGGCCGGGGTGACCGGAGGCACGTCCACCGACAGGTCGATGCGGTCGAGGAAGGGGCCGGAGACCCGGCGCTGATAGTCGCTCTGGCAGCGGGGCGCGCGGCCGCAGGCGCCCTTGCCCACCCCGCCTGCGCCGCAGCGGCAGGGGTTCATGGCCGCCACCAGCTGGAAGCGGGCGGGATAGCGGATGTGGGCGTTGGCGCGGGCCACCGTGACCTCGCCGGTCTCCAGCGGCTGGCGCAGGCTATCCAGCGCCTGGGCGCTGAACTCCGGCAGCTCGTCGAGGAACAGCACGCCGTTGTGGGCCAGCGACACCTCGCCGGGCTTCGCCTTCAGGCCGCCGCCGGTCAGGGCGGCCATGCTGGCGGAGTGGTGCGGGCTGCGGAAGGGCCGGGCGCGGGTCAGCGCGCCCCTGGCGATCAGACCGGCCACCGAATGGACCATGGACGTCTCGAGCAGCTCCTCCGGAGTCAGCGGCGGCAGCAGTCCCGGCAGGCGGGCGGCCATCATCGACTTGCCCGAGCCGGGCGGCCCGCGGAACAGCAGGTTGTGGCCGCCGGCCGCGGCGATCTCCAGCGCGCGCTTGGCGTTCTCCTGGCCCTTGACGTCGCGCAGGTCTGGGACGGCCTCGCCGTCCAGCATCGGCCCCGGCGCGGGCGGCGACAGCACCTGGGTCCCGCGGAAGTGGTTGACCAGGGAGATCAGCGAGGGCGCGGCCAGGACGCGGGTCTCGCCCGCCCAGGCCGCCTCGGCCCCGCAGGCCTCCGGGCAGATCAGGCCGAGCCCCATGGCGCCGGCGGCCACGGCGGCGGGCAGCGCGCCTGCAACCTGGGCGATACGTCCGTCGAGGGAGAGTTCGCCCACCGCGGCCCAGCCCTCCAGCGCGTCAGCCGGGATCACGCCCATGGCGGCCATCAGAGCCAGCGCGATCGGCAGGTCGTAGTGGCTGCCCTCCTTGGGCAGGTCGGCCGGGGCCAGGTTGGCGATGATCCGCCGGCCGGGCAGCGCCAGGCCTAGGCCCGCAAAGGCGGCGCGGACGCGCTCGCGGCTCTCGGCCACCGCCTTGTCGCCCAGGCCCACGAGGATGAAGGCGAAGGCCCCGCCGGTGAGCTGGACCTCCACCTCGACGCGCCGCGCCTCGACGCCCTCGAAGGCGACGGTGACGATGCGCGAGACCATGGCCGCCCCCTGCGATAGGTCATGACTTATCCACAACCCAAGCACGAGCCTTGGGCCGGATCAAGAACAGAAACGGAACTTTTTGAGAAGATGAGACGATTCCGACACATAGGGCCGGCTCTTGGTCTCAGGAGGCAGCTTGGACCGGCAAGCTGCGCATTTCACCACGACCTCTCGCCGCGGGGCTCAGGCCCGCAGCGCCTCGATCCGATCCCACATGATCTCGGTCGCGTCCACCCCGGTGAAGCGCTTGAGCTGCTGGGCGCCGGTGGGCGAGGTGACGTTGATCTCGGTGAGGAACTCGCCGATCACGTCGATGCCGACGAACAGCAGGCCGCGCGCCTTCAGCTCCGGGCCGATGATGGCGCACAGCTCCTTGTCGCGGGCGGTGAGCTCGACGGCCTCGGCGCGGCCGCCGACCCGCAGGTTGGAGCGGATCTGGCCGACCTCGGGCACGCGGTTGACCGCGCCCACCGGCTCGCCATCCACCAGCAGGATGCGCTTGTCGCCCTTGGAGACGGCCGGGATGAACTTCTGGGCGATGACCGGCTCGCGGCCGATCATCGTGTGCAGCTCGAGCAGGGCGTCGAGATTGGGGTCGTCGGCCAGCAGCCGGGCCACGCCCGAGCC
>Ga0153916_10002068_pt1 | contig 14737 bp, 20 predicted proteins | sample Opewatmetagenome_FD_109642 | JGI IMG/M metagenome (GOLD analysis project Ga0153916, IMG submission 109642) | Freshwater wetland microbial communities from Ohio, USA - Open water 3 Core 3 Depth 4 metaG | ecosystem: Environmental > Aquatic > Freshwater > Wetlands | place: USA: Ohio, Lake Erie...
TCTTCTGTTGCTGTGAAGTTGAAGGTTAGTGCTCCCATCCATGCTGCGACGGCGATGCTGACGGCGACTGTGACGGCGATGAGGATGATTGATGCTACGACGGGGCTTAGGGCTTTTCTACTTTTCAATATTTTCATGTTGTTTTTTATCTCTCCTTTTGGGGTTGTCTGGTATGTTAGTGGAATGACTGGATTTAAGTCTTACGATTCAAGACATCATATTCCGTATGCGTAGAACAAAACTACAAGAAATCATGCGCAGCCAATCAGTTCGACGACTAGCAAATCATCATGGAAGAAACTGTACAACAACAAACAAAGCATACGATTGGACGCTTAGGCGCCCAGTTTGGAAAAGAAGTCAAGCAGCATCTTGGCTATTTTCTCGCCGAGTTCGGTTTTGATGTAGTATTTCTTGAGTGGGTCGATGCGTTCGCTTTTGGCTAGGCCCAACTCTTCGATCTCGATCATTCGGGCCCTGAATGTGCCGTCGCTGAGTGTCAAGCTGTTTTCTCGCATAAAGTCTTTGGCTTCTTTCCATTTGCCGCGGTTCAAATGCAACAGTAGGATGCAGTCTATGGCATGGTCTTTTTCGAGCATAGCTTTGATTGCTGCCAGTTTCTGGTCTGTTAGGATGTGCTTAACCTTCTCCTCTTCTCCACTCTTGACCATTGAGTATCAACCTGCGTTCCTGTCTGATTATAGCGTATTGGCTTTTTAAGATTTAACCTATATTACGATTTATGACTTATTACAGGAGAAGATGATCCCATCCCTCTTGGTGAATGCTTTTATGAAAAATTCATCACGCCATCGTGCTGGTGGGCAAATTCAAGTAAATCAGTCAAAAGGTTGATCCGTGTTTTCTGAGAAATCCTGCCCGGGTCATTGTTTCACTGGTTTTCTGCTTCCGCCTTTTCTTCTCTCTCTATCCTACTCACAGGTTGGCGAGGTCTATTGATGAGTTTTCCACCTAATGGACGACGACGTCTTGGTCGGGGCTCCCGGCGATATGTCGGGCGCAGTTCTTAATGTTCCCGACGGAGTTACGAATATGGGAGACATCAGCGCCATCTGTAGCGCGTTCGGTGCAACGCCGGGAAATCCAAGATGGGACCCGAAATGTGATGTTACAGGTCCAACCTCTCGGGTGACCGACGGAGCGATCAACATGCGAGACATAGCCAATACATGCACCCATTTCGGCGAAACGTAGTCCCGAGCATTTTGCCAAAGGGAAGTTTTCAGCTAGTAACACTTAAATAAACTATGGTTTATTTCGTAGGTAGTTTCACTCAACGTTCGGATGTCGATAAATGCCCGAAGAATTTCGCCACATATTCAGAATCACGGGAACAGATGTAGAAGGCAGTCTGAAAGCCCAATATGCCTTGACGAAAATCAAGGGAATAAGTCGCAACCTATCATTGGCAATTCTTGGAAAGGCGGGAGTCAACGCTGACACTAGAGCAGGTTTTCTGTCAGAGGCAGAAGTTGATAGGATAGAGGAAGTAATCCGCGACCCGTCAAAATTCGGAATTCCCGGCTGGATGCTCAACAGAAGAAAAGACTTGGAGACAGGCAAAGACCAGCACCTCATAAGCGCAGACCTCATTCTGAAGACGAAAATGGATGTGGAGCAGATGAAGGATATAAAATCGTGGAAAGGATATCGCCACGCATACGGGCTGAAAGCGCGAGGACAGAGGACCAAGACTACGGGTAGGGCTGGCAAGGCATTGGGCGTCAAGAAGAAGCTGTTCGTGAGACCAGGCGGTCCTCCTGCGGAGAAAGAGTAGAATGGGCGACATCAAAAAGCAACGAAAAAAGTTCAACACTCCCAGGTTTCCATGGCGAAGCGACGCCTTGCAGCAGGAATTAAGGCTTCTTGGACAATACGGCCTGCGCAACAAGCGAGAACTGTGGCGACACGAGACAACCCTGTCAAACTTCAGAGGAAACGCACGCTCACTCATCGGACAATCAGCTGAAACCCGCAAGAAAATGGAAGACGAACTGCTCGCTCGACTGAAAAGGCTGGGAATGCTGGAGGAAACCGCAGTCTTGGACGACGTGCTGGACTTGGCAATAGAGGACATCCTTGAGCGACGTTTACACACGATTGTCTTCCGCAGAGGTTTGGCCAAAACGGTTTATCAAGCGCGCCAACTGATAAGCCACGGTCACATTGCCGTCGGAAACCGCCGAGTGACCGTTCCAGGCTATCTTGTCGCGAAGAGTGAGGAGAAGGAGATAGCTTATGTCTCCAAGAGTGCCTTGTCGAATCCGGCTCACCCAGTTCGCCAAGCAATAACCCCTTCACCTGTACCCGAGTCCAGACCTGAAAGTGGGCCCCCGGAGGAAGACGAATGAGCAGCAAGAAAAACGAGAAGTGGGCAGTCGTTCATATCTTCAGTTCCTACAACAACACGCTCATACACATAACGGACATTTCGGGCGCAGAAACCATCGCCAGAACTTCAGGCGGCATGTTCGTCAAAGCAGACAGACTTGAATCATCACCATACGCTGCGATGCGTGCGGCAACTGCCGCGGCTGAAGTTGCCAGAGACAAGGGCGTAACGGCCATCCACATCAAAGTGCGCGCCCCGGGAGGTTCAAGGCCGAGAACGCCTGGTCCAGGCGCTCAGGCGGCTATTAGAGCGTTGGCACGGACTGGTTTTCGTATAGAGCGCATCGAGGAGGTTACGCCTATTCCGCATGATGGTACGCGAAGGCCTGGCGGTAGAAGGGGAAGAAGAGTTTAGGCAGTTTTGCGTTTGGGTTGTTTTGATAGAAAAATTGAAATAATGCACCATTGTCTTATTGAACGACACTGCAGTTATTCCGTACTCACTATGGAGTGTCTAAACTAGTGAAGATAGAAGTGCTTGAAAAAGACGATAGAAACCTGCGTTTGCTCATTCAGGAGGCTGACGTTCCATACGTGAACGCTTTGCGCAGAATAGTCATCTCTGAAGTGCCATCAATGGCGATAGACGAAATCGTCATTCTCGAAAACTCATCCGTACTGCAGGATGAGATCATCTCCCATCGTTTGGGTCTCGTTCCGCTAACGACGGACCTAGATAGTTACAACTTGCCAGAGGAGTGTGAATGCAAAAGTGAGTTCGGCTGCAACCTTTGTCGCGTGACGCTTATGCTGGACGCTGAATCCAAAGAAGGAGTGAAGACTGTTTACTCCGGCAGTCTCACCTCGGAGAATCCAAGCATAACTCCTGTGAGCGAAAGGATCCCGATAGTGAAGCTTGCGAAAGAGCAGAGGCTGAGACTGGAGGCATATGCCAGGCTTGGGAAAGGCAAAAGCCATGCTAAATGGCAGCCGGTCTCGATGTGCGCGTACAAGTATTACCCGAAAATAGAGGTCAACGCGAAGAAATGTGATGCTTGCGGAAAATGCGTAGATGTCTGCGCCAAGAAAGTCTTGACGAAAAGCGAGAATAAGGTTCAAGTCAAAGACGTGGTTAAGTGTACGCTGTGCCAAGACTGCGTCGAAGCATGTCCACAACAACCTCAGGCAATCACAGCGGATTGGGAAAAAAATACCTTCATTTTCAGCCTAGAATCCTCTGGTGCGTTGCCTCCGGAAAGAATCATAGAAGAAGCCGTCAAGATCCTGGATGGCCAATTGAAGGAACTGGAAAGCCAAATCAAGGTGAAAAAGAGTGAAGAAGACTAGGGCGACCAATCCTCAGCTCGTCGAACTGGACAGGTTTCTCCGGAAACAAAGCAGAGAAAAAGACGTCAACATCTGGAAAGACATTGCTGAACGGCTGTCCAAACCAAGGAGAAACCGCATAGCCGTGAACCTGAGTCGATTGAACCGGCACACGAAGAGGAACGAGATAGTTGCGGTTGCGGGCAAAGTGCTTGCGGCTGGCGAGATAAGTCACCCTATAACCGTTGCTGCATTCGCTTTTTCAGAGACAGCCAGACAGAAGATCGTCGCGGTGAACGGAAAATGTGTGTCTTTTTCTGATTTGGTCAAGAAGAACCCCAAGGGTTCCAACGTCAGGATTATCGGGTGAAACGAATGGAAACCACAGGCCAATCCGCAACCATAATCAACGCCGAAGGCCTCATTCTCGGTCGAATGTCGAGTCTTATAGCCAAACGTCTGCTCGAAGGTCAGAACATAGTGGTCGTCAATGCTGAGAAAGCCGTCATATCCGGCAAGAGAATCAGCAAAGTGACCGAAGCCAAGACCTTCCTCGAAGTGGGACACCTAAGATGGGGACCGATCCATTACAGGCGACCTGACAGGATAACCCGAAAAACTGTTCGTGGAATGCTTCCGTACAGGCAACCTAAAGGCAAACAAGCCTACAAGAGGCTGAAAGTGTTCATGGGAATACCTAACGAGCTGAAGAGTCAGCAGATGGAGACGTTGCCAAAGGCACAGGCCAGCAAGCTGACATGTCCGTCTTTCACGTTGGGCGAATTTGCGAAAGAGATAGGCTGGAGACAGAGGGGATAATCATGCCAGCAAGAAAAGTCATCGTTGTCAGCGGCAAGAGAAAGACAGCAATAGCCCGTGCCGTCGTCAAGCCTGGGGTCGGCAGAGTGAGAATAAACAGGCAAGCCTTGGAGATGTACGAACCCGAAATTGCGAGAGAAAAAATCAGAGAACCTCTCATTCAGGCTGGGGACGACGTGTGGAAGCAGCTTGACATGGACGTAAAGGTTTCAGGAGGAGGTTACGTAGGTCAGGCTGAAGCGGCAAGAATGGCCGTTGCAAATGCGTTGCTTAAGTGGACCAAAAGTCAACATTTGCGCACGATTTTCAGTGAATACGACCGAACCATGATCGCAGGAGATTCCCGGCGGAAGGAGACAAAGAAGTTTGGTGGTCCGGGTGCCAGGGCGAAGGAACAGAAGAGTTACAGGTAAAGAGCTGAGATAGATGATTATACCCGTAAGATGTTTCACGTGTGGCAAGCTGATAGGCGACAAATGGGAAGAATTCGCTTCAAGAGTTAGAGGTGGCGAGAACGCTGGCGACGTTCTGGACAGTCTCGGAATCAAACGTTACTGTTGCAGACGCATGTTGCTCGCGCACGTTGAGATAATCGATGAAGTCATTCGTTTTCATGAAGAGGCTGAGAAACGGAGAGAGGCTAGACCTTACTGACAGGCGAGGGACATGTCAACCGTCATCGAAGATGTCATTGCGAGAAAAATCTTCAACTGTCGCGGCGAGGAAACAATCGAAGTTGACGTCATAGCCACGTCTGGTTTCGGCAGAATCTCCGCCCCAGCGGGAAAAAGCAGAGGAAAAGCTGAAGTAACCTACTATCCCGAGGGAGGAGTAGATGAGGCCGTCAGAAAAGTCGAAGAAAGCATAGCCCCTGAACTCGTAGGGCTGAACGCGGATTTTCAGGAAGAAATCGACAAAACTCTTCATGAGGTTGACGGTTCAAAGGATTTCAAAGTCATCGGCGGAAACACGGCGTTCGCCGTTTCCCTAGCCTGTGCTGAAGCGGCTGCAAACTCCTGCGGATCCTTGCTTTTCCAGTTCTTAGGGGGCAGAGTAGTGCATGAACTTCCATATCCGCTTGGAAACGTCATAAGTGGCGGGCAACATGCACAGGGGAAATCACCGGACATTCAAGAGTTTTTGTCCCTTCCGCATGGAGCGGAATCGTTCTCGGAAGCTGCCACTGCAAACATTCAAGTCCACGGAGAAGTCGAATCCTTGCTGGAAAAGAAGGACAAGCTTTTCGGCGCTGGCAGAAGCGATGAAGGAGCTTGGGTTGCTAACATTGAGAACGCAGACGCGCTTGAGGTTCTATCCGAAGCTTGCGAAACCGTCAGCAGCAAAATGGGGTTCGAATGCGGAATAGGTTTGGACGTTGCTGGCTCATCATTATGGAACGGCAAAGAAAAAACGTATGACTATAAGCGGGAAGGAAAGAAGCGAAATTCAGGAGACCAACTGGATTTCATCGCCAACCTAGTGAAGAAGTATCATCTATCCTACGTGGAAGACCCGTTTCACGAAGAAGATTATGAAAGCTTTGCCGAATTGACCCGAAGAGTGAAGAACTGTCTGGTATGCGGCGACGACTTGTTCACAACCAACGGTGAACGTTTGGGCATGGGAATACAGAAGCATGCTGGCAACGCCGTAATAATAAAGGTAAATCAAGTTGGAACTTTATCAGACGCCTGGGAAACGATTGAGACGGCGAGGAGAAACGGCTACGTTCCTGTCATGTCGCATCGCTCAGGCGATACTGTTGACTGGCACATCGCACATCTTGCGGTTGCGTTCAAATGTCCAATAATAAAAGCTGGAATAGTGGAAGGATCAAGAATCGCCAAGATCAACGAGTTGATCCGCATCGAGGATTTCTTAGGCGACCGCGCTAGAATGACCACACTTCAGACTGCGTGAGGAGAAAAGGAAATTGAGTGAAGATGAGGAAGCGAAACCAACCATAAAAGAACAGGAAGAATCTGAAGCAGAAAAATCTGAGGCAACACCAGATACGGCTAAGACAGAAGCAAAGATAGAAGTCCCTGAAGAAGGGTTGCTTCTGCCCAGAGAGTCATTGTTGTCTTCGGGAATCCACATTGGAACACGGATGAAAACAGGCGACATGGAGCAGTGTATATACCGGGTGAGACCTGATGGCCTGTTCGTTCTTGACGTCAAGAAAACTGACGATCGCATAAGGGCCGCTGGAAAGTTCCTAGCCCGTTTCGAACCCAAAAAGATTGCCGCCGCTGCAGGTAGGCTCTATGCTCAGGAACCCGTCAAGAAATTCTGTGAGCTAGTCGGTGCGATGCCGGTAATCGGGCGTTTCATTCCCGGTCTGCTTTCAAACCCTCTGTATCCGAACCGTATCGAACCAGAGGTTTTGGTGATTTCTGACCCTAGGGCAGACTTACAGGCTGTGAAAGAGGCTGCTTCCATTGGAATCCCTGTTGTAGCTTTGTGTAGCACAGACAACGAATTCGCCGGCGTGGATTTCGTTATTCCCACGAACAACAAAGGACGCCGAGCGTTGGCAGTCGTATACTGGTTGCTAGCGAGGCAGATACTTCGGGAAAGAGGAGAGTTGGCCGCGGACAAAGATCCAGTTGTCTCAATTGACGATTTTGAGGCGAAAGTAGCAAGGGAAGAGGAGGAACTCTAGGCGTCATGGTGAAGGTTCGGCTTCCAACACAAGCCGGAGCCTTTTACGAAGCAACGTCCAAATTGCTGCGCGCCCAAGTGGAGCAATGTTTTCTCCACAGACTTGGACCAGGGCAAGTTCCCACAGTGTCTCATACAGCCAACAGGGAAGTCGTGGGTTTGGTGTGTCCTCATGCGGGATACATGTTTTCAGGTCCAGTCGCAGCGCACTCGTACTACGCGTTAGCTTTGGATGGTATACCTGAGGTCGTAGTGATTTTTGGACCGAACCACACTGGCTATGGAAGCGGCTTGGCTGCTATGAACGAAGGCGTTTGGCGCACTCCGTTGGGTGACGTGGAAATCGACTCCGAAATCGCCGACCAGATTATTCGTCAATCCCAAATCGTTGATGTGGATGCTACGGCTCACCGTTTGGAACACTCGATTGAGGTTCAGCTTCCATTTCTCCAATATCTATATGGTTCAAGATTCACGTTCGTTCCCGTTTGCTTTGCGATGCAGGACCTCGACTCTGCCAAACAGGTAGGCGAGGCTGTTGCGAAGGTACTAGCAGGAAAGAACGCTGTTGTAATCGCGTCCTCGGACATGACACATTACGAGCCTCATGAGCGGGCAGCCAAACAGGACAGACTGGCCCTTGCTGCAGTGGAGGGTCTAGATGAAACAAAATTCTACTCAGTCGTGGAGTCGCATCACATCAGCGCATGCGGCTACGGTCCCATAGCGTCTTTGATCGTCGCTGCAAAACGATTGGGAGCTAAAGAGGCAAAGCTATTATCTTATAAGACCAGTGGAGATGTTGTCGGTGACCGCTCAAGCGTGGTCGGGTATGCCGCTGTGAGTTTCACAAAAATGTGATACAGAATGGGAGTAACCGCTTCAGCTCCCGCCAAGGTGATACTGTTCGGGGAGCACTTTGTAGTATATGGTGAACCAGCTCTGGTCCTAGCCATCGACAGAAGAACATACGCAAAAGTCGAAAAAAGAAGTGACGAGAAGATTCACGTGCGCTCCGCGAACCTCAACCTCTCAGGCTACTTTCAAGACCGAAACTTCGTCGTGGAAGAAGGCGATTTGAAGGAAGCCAAGATGAAATTTGAGCCTATCAAACTGGCTGTAGACAAGGTTCTGGAAAAGACCGAAGAGAAAGTTGGGCTCGACATTGAAATCAATTCCACCGTGCCCGTCGCCGCCGGTTTAGGTTCCTCCGCTTCGGTAGTTGCCGCCGTATGTGCCGCCGTCGGCGCCTTACAGAATCTATCCTTGTCAAAAGAAGACGTTCTGCGAATATCTTTCGAAGCTGAGAGAATAGTGCACGGGGCTTCCTCAGGAATAGATCCCGCGATAGCAACGTTCGGCGGAACGTTGATGTTCCAAATGGACACTGGATTCAAACCGTTGGAAGCGAAAGCGGAAATCCCCCTCGTAATCGGAGACACAGGCGTCGCAAGATCCACAAGAGTTCAAGTGGCCAAAGTGCGGGAACTGAGGGAGAAATATCCACAGATCGTTGAACCAATCATGAAATCGGCGCGTGAAATAGTCTTGAGAGCCATCGACGCTTTGAAAGAGAACGACTTGGAAGCGCTGGGAGATCTGATGAACATTAACCATGCACTTCTCTACGGCCTGGGTGTTTCGGACGAGGCCTTGGAGTGGTTGATAAGCGCAGCCAGAAAATCTGGAGCGTTGGGGGCGAAGCTTACTGGAGCCGGCGGAGGAGGATGCATGATTGCCCTTGCCAGAAATGAAAAGCTTGAAAGCGTGGTTGAAGCCATTCAGAGGGCTGGCGGAAGACCCTTTATTGCAAGAAAGACCGATGAAGGTGTAAGGATTGAGCACACTTAAACCCGTGATTTTGAAGATAGGCGGCTCGGTGATCACCGACAAAAACGGTGAACTTGCCCCCAAGACCGATGTCATATCACGCATTGTGGAGGAAATCTTCAATTCCGAAGCTGAAAACCTGATTTTGATTCATGGAGGCGGGAGTTTCGGTCATCCCCCCGCGAAACAGTACGCCATAAAGGAAGGCTTGAAAAAGGATGGACAGAAAATCGGTTTCGCCGAAACCCACCATTTCATGACGGTCCTGAACGGTCTATTCATGGACGCTTTGATTTGGCACCATGTTCCAGCCCTGAGCGTCACACCGTCATCGTGCATATTGACTGAAGACGGCAGAATCAAACGCTTTGATGACGAACTCTTGAGTATGCTTATGAAAATGAACGTACTTCCAGTCCTATACGGTGACGCGGTCCTCGACATGAAGCTCGGTTTCACGATACTGTCAGGAGACCAACTCGCAGCATACTTGTCCATGCGGTTCAATGCTGAACGCGTCCTTGTAGGTGTGGATGTCGATGGCCTATACGACGCTGATCCCAAGGCAGAAAAGAACGCCAAGCTGTTTGTTCATTTGACATTGAAAGAGCTCAAAGAGCTCAAGGGCAGAATGCACGAACCCGCGAGCGGCGACGTAACAGGCGGCATGCTTGGCAAAGTGAAAGAGTTGTTGCCTGTAGTTGAGAAGGGCATACCCGTCGATTTCTTTAACGCATCGAAACCCAACTATGTGTCCAAGGTTCTAAGGGGCGAAGAAGTCCCGGGCACTCTGATAGAGAAGGAATAAGTGTTGACTCGAGAAACGAAGATGCGAAAAGCAGACCATATACGAATCGCCCTCACACATGATGTTCAAGCCAAGCAAGTCACAACGGGTTTAGAAGACATTCATTTCGTTCACAGGGCTCTGCCTGAAGTGAACAGAGACGAAATAACCCTTTCAACAACGATATTTGGGCACAAGTTGGCTGCGCCTGTAATTGTGGGCGCCATCACAGGCGGAACGTCAACAGCTTCAAGAATCAACGCCACAATCGCTGAGGTGATTGAAAAGCTCGGCTTGGGGATGGGTGTTGGAAGCCAAAGAGCAGCCATTGAGCAGAAATCTCTCGCGAAAACCTTCTCAATCGCACGAAAAAAGGCTCCTAGTGCTTTTCTGATTGCCAACATCGGGGCAGTTCAGCTTGTCAACGGATTCGGTGTGAAAGAAGTCCGCAAGGCTTTGGAGATGATTGACGCTGATGCTATTGCTCTGCATTTGAACCCGCTGCAGGAGGCAGCACAACCGGAAGGTCAGACAGATTTCGACGGCGTTTTGAGCAAAATAAGAGAAATAGTCGATGAAGTAGACAAGCCAGTCATAATCAAGGAGACCGGTGCCGGAATAGGTGCTGAGGATGCGCGGCGTTTGGAAGCCGCTGGCGTAGCAAGCATCGACGTAAGCGGTGCAGGTGGCACAAGTTGGGCTGCTGTCGAGTACTATCGTTCAGAGGAGAGGAACAACGAGTTCAGACGCAAGCTGGGAGAGGTTTTCTGGGATTGGGGAATCCCAACGGCTCAGAGTCTAATTGAAGTCACGCAGACAGTCAAGATTCCTGTCATTGCTTCGGGAGGTCTACGTGATGGCTTGGAAGCGGCAAAATCACTGAGCTTAGGAGCATGGCTGGCAAGCCTTTCGCAGCCGATCCTTCGGTCGGCAGTTGCAGGAGTAACTAGCACGGAGAATGCTCTTTTCATGATTGTAGAGGAATTGAAGAATGCCATGTTTCTTGTCGGAGCCAAATCAGTCAGAGACTTGAGCAAAGCCCCCCTATTGATAACTGGGAGAACTGCTGAACGACTTGCGTTGAGAAAATTCGACGTTCAACATTATGCCTGTAGAGGTGCATGATCATATTTGATGTTGAAACCTTTCTTAAAGAGAAGGCAGTCCTCATCGACGAAATCATAGTGAACTACATTCCGAGAACCTTCACCAACACGGCTACTCTATTTATGCTTGTGCCGCCTCGCTACTCATACAATTTTGAGGCTCTGACCAAGGCTCTGGCTGAACCCATATGGGATTTTCTTGACAGAGGCGGAAAACGCTGGCGTCCAGCCTTGTTTTTTCTCATCCTCGAAGCGTTGGGGAAAGATCCGGACGAGTACGCGGATTTTGCCATAATTCCTGAAATAGTCCATAATGGCACGTTGATGGTTGATGATGTGGAAGACGCATCCGAGCTTCGACGCGGCAAACCATGCACTTACAAGATCTACGGTCTGGACATCGCCATCAACGCGGGAAACAGCATGTACTACTTGCCCTTGCTGCCTCTTATCGAGAGAAGAACGGCTCTTCCTGCGGAAAAGCTAGCGCGTATCTACGAAATCTACGTGGAAGAGATGATTAAGCTCAGTCTCGGCCAAGCAATGGATATTGCTTGGCACAGAGGGATAGCAAACGCGGACAACATAGATGAAAAGGACTATTTGCAGATGTGCGCCTACAAGACAGGCACACTGGCACGAATGTCCGCGAAAATTGCCGCAGTCCTGGGGGATGCAGACGGAAAACTTGTCGAAGAACTGGGCAATTTTGCAGAAAGCATAGGCATCGCTTTTCAGATGCAGGACGACATCTTGGACCTGACGAGCAACGAGTTCGTTGAGAAGAAAGGTGGCCGCGGTCAAGACGTGACCGAAGGAAAACGCAGCTTGGTAGTCATTCACACACTGAAAAAGGCCAATGATGTTGACGGAAGAAGACTGATTGGGATTCTGAACATGCACACCTCAGATCAAACGCTCAAAGATGAAGCCATAGCCATAATGCAGAAGTATGGTTCGATCGAATACGTGAAAGATTTCGCCAAACAGGTTGTCAGAGAAAACTGGAAGCGTGTTGAGGGACTGTTTCCTAAGAGCGAGGCGAGAGAAAAGCTAAATGCATTTGCTATGTTCTTAATTGAGAGAAACATGTAGCTTCAGTAGAGTGTCAAACCGTTGTCTGTGGAAGAAAACCGCGAGTTACGGGAGCTTATTCGCAAAGCTGCCTTGGTCAACGCCGTGAAACACGGCGGCCAAGCTCAGATTGGACCCATCGTTGGCAAGATTCTTGGCGAGAAACCGGAGTTGAGAAGCAAAGCGAAAGAACTCACAGGTTTGATTGATAAGATCCTTCGGGAAGTCAATAGCCTTTCGCCTGATGAGCAAAAGCGAATTGTTGAGGAGAAATGGCCTGAGACATTCGTGAAAGAGAAGGCGGAGCAGGAGAAGCGTCTGCCTCCGTTGCCCAACGTGGACAAGTATCATATGGTTGTCACGCGTTTTGCACCCAACCCTGACTGTGCGCTGCACCTAGGCTCGGCGAGAGCCATCATCCTCTGTTATCAGTATGCAAGAATGTACAAGGGTAAATTTGTCCTGCGTTTCGAAGATACTGACCCGAAGACCAAGAGACCGGCGTTGGAATTTTATGCCGCTATCAGATATGACTTGTCCTGGCTAGGAACCGAACCCGATCTTGAGGTGATTCAGAGTGACCGGATTCCGATATACTATGAATACGCTGAAAGGCTCATCAAGGACGGCAACGCATACGTCTGCACGTGTCAGCTGACCTATTTCCGTGAGAGAGTATTGGCAAGCCAACCTTGTGTATGCCGCGTTTTGTCGCCTGAAGAACACTTGAGCAGATGGAACCGAATGCTAACGGGCGGTTACAAGGAAGGCGAAGCTGTAGTCAGAGTAAAAACTGACCTGAACCATCCTAATCCGGCTGTTCGCGACTGGCCAGCATTGCGCGTGATCGACATCGAGAAGTATCCTCATCCTCGGGTGGGTACGAAATACCGTGTTTGGCCGCTGTACAATCTTGCAGCAGGGTTGGATGATCATTTGTTGGGTATAACCTTCATCATTCGGGGAAAGGAGCATCTGACAAACCAGGTTAGGCAGGAGTACCTTTACAGGCACTTAGGGTGGAACTATCCGGAGGCTATACACTACGGCAGGTTGAAGATAACCGGCGCCACTCTGAGCAAGTCAAAGATCGTTCAGGGAATACGCGAAGGACTCTACAAGAGTTGGGATGACCCGCGACTGGCGACGTTTGCCGCCTTGCGCAGAAGGGGAATAATGCCACAAGCCATCAAGAAGATGATAATCGACGTTGGACCCAAGACGTCGGATGTTATTCTCAGTTGGGAGAACCTCTATGCTTACAACCGTAAAAACCTCGACCAGACGGCCAACAGGTACTTTTTCGTTCAGAATCCCATAGAACTGAAAGTGAAGTATGTGCAGAAAGCGTTCTTTGCTCGGCTGAATTTGCATCCTGAACATCCCGAAAGAGGAGTGCGCGAGTATGCTGTGAAACCCGATGCGGATGGCATCGCGAGTCTATGGGTGTCCAGCAAGGATTTAGACGCTTCAAAAGCTGGTGTGATGATTCGGCTGATGGAACTGTTCAACGTCAAAGTCGAATCAGTCAACGTTTACGCTGTTCAATCTTCTTTCCTGAGTGAGTCCTATGAAGACGCCAGAAGGGTAAAGGCTCAACTGATCCATTGGATACCGGAAGGGCAAGACATGCCGTGCGAAGTGGTCATGCCTGATGGTTCAGTTGCTGAAGGCATTGCTGAAACTGCCTGCAAAGGGCTCAACACAGATGAGGTCGTGCAGTTTGAGCGGTTCGGTTTCGTCCGAATAGACCAAGTTGGCAAGAAGCTGACAGCCTATTACGCTCACAAATAGAGGTTGAGAACATGCGACAACAAGATAGGATAATAGTCTGGCCAGCATACTTCGATTCTGCGAGAACACGGAAAGATGGAAGGCGCGTTCCGAAAAGCCTGGCAGTGCCTTCTCCGAGGATTTCTGAAATCAAAGAAGCATCTGAGAAATTGCGTCTAGAGAATGAATTAGTGCCTGACCGGGGCTATTCGCGTGTGCCATGGGCAAAGTCTGGAACGCTCCTTATCAAGAAGAACGAATCGAAAGAGAAAACTTTGAAAAGAATCGCCCAGCAACTCGTGAAAACTCGGGCTGCACAAGTCGCCCAGGGCAAAAGGTGAAAGCTCAGGCTCACTTTTCCTCTTTGACTAAAACAGCGTTTATGACGCCTTGCTGTCCAGGTCTGGATGTCACGCGAGCCAAACCCTTGGGGGTCTCAACTATCGCGCCCTTGGTTATGACTCCTCGACGGTTATAGTCGATGTTTGCGGGGTTTCTTGCCACTCGTAGAATCTCAACTTTCTCAGTCTTCCCAGTCTTAGTGTCTGTTACGCAGGCGTATTTGTCGGCGAGAACTTTGCGTTTGACGTTATTTCCTCTTCCTCGGGAGCTCTTCTTTTTGGTTTCGCCCAAGGCTGTCTCGGCGGGGAATGAACCTTTCTCAAATTTCCTTTTCACTCTGTAAGCGTGCCTTCTTCCGCCTGTTCGTTTTCTTTTCTTTAGGTCCCCATGCGATACTGACACTTTCTAGTGCACCCTAATTGTCAAACTTCGTGTCTATCATCTGAACTTTGCATATAAACATATCCGTCTTCAAGGTTCGACCACATCTTGGTGGGAAGACTCTTCGAAGACACGTTTCAGTTGCTTCTTCATCTGCGCCGTATCTTGGCTTAGACCGAAATAGTCTGCGAAATATGCGGACGTTTGAAGCATCGTCGAACGTCCAATCCGTTTAGTCTCAAGTAGGTTCATGTCCTTCAGCTGTTTGATGTGTCCGTAGGCA
>Ga0153916_10002069_pt1 | contig 14726 bp, 20 predicted proteins | sample Opewatmetagenome_FD_109642 | JGI IMG/M metagenome (GOLD analysis project Ga0153916, IMG submission 109642) | Freshwater wetland microbial communities from Ohio, USA - Open water 3 Core 3 Depth 4 metaG | ecosystem: Environmental > Aquatic > Freshwater > Wetlands | place: USA: Ohio, Lake Erie...
CCGGGCAAGGAAGTGGAAATCCGTAAAGTCCTGTCACCCGGCCTGTTCAATATCAACCCCTCGGACTTTATTCCCTTGGGCGCATAGGGTCTCCCAGTCCGGTCTCCCGAGTTATCTCCTTGTAGCGCTGGATTCCGGCGCAAGAATCTGTCTAAAATCCGTCCGCGCCGCATTGGCGCAACAATAAACACCACCGACGGGAGATACTGACATGAGTGACGCCCTGGACTATCTGGTCAAGACGCGCCCCGAGGCGATGACGGCCTATCTGAAGTTTCTCAAGGAAACGGGCAAGTCGCTCGACCCGAAAACCCGGATGCTGATCACCGTCATCACCAAGATCGCCACCCAGACCGAAAAAGGCCTGCGCCAGTATCTGCCGCGCGCGCTCGATGCCGGCAACACGCCCAGCGAAATTCTGGACGCCATCCTGCACGCCTTTCCGGCGCTGGGGCTCGCGAAGATCGTGTGGGCCATCGACATCCTGCTCGATATGGACATCCCGGAATTCCGCGCCGAGAATCTCGGGGCGCCGAAGCGCTGGCGCGAGGTCAAGGCCGTGGCGCAGATCCCGGAAGGAAAAACCACCTATTGCGACGGCAACGGGCGCAATCTGTTTGTCCACCGCGAAAAGGACGACTTCCATGTGTACGACAGCCGTTGCCCGCATCAAGTGACCAACATTCCCCACCTGGCGCTCGACGGCGACCGCCTGACCTGCCCCAAGAATCATTGGGCCTTCGACATCAAGACCGGCAAATGCGTGGAAAAAGGAAACCGTCCGCTAAAACGTTTTGAAAGCAAGATTGAAGACGGGAAACTGTACGCCTACTGGTAAACCATCGTTGTAATGCCGATCAAACCAGTTCCCATCGGCGAAGAATTTCATAGGTGGCGCCGCGGCTCTCAATATGAGATTGCACCAACGCAAAGTGCCGCACCTCCCAGGAAAGCGGTGACACCACGCTAGCGCGGTCGGAACAGTGCCGGACATTTCTGGCCAACGTCAGGTGTGCGCGATACTCGCGTGACTCGGGCGTAAAGCCGCAAGCCTGAAGCGCCTGGTTCAAATCCCTGACAAGCGCGAGCAGTTCAGCGGGAATCTGCGACGGTCCGGCCCAGAGAATGCCGCTGCGGCGAAAACAGCCCAGCTGACCGAGCGAGAGCGTAAACGCCCTGCCCGTCACACCGGAGGCCGCCGCTTCATACCGCGCCTGATTCGGCTCCGTCACCGGTCCCAGAAACGCCAAGGTGAGGTGAATGTTCCCGGCCACTACGCGCCGCCCGGCAGTGGTCTTCAGGGTCTGCCCGGCGAGTTCATAAAGCTGCTGCTGCAGGCCTTCCTCCGGCCACAGGGCAAAAAACAGCCTCCTGGTTTCAGGTCGTGGCGACTCCGGTGTGGGATGGGGACTCATGGGCTCACAGTACATCCAAATGCGAATGAGCGCAGCGAATGTGACTGGTGCTTATGACTGGTGCTGCCGTAACCAAGGAATATGGTGGGCCGTGCAAGATTTGAACTTGCGACCAACTGGTTAAAAGCCAGCTGCTCTACCGACTGAGCTAACGGCCCGTGTGTTCGGGCGGAGGTAATCTGCGGGCCAATCACGCTTCCCACGCGGCCCTGGAGTGCGACTTGTGCCTCCCCGACGGGGGGCTCGTGCCTCCATGCACATCGTCGGGAGGCGGCATTATCCAGACCCTGCCCGGCCCTGTCAAACAATAAGGAATAACGGGAGAGGAAGCACTTGACCGCCAGATGAGACAGAACCCGGCCGGCGAAATCAAGAAACCGGGGCGTTCAGGCGGATTTGCGCGCGGACGGGAGCAACTTGAAATCAGCAAGACTCAAACGGATGGCGTTGAAAAGCCCGCACTCGTCCAGCATGTGATACTGAACCTTCATCGTGAAAGCGCTGCCCATAATGATGGCAGCCAGTGTGATCACCGAGCCAGCGGCCAGCGTGGACATGCCGGTTACGCCCTGCCCAATCGTGCACCCCAGCGATAACACACCGCCAAAACCCATCAACACGCCACCGATGAGGTGGGCAACCATGTCAGAGCGCGTACCGAATGTTTCGATGCGGAATTTCCCGGTAAAGATGGAATACAGAAATGAACCAAGAATAATGCCGAACGCCGCGGCGATGCCGAAATTGATAGTGGAACCGGTATAGGTCATGAGGTAATTCACGCCCTCCGCCACCGGCGAGACAAACGTGTAGGATTCAAGCCGCACCGGATAGAACTCGTCATAGCCAAGCTTGCCCGTGATATACCACCCCGCAACAACAAAGAGGCCGATGCTGACGCCCGACAGAATATTGTTAAAGCTGCGCCGGTAGCTCGCGCTCATGAGAGCAAACAGGACAAAACCCAGTCCCAGCACCGCCGTTACCGCCCAATGCACCAGCTGTGCATCGCCGATACCGGCGGCGGCCTGAACCAATGTCGCAATATCCTGGCTCGGGATATCGCTTGCGGCCAGATCCAGATTTGTCACTTCGATGACATTGATGCGCAATGGCGCGAGCAACCCGCGCAGCGTCATGAATGCGGTAACGCCCATCACCAGCATCACTACCAGGGATTTTAGATTGCCGCTACCGACGCGGACCAGTGTGCGCTGGCCGCAACCGGAGCCCAGCGTCATGCCGACGCCAAAGAGAAATCCACCGAGCAGGTGTCCGAGCCAGCCGAAGTTCGCCGACAGATAAATCGACTTGGTAAGGTCGATGGGAACCGAGGCCTGAAGAGCCTGTGTGCCAAGGATCGCGATACCGATCGCCATAAACCACGCGCGCAAACGATTCTTGTCGCCCATATTCACCCAATCGCTTACCGCACCCATGGTGCAGAAATTGGTTTTATTGGCGATGGCGCCGAACGCGACGGCCACGAGAAAACCCCATTTTGCGACGTTGTAGACATTGACCAGTTCTACTGCTGCTTCCATGAAGAGCTCCCCAGATCAGCGCGATAAGTGTAATACAGTCAGGATGTCTTGCCGGGCGCGGGCAACAGCTTCATTTCACTCAGGCTGGTATGCAGCGCCTTGAGGAACCCGGACTCATCCATCATGTGGTACTGCACTTTCATAGTGAGTGCCGCACCAAAAATAATACAACTCAGGGTAATGACCGAACCCAGAGCCAGCGTCGAAAAACCCGTCACGCCCTGTCCGATCGTGCACCCGAGCGCCACCACGCCACCAAAGCCCATCAGCATGCCTCCAATGATATGGCCGATCATGTCGGTCTGGGTGGTAAATGTCTCGATCCTGAATTTTCCGGACAGCACGGCATAGAGGGATGATCCAAGAACAATGCCAAAGGCGGCGGCAATGCCGAAGTTGATGGTCGAACCGGTATAGGTCATGAGATAGTTGAGACTCTCCGCCACCGGGGCCACGAAGGAATAGGACTCGATCCGGGCCGGTTCGAACTCATCGAAGCCGAGCTTGGCGGTGACAAACCAGCCGGCGACGATGATGAGACCGATGCCGATGCCGGCGAGCATATTGTCCAGGCTGCGGCGAAATTCCGCACTCGAGAACGCAAACACCACAAACCCGAGGCCGAACACGGCGGTGACCGCCCAGCGCACCAGCGGCGCATCCGTGATTCCTGTCACCGCCATGATGAGCGTGGGGATTCCCTGATCCGCGATCTTGAGCGGCTTCAGGTCGAAATTCGTGACCTCGATGAGGTTGATGCGCACCGGCGCCAGCAACCCGCGCAAGGTCATGTACGCCGTGATGCCCATCATCAGCAGCACCACGACTGATTTCAGATTTCCTCCGCCGACGCGTACCAGCGTGCGCTGTCCGCATCCGCCGGCGAGTGTCATGCCAATTCCAAAGAATAATCCGCCCAGAATATGTCCGAGCCAGCTGAAATTCGCGGTGAGGTAAATGGCCTTGTCGAGGTTGATCGGGATAACCAGAGGCAAGAACTGTGTGCCGAGAATGGCGACGCCCGTGGCGAGGAGCCATGCACGCATGCGGTTCTTGTCTCCCAGGAGTACCCAATCGCTCACCGCGCCCATGGTGCAGAAATTGGTTTTGTTGCCGATCGCGCCAAACACCACGGCCAGGAGGAAACCGCCCAAGGCCACACTTTGTACATTCGAGAGCGCCATAATTTCTCCGCTATGCCCGCCTGATGGTTGCTACCCGTCTCAACTACACACCGACGGGTGGCCGGTTAAGACGCGCCACCCTGGGTAAATATTCCACAATAACAGTGTGTCCCGATTGATCGATATTATGCATCATAAAATTATAGACAATCAGCGGCGGTAACGTGTCGGGTCGGCCACGCCGGCCTCCACAAACCCCTGGCGGCGCAACCGGCAGGCGTCACAGGAACCGCAGGCAAGCCCGTCCAGGTCCGGGTCATAACAGGATAGCGTCAGCGAAAAATCCACGCCCAAGCGCACCCCGGTGCGGATAATTTCGGCTTTGCGCATGTGCATCAAAGGCGCATGAATATGAAAGGGCCTCCCTTCCACACCGGCACGCGTGGCCAGGTTCGCCAGTTTCTCAAAGGCCTGGATGAATTCCGGGCGACAGTCGGGATAGCCGGAATAATCCACCGCATTGGCGCCGATAAAAATGTCCTGTGCGCCCAGCACTTCCGCCCAGCCCAGGGCGGTGGCCAGAAACACGGTATTGCGCGCCGGGACGTAAGTCACGGGAATGCCCCCGGAAGGGACATCCGGCACGGGGATATCACGGTCCGTCAGCGCCGAGCCTCCCATCCAGCCGATATCCAGCTGCACCGTGCGATGGTCGGCAGCGCCCAGCAGTTTGGCCACGCGGTGCGCGGCATCAAGCTCGATTCGATGACGCTGGCCATAGTCGAAGGTCAGCGCGTAACACGCAAGATTTTGCTCACGTGCGAGCGCCAGCACCGTCGCGGAATCGAGACCCCCGGAAACCAGGACGACGGCTTTGTTGGCCATGTCAGTGCCCACGGGCATCCTGCCAAAGCAGTTTGTGCAACTGGACCTGCATGCGCACCGGCAGACGATCTTGCAGAATCCATTCGGCGAGGTCGGTCGGATTCAATTGCCCGTGACAAGGGGAGAACAACACCTCGCAGATTTTATCGAGCTGATGTTCCTTGAGCTTGTCCCGGCTCCACTCGTAATCCGTGCGGTCGCAGATCACGAACTTGATCTGATCATTCTTTGCCAGGTGCGCAAGATTGGCATACAGGTTCTTTGCTTCTTCGCCGGAGCCGGGTGTCTTGAGATCCATGACGATGCTCACACGCGGATCGATACCGGCGATGTCGAGCGCACCGCTCGTTTCCAGTGAAACTTCGTAACCCTGATCGCACAGAAGCTTCAGGAACTCGCGGCAGGGGCGCTGTGCCAACGGTTCGCCGCCGGTCACGGTCACGTATCGTTGCGTGTACTCGCGGATGCCCGCAAGGATGTCGCCGAACGCCAGCCACTGCCCGCCATAAAAGGCATATTCCGTATCGCAGTAGCCGCAACGCAGCGGGCATCCTGTCAGCCGCACGAACACGGTGGGGCAACCAACCGTGCGCGCCTCACCCTGGAGCGAATAAAAGATTTCGCTGATGCGCAGACGCTCGGTGGCAAGCGTCCCGGTCTTGGCGGGATTCATCGTGTCGGCGGGCGTAGAAGGCATGGGCTGATCTTACTCGTGGACAGGCACAAGAACCAAGAGAGAGACTGATGAATCAGCCAGAGCCTGACAGATATGTCAGAAATTCCGGCCTGAAGCAGGCGTCAAATACATGACAACAAGAAAGAATTCCGCAAAAAGATTAATGCTTTTCTTTCTTCATCTTGGCCAGGCGCTGCTCGGCGGATTTTGCCGCCGTGGTGCCTGGATAGAGCGTCGTCACCTGGCTCAGGCTTGTGCGCGCCTTGGCCCACTCGCCCAGTTCGTAATGGCTATAGCCGGTTTTCAGCAAGGCATCGGGAACTTTCGGGCTTTTCGGATGGTCTTTGACGACCTTGGAAAATTCCTCCGTTGCCTGCCGGTAATTACGCACGACGTAATACGACTCGCCCAGCCAATACTGGGCATTGTCGCGCAAATTACTTTGCGGATACTTCGCGATGAATTCACGGAGCCCCTTGGCGGCGCGGTCGTAAAACCCCTGCTTGAGCAAACCAAAGGCCGCGTCGTAATCCTGCTGTTCCTGCGAGACAGTGGCGGCACTTGCCGCGACCGCCGGGGCGCTACCCGAGGCAGCCGTCTCCATTGGCGCCGCCCCGCCACGGTGCCGTTCAAGCTCCTGCACGCGCCGGTCGATGTCGGCGATCAACTCCCGCTGCCTTGTCTTCAGGCGTTCGATTTCATTGGCCTGGACCTCCACCTGGCCATGCAGCTTGCGCAGCTCGTTCTGCATGGTGTCAACCTGCAGCAGCAGATCGGTCAGGGTCTCGCGTGACGGATCCTGCGCCTCGGTCGCAGCCGGAGCAGTGGCAGACGATGAACTGGCCGAACCCTTGCGTTCGAATGGCTCCAGGGCAACAGCGGCGCCCCCATACAGGAGCGCCGCCAGCCCAAGGACTGCCCAGCCGTGATGGCGACTGTCAGGCATGCTTACTTGTAGACGATCTCAACGCGGCGGTTCTGGCGCCAGCAGGATTCGTTGTGCTCGGCGCACAATCCCTTTTCTTCGCCGAAGGAAACGGTGGAGACCCGGTTAGCGGCCACCCCAAGCACTTTCATCAGTTTCTCGACGGCCTGTGCCCGGCGCTCGCCCAACGCGAGGTTGTACTCGCGGGTACCGCGTTCGTCGCAATTGCCTTCGAGCGCCACCTTGATCTGGGGATTCGCCTTGAGGTTCTGTGCATGCGCCTCGATGATGGCGCGAGACTCGTTATCGATGCTGCTGCTGTCAAAGGCAAAATGGATCCGGTGCTGCGCGAGCAAATCCGCCATCTTCTGCGCCTTCTGTTTCTCCTGTTCGGAAAGACCGGATCCGGCGGCCTCACCCTTGCCGTCGGCCGGCATGGTCTCTGCCGGCGTGCCTCTGGAGGAATCCTCTTTCGACTTGACCGCCTCTTCGCCGGCACAACCCGCGAGGATAAAGGAAAGAACAAACGATACTGCCAACAGACTTCCGCTTTTCATGGTTTACTCCTTGTATTGCAGTTCACGATTGTAAGGCGACCAGGCGGGCTCCCGTACATCGCCCTCCTCAAATTTATACAACTGACGCACGCGCCCATCGGCAGAAACCGAGGCCAGCACACCATGACCTCGTACCTCGGTAGCGTAGATGATTATACGGCCATTGGGTGCAAAGCTGGGCGACTCATCGAGCGAGGTGTCAGTCAGCACCTGAAACGCCCCGGTATCGAGCCGCAGGGCGGAAATACGATAACTGCCGTCCTGGCGACTTACCAGCGCCAATGACTTTCCGTCCGCCGCGTACGAGGCGCGCGCGTTGTAGTCGCCCTCGAAAGTCAGGCGTTCGGCGCTGCCACCGTCCGCGCTCATGCGGTAAATCTGCGGCCCGCCGGCCCGGTCCGAGGTGAATACGAGGTAACGTCCGTCCGGCGACCAGGATGGTTCGGTATCGATGGACGGGTCATAGGTAAGGCGCTTGAGCGCGCGGTCATCGAGACGCAGGACATAAATTTCGGCATTCCCGTCCCGGGAAAGCGTAAGCGCCAGACGCCGGCCATCCGGCGACCACGCCGGTGCGCTGTTAATGCCCTTGAACTCCGCGATCATCTCGCGTCTTCCATCCGATATATTCTGTATATAAACCTTGGCGCGCCGATCCTCAAAGGAAACATAGGCGAGGCGGGTGCCATCCGGTGACCACGCGGGCGACATCAGGGGCTCCACGGAGCGCACAATGGTCTGCGACCCATAACCATCGGAATCCGCCACCTGCAGCTTGTTGTACACCGGTGTGCCCTTGCGCCCTTCCTCCCGGGTGATGTAGGCGATGTGCGTGTTAAATGAGCCAAGCTCGCCCGTGAGTTTTTCATGAATGATGTCGCTGATCTGGTGCGCCACGGAACGCAGCTTGTCGGCGCTGACCGTATAGCGGAAACCGGCGAGCTGGGTTTCCTTGAACACATCGTACAGGCGGAACTGCACCTGAAACTTTCCCGGCCCCGCCGGCCGCACACTCCCGATCACAAGGGCCTCGGCCTTGATCACGCGCCAGTCCTTGAAAACCACTTCCTTGTCCTCGTGCGGCGTGGCGACGAAATCTTTCCGGGACAAGACCGAAAAACGACCGCTGCGGGTCAGGTCCGCCTGAATCACGTCCGACACATTATGCGGCGGCTTGAGCACCTCAAAGCCGAACGGCACGATGGCGATGGGCACACCCGTTTCCACGCCCTTGGTTATTTCGATGGTCAGCACCGCCCTGGCCTCGGACCACGGCAACAGACTGAAAGCCGCGAGGAGCAGGAGGAAACCCGTCTGTATTAAGCCGTTACTTGCCTGATGCCACTTGCCACTGACCAAAATTTACTCCTCCGGGTTAAACAAAAACTCGATCTCGCGGAAATTATCGAACAAGGCCGGGTCCTCTGGCAATGGCAACGGCGCCGCCTTGTACACCGCATTCTCCACCGAGCGGTCGAACAACGTATTACCGCTGGACCTCACCACCGTGGCTCCCAGCACGTCGCCGCTCAAGGTCAGGCGCACCTTGACCACGCATTGCAGCCCATGCGCCACACCCATCGGGCGGCTCCAGCTGCTGGAAACCCTTTGCTTGATCAGCGTCGTGTACTTGACCACTTCGGATCTGGCACGCGCCGAATTCGCCGCGGTTTGACGCGCGTTCTCGCGCTCCTTCTCCTCCGCCAGCAGCTGTTCCTTCAACGACTGCTCGGCATGTTTCTGTTTGAGTTTGTCATCTTCTTTCTTCTTGCGTTCCAGTTCGGCGGCGCGCTTCTTCTTTTCCGCTTCCTTGAGCTTCTGCTCCTCTTGCTGCTTCCTCTTGAGTTCGATCTGGTGACGCTTGTCGGCCTCGGCCTTTTTCTTCGCCTCTTCCTGCTCCTGCGCCCGCCTGATCTCCTCCTGCTTGCGCTTTTCCTCCTCTTTCTGCGGCGTCTCGTCGACGACCACGGCCTGCACCACCTTCTCCTCGGGCGCCGTCTGCGTCGTCCAGCGAAAACCAATCACCAGCAGTGCAATCGCCACGACGTGCACCAAGACGGCCAAAACGATTGCCCTGACCCGGCCCGGATTTTGGCGCAGCTTCCTGGTCAGCACGTCAGGGATTTCGGGTCGGTTCGGTCAATAGACCCACGCTCGGCGCGCCGGCGGACTGCAACAGCGTCATGGCCTTCACCACCTCACCATAATCCGTCCGGCGGTCGCCACGGATCAGCACCGGCGTCTGCGGGCGCACCCGCAATATCGCCGCTACTTTTTTGCCCAGGTCATCGGGCGCCATGCGCTTGTCGTCCAGAAAATATTGTCCCTCGCGATTAACCGTCACGATCAGGGTTTCGCGGTCCTGGGTATCGACCGGACGCGCAGTGGCCTTCGGCAGGTCGACCTTGACCCCCTGCGACAGCAGCGGCGCGGTGATCATGAAAATCACCAGCAACACCAGCATCACGTCGATGTAGGGCACGACGTTGATCTCGCTCATGAGCTTCTTGCGGCGCTTGCGGTAGGACTCCACGCTCAGGCCCTCGCGGCGAACGCCTGGCGTTGCAGGATGCTGGCGAATTCCTCCATGAAGATTTCATAGCGCGTCACCAGCCGCTCCACGTTGTTCGAATAGCGGTTGTAGGCGATCACCGCCGGAATGGCGGCGAAGAGACCGATGGCCGTGGCGATCAGGGCCTCGGCAATGCCCGGCGCCACGTGGGCAATCGTCGGCTGGGCGATGCTGCCCAGGGAACGGAAGGAATTCATGATGCCCCACACGGTACCGAACAGGCCGATGTAAGGACTGGTCGAACCGACGGTGGCGAGGAACGAGAGATGCGTCTCCATGTATTCGATCTCGCGCGAAAGCGCCACACGCATGGCCCGCTGCACGCCTACCAGGATATCCATGGGCTCGATGTTGGACTGTTCGGTCAGGCGTTTGTACTCGCGGAATCCCTCGACGAAAATGCTGGCCATGCCCGTGGCGCTGATGTCCTTGCGTGTTTGTTCCGTGAACATTTGATTCAGGTTGGCGCCGGACCAGAAGCGGTTTTCGAACCGTTCCGCCACCTGGTTCGCCGTCTTCAGCGCGAACCACTTGCGAAAGATCATGGTCCAGGAAACGACCGAGGCGACCATCAAAAGAGCCAGAACCAGTTGTACCGGCAGCGAGGCATGCTCGATGAGCGACAGGAAAGCGACATCGGCGGAAGTGGTGACGTTCACCGCGCACCCCCGGCATCCAGCCGCTCGCGGATGCGCCCGGGCAGCGGACACGGCGTAAACGTGGAAGCATTGAGACAGGCCACTTTAATCTCCCCCTCGCACAAGGTTAATTCATCACGCTGGATACGCTGGCGGAAGGTGAGGCTGGCGTTGCCGCGCCGGCTTACCTCCACGGTCGCCAGCAGCGAATCGTTGAAACGTGCCGGCTTCAGAAAATCGACCTTTGCGGAACGCACGGCGAATACGACCCCATCCCGGCTGGAAAGTTCATCCTGCTCGAAACCCAGAGCGCGCAGCCATTCGGTGCGCGCCCGCTCCATGAATTTGAGGTAATTGGCGTAGTAGACCACGGCACCGGCATCTGTGTCTTCGTAATACACCCGAATAGGAACGGCGAAAGAATGTTTCATATGAGTTTTTGACGCGAAGGCGCAAAGAGTTTGATAGCTTGATAACAACGTTTTCTTGAACCGAACTTTCTTTGCGACTTTGCGTCAAGCGATATTATCCCTCCTCGAACATACCCCGCTGCTCAGGCGTGCTCGGCGCGGTCAGGCCGAAATGCCTCCAGGCGGCGGTCGTCGCCAGACGCCCGCGCGGCGTGCGCATGAGAAAACCCTGCTGGATCAGAAACGGCTCGATCACGTCCTCGATGGTATCGCGTTCCTCGCCGATGGCGGCGGCGAGATTATCCACGCCCACCGGCCCGCCGCTGAATTTCTCAATGACCGCCAGCAGCAGCTTCCGGTCGAGCATATCGAACCCGCATTGATCGACTTCTAGCATGCTGAGCGCGGATTCGGCAATGTCACCCGTAAGATGCCCCTTACCTTTGATCTGGGCAAAATCGCGGGCGCGGCGCAGCAGGCGGTTGGCAATCCGCGGCGTGCCGCGCGAACGGCGGGCCATGGCGGCGACGGCCTCGGGCTCGATGGGGATTTCGAGAATACCCGCGGAGCGCGCCACGATCCGGCTAAGCTCCACCGGATTGTAAAACTCCAGTCGCTGGACAATACCGAAACGATCGCGCAGCGGCGAGGTCAGCAGGCCCGCGCGCGTGGTCGCCCCCACCAGCGTAAAGGGGGGCAGGTCGAGCTTGATGGAACGCGCCGCCGGCCCTTCGCCGATGAGGATATCGAGCTGGTAGTCTTCCATCGCCGGGTAGAGGATTTCCTCCACCACCGGGCTCAGCCGATGGATCTCGTCGATGAACAGGACATCGTTGGGTTGCAGGTTGGTGAGAATGGCGGCCAGGTCGCCGGGGCGCTCGAGCACCGGACCCGAGGTCTGACGCATGCTCACCCCCATTTCGTTGGCGATGATGTGGGCGAGCGTGGTTTTGCCAAGGCCGGGGGGGCCGAACAACAGCACGTGGTCGAGGGCCTCCGCGCGTCCGCGGGCGGCGGCGATGAAAATCTCCATCTGCCGGCGTATCGGCTCCTGGCCAACGTATTCCGCGAGGCGCGCCGGCCGCAGGCGCCGGATATCGGCGACCTCCTCGGAGGCATCCACGGTTTTGGCGGAAACCAGTCGGTCAGTTTCGATCATTTAGAAATCGCAATCGACAAGATTTACAGGACTAACAGGATTTAAAAAAACGAAAAGCTCGTCTGCGCTTTTAATCCTGTAAATCCTGTTAATCCTGTCCATTAATCTATACTGCCATGCCTTTCAGCGCCTGACGAATAATTTCTTCTGTGCTGAGTCCTTTGGTGGCGATCCCGCGCACCATGCGGCTGGCCTCGGGCAGCTTGTAGCCCAGGGCCACCAAGGCACTCACCGCCACACCGATTGGGTACGCCGGCACGGTCGTGGCGTGGGCGGGCGCCGGTGCGCCAAGGTCGGTGGGCAATTTATCGCGCATCTCGATAATCAGACGCTCGGCGGTCTTGCGGCCAATGCCCGGCACCTGGATCAGGCGGGTGATATCTTCTTCGGCGACGCAACGGACAAACTCCCCGTCCGACAGGCCGGACAGCACCGCCAGCGCCACGCGCGGACCGACACCATTTACCTTGAGCAGATCACGAAACAGCCGCCGCTGGGACTCGCGCGCGAAACCCTACAAGAGGTGGGCATCCTCGCGCACCACGAGATGGGTGTGCAGCGTCACCGGTTGGCCCACGGCCGGCAACTCATAAAAGGTGGTCATGGGGGCCTCCAGCTCGTAGCCGACACCGCCGACATCGATGAGTAAGGCCGGGGGTTCCTTGCGCAACAACACGCCGTGCAATCTTCCGATCATGCGCTCAGCCTCAGTCCCCGGCCGCTGCGGCGGCGCGTCCGCGCACGCTCGAACGACTGGATACCGACCGCGTGGTGCGCATGGCAGATGGCACAGGCGAGGGCGTCGGCGGCGTCGGCCTGGGGCATACCGGAAAGCTCCAGCAGCGCCTTCACCATGTGTTGCACCTGGGTCTTATCGGCGTGTCCCTTGCCCACGGTCGCGCGTTTGATTTGCAGGGCGGTGTACTCGGCAATAGCGAGCAGGTGATTCGCGCCGGCCAGAATCGCGGCGCCGCGCGCCTGACCCAGCTTGAGCGCCGAATCCGGATTGCGCGCCAGGAAGACCTTCTCGATCGCGAGCGCCGTGGGCTGATAGGTCTGAATGACTTCACTCACGCCATCATAGACGGACTTGAGTTTTGCCGCGAGATCGCCCTTGGGAGTACGCACACAGCCGCTCGCGACATACTGGATTTTCCCGTTGCGCAATATTTGCACCACGCCGAAACCGGTAATGCGGGAGCCAGGGTCGATGCCGAGGATGCGCATCAGCCCGCCGCCCTGAGCAGTTCATCCGGGAAATCGGCGTTGGAGTGCACACTCTGAACATCCTCCAGTTCTTCCAGCGCTTCCAACAGTTTCAGCATTTTCTCCGCGTCGTCCCCCGTCACCGTTACGGCAACGGCGGCACGCTGCTGGATTTCGGAGTTCCCGGGCTTGAGACCGGCCTTGACCATGGCCTCGAGCACGGCATGAAAACTCTCCGGCGCCGTCAGCACTTCGACGGTGCCATCGGGATCGGTCATCACGTCGTCGGCACCGGCCTCCAGCGCCGCTTCCATGATCTTGTCCTCGTTCGACCCCGGGGGATAATCCAGCACCCCGGTCTTCCTGAAGAGAAAGGCCACCGAACCGTCCTGGCCGAGATTGCCGCCGTACTTGGCGAACGCATGCCGCACTTCGCCCACGGTACGGATACGGTTGTCGGTGGTGCACTCCACCATGACCGCCACCCCGCCCGGTCCGTAGCCCTCGTAATGCACTTCTTCGTAATGGGCGCCTTCCAGCTCGCCGGTACCACGCTTGATGGCGCGGTCGATGGTCTCGCGCGTCATATTCTGATCCAGGGCCTTGTCGATGGCGGTGCGCAGGCGCGGGTTCAGCTTCGGGTCGCCCCCGCCGCCGGCGCGGGCCGCAATGGTAATCTCACGGATGATCTTGGTGAAAACCTTGCCGCGCCGGGCATCCTGGACGCCCTTGCGGTGCTTGATGTTGGCCCATTTCGAATGACCGGCCATGCGGACTCCCGTGGTTTATCGCATACGGCGTTATTCAGCCATGGAACACAGTCTAACACCGCTATCAACACAGCCAAATCTGGGTTGTGTCTTTTTAGTGACGCAAAGCTAGCTAAGCAAGGCGCGCGGATGGCGCTCGGCAACACGCAGCAACGCCTGCGCCGGGCCGGTGGGTCGGCGCCGACCTTGCTCCCAGTCCTGGAGTGTCCGGGCGCTGACACCGAGAAGCGCCGCAAATGCCGATTGGCTCAGACCCATCCGTTCGCGGATGATCTGAACGCTCTTGGGCAGTTTTACTTCATAGCGCCGCCCCTTGCCGCGCCTGATGGCACGCACGCCTTCAAGGATTTCCTGTCCTATGTCACGCTTTTTGGTCATGGTTCAATCTCCTTCCGTAGCGCCCGCAACACGTGAAGCGGGATGTTTTCGGCCTCATTTTTGGCATAGAGCGTCAGCAGCCAAATTTCGCCCTGCCGGGTTTTCCAGTAATAAATCACCCGTAATCCTCCGCGCTTGCCTCGCCCCTCGGCGCCCCAACGCAGCTTGCGAATGCCACCGCTACCCGGAATAACCGCCCCGACCTCGGGCCGGAGTGCCAGCGCCCACTGAAGCGCCGCGTATTCGTCATCGTTCAGGTAGCGATGAACCAGACGCGAGAAGATCGGGGCTTCAATGAAGATCATTGATATTTTATATTATACGGCAATGCCGTATAGGTCAAGTTAACATCAGATCAGCAATAGTCACCCACGAAAAATGTCTCGATTTGAGAGCACGCTCCTGCACGAGTATGAGATCATGTCTTAAACCGGCTTCGCTCCAGAAAAACACAAATCTGGCGGGCG
>Ga0153916_10002070_pt1 | contig 14725 bp, 10 predicted proteins | sample Opewatmetagenome_FD_109642 | JGI IMG/M metagenome (GOLD analysis project Ga0153916, IMG submission 109642) | Freshwater wetland microbial communities from Ohio, USA - Open water 3 Core 3 Depth 4 metaG | ecosystem: Environmental > Aquatic > Freshwater > Wetlands | place: USA: Ohio, Lake Erie...
CGGAAACGTCGTTGTCCTGTCGCTCGACGTGCCGAGCGGCGCTGAACCGGTCTATTTGCTGTTTGGACACCTGTCCACGATCAGCATGCGCCCCGGGCAAGAAGTGCAGTCCGGCGAGGAGCTCGGCCTGGTGGGTTCATCCGGAGTCGCGATCGGCGCGCACCTGCACTTCGAGGTCCGAGTCGGCGCCAATCGATACGAGGCCGTGCGCAACCCGGAATTGTGGCTGAAACCGCAAATGAGGCAGGCGGGTCAAACAGGCGTGCTGGCCGGCCGCGTGGTGGACCGCCAGGGTAGGCTGGCGCCGGGAAAGCAGCTGACCGTGCGCCGCCTGGATGGTGGGGCCGGCAGTCGCAGCACCTATTTTCTGACCACCTACGAACTGGAAGCGGGGACGCCCGGAAGCGACGGGCTGTTGCGCGAGAATTTTGTCCTTTCGGGCTTGCCAGCGGGCGATTATGAAGTGGCCGCCTTCTCGCCCTCGCTGCGCCAGGCGCGCGTGCGCGTCGAGTCTGGCACTCTAGCCTGGGTGGCCTTCTCACCCGGTGAAGTAGGCCCTGAGTGCACGCAATGAGTCGCAACGAGGATTCCCCGAGCAGGCTGGGGTGGCTGCGTCGCGCTCGGCGACCCCTGGGCATCCTCACCCGAGGCAAGACTAACTCCGGACGTCTGCGCCGGGCAGATCAGTTGCTGGCGGTGGCCTACCCATTCAGCCTGCGCAACATGCGCGCGCCATTCATCGACCTCGGCTACGGCGAAACACCGGTCACCGCCCTCGACAGCCTGCAGCAGTTGCGGGCGATCAACCCATCACTGCGAGTGATTGGCGTCGAAATCGATGCTGACCGCGTGCAAGCGGCACAGCGCTACGCGCGGCCGGGGCTCGAGTTCCGTCTCGGCGGATTCAACCTGCCGCTCGCTGCAGACGAGACGGCCGGCGTCATCCGAGCCCTTAACGTGCTGCGCCAGTATCCCGAAACGGAGTACGTCGCATCGCTGGCGGTGCTGGGCAGCTATCTCGCCCAATCCGGCATACTTCTCGAGGGCACGAGCGACCCGCCCGGCAATCTGATGGCAGTTAACGTCTACCTGCGCGGCGGCGTGCATCTCATCCACGATGGCCTGGCGCTCATGGCCAACCTTCGCCGACCCTTCGCCCCACGCGATCTCCAGGCGATCCTGCCAAAGAACTACATCCATCACGTCGAGCCGGGCAGCCCGCTCGACGAATTCTTCGGCGCATGGAGCGCTGCCTGGCTGCATGCGATTCAGACGCAGGAGCGAGATCCGCGATGGGTCTTCGCACAGGCGGGTATCTGGCTGCGCGAAGAGCATGGCTATCCGGTTTCCCTGCGGCCGGGCCTATTGCGGCGCGGCATCCTGCTCCTCCGATCCGTGCCTGGCGATGTCGACAGCCGCATTCTATTGACCGGGCGGCGTTGAACGCGCGCCCGGCTCAGAGCACGAGAATCATACAGCGCGCCCCTCAAGGGCGCGCTGCACTTTCTGTGTCAGGGGGCTGCCGCGGAGACGGCCGCCTACTCGGTAACGGTGTTAGGCGCTGCCGCCAGGTCCTCGCTCGGCAGTTCGGCCGTCGCCTGGAAACCTGTGCCGGCCGGGATCAACTTGCCGATGATCACATTCTCCTTGAGCCCCAGCAGCGGGTCAACGCGCCCCTCGATCGCGGCGCCGGCCAGCACCTTGATGGTGTGCTGGAAGGACGAGGCCGAAAGGAAGGAGTCCGTCGAAAGCGAGGCCTTGGTCACGCCCAGCAAGACGGGCGCCGCCGTGGCCGGCTGCTTGCCATCCGAGAGCTGCTTCTCGTTGATATCCTGCAGATGCAGCCGATCGACCAGCTCGCCCGGCAGGTAGTCGGTATCGCCGGGGCGAACAATCTGCACGCGCGAGAGCATCTTGCGCAGCACGACTTCGAAATGCTTGTCGTTGATGTTCTGACCCTGGGCGCGGTAGACCTTTTGGATCTCAGTCAGGAGGTAAAGCAGGCATGCCTCCCGCCCCTGCAGGCGCAGGATGCGGTGCGGGTTGAGCGCGCCTTCGGTGAGGTTCTGCCCGGCTTCCACGCGCTGGCCCTCGGTGACGACCAATCGTGCACCGGTGGGGATCTCATACTCAGCATCCTCGCGGCGCTCGTAGGTAATGGTCACCTTGTGCTCGCGCAGCCGCAGTTTGCCGGCGTGCTCGGCGGTAATCTCCGCCTCGCCGCGCGTGGCGATGATCGCCCCGGCCTCGACTGAGATGCCGTCTTCCACCTTGAGCGACCAATTGCCCGGCACCTGGTATTCATCTTTGAGGATTTCGCTGTTGACGACGCGCACCGTGCGCTGCCCGCCTTCGGCGCGGTGAACCTCCGCGACGCCCCCCAATTCGCTCACCACCGCTTCGCCCTTCGGCCGCTTGCGCGCCTCGAACAGCTCTTCGACGCGCGGCAAGCCGGAAGTGATGTCGCCGCCGGCCGCTACGCCGCCGGTGTGGAAGGTGCGCAAGGTGAGTTGCGTGCCCGGCTCGCCGATCGATTGAGCCGCGACGATGCCCACGGCCGATCCCATTTCCACGATCGCGCCGCGCCCGAGGTCGAGCCCGTAGCACATTTGGCACAGACCGTGGCGCAGCGAACAGGTGAGCGGCGAGCGCACGACCACCTCTTCCAGCCCGGTGGCGGCGATGCGCTTCGCTTGTTCAAGTGTCACCAGTTCATTGCGGCTGACGATCAGTTCGCCGGTTTGCGGATCGGCGATCTTGCGCGCCGCAATGCGTCCAAACAGGCGCGATTCGAACGTCTGCCCGGCCACGTCGTCCTTGCGACGGATGTGGATTCCGTCATCCGTGCCGCAGTCGTGGTCGGTGACGATCACATCCTGGGCGATATCGACCAGGCGGCGTGTCAAGTATCCGGCGTCGGCGGTGCGCAGCGCAGTGTCGGCCAGGCCCTTGCGCGCGCCGTGGGTGGAGATGAAGTACTCGAGCGCCGTCAGCCCGTCGCGGAAGTTGGAGCGGATGGGCAGCGGGATGATGCGCCCGGCCGGGTCGGCCATCAGGCCGCGCATGCCCGCCAACTGGGAGATCGGCCCGAAGCCGCCTTTGGTCGCACCGGAAAGCGCCATGGTGCTGAGGTTGCCGGTGGGATCCATGAAGCGCTTGACCGCGTCGGAGACGGAAGTCACGGCCTTCTGCCATAGTTCGATGATGCGTTCGTTCTGTTCCTGCTCGGTCAGTAGGCCGCGCCGGTAGTCGCGCTCGATCAGGCCTTGCTCTTCGAGCGCCTTGTTGATGATCTCCTGCTTCTGCGGCGGCACAGTGATATCCGAGACGGCGATCGTCGTGCCGGAGCGCGTGGCATACTGGAATCCAACGTCCTTGATGCGGTCGACGACATCGATGGTCGCGTCCGATCCGAGCACCTGGTACGACTGGGACACGAGGCGCTGCAGGGAGCCCTTATCGAGCATCTGATTGACGAAGCGCATCGCCTCGGGCAGGATCAGGTTAAAAAGCACGCGGCCCACGGTGGTCTCAATCACGCGCCGCTGGCTGCGCTGGTAGCGCTCGCCCTTCTCGTTGTACCAGGTGGCCGTCTGAACCTGAATGGGCAGGTGCAAGGGCACCTTGCCGAGGCGGTAGGCGAGTTCCACTTCGTCGAGGCCCGAGAAGGCATGGCGCTTTTCGCCGAGGCTTGCTTCCAGGCGGGCATCGGCCATGGTCAGGTAGTACACGCCCAGCACCATGTCTTTGGTGGGGCCGACCACCGGCTCGCCGTCGGCCGGCTTGAGCAAGTTCCGAGTGGAAAGCATCAGCGCGCGCGCTTCCGCTACGGCCCGCTCCGAGAGCGGCACGTGCACAGCCATCTGGTCGCCGTCGAAGTCGGCATTGAACGCAGCGCACACCAGTGGGTGAATGTGGATGGCCTTGCCTTCCACTAGCACGGGTTCGAAGGCCTGAATGCCCAAGCGGTGTAGAGTCGGCGCGCGGTTCAGGAGCACCGGCCGGTCGCCGATGACCTCTTCCAGCACCTCCCACACTTCCGGGCGCTCGCGTTCGATGAAGCGCCGCGCGCCCTTGACGTTGTTGGCATATCCGTAGGCCACCAACTTGGCGATGACGAACGGCCGGTAGAGCTCGAGGGCCATCACCTTGGGCAGGCCGCACTGATAGAGCTTGAGCTTGGGGCCGACCACGATCACCGAACGGCCCGAGTAATCGACGCGCTTGCCCAGCAGGTTGCGGCGGAAGCGCCCCTTCTTGCCCTTGAGCATGTCGGAGAGCGATTTGAGTTCGCGCCGCCCGCGTCGTGAAAGGGCCTTGCCGCGTTGTGAGTTGTCGATGAGCGAATCGACGGCCTCTTGCAGCATGCGCTTCTCGTTGCGCACGATCACGTCCGGCGCGCCGAGCTCGATCAGCCGCTTGAGGCGGTTGTTGCGGTTGATCACCCGGCGATACAAGTCATTCAGGTCGGAGGTGGCAAACCGCCCGCCGTCCAGTTGCACCATCGGCCGGAGCTCGGGCGGGATGACAGGCAGCACGGTCAGGATCATCCACTCGGAGCGGTTGCCCGAGCGGCGGAAGGCCTCCACGACCTTGAGGCGCTTGGTCGCCTTCTTCTTGCGCTGCTTGGACTTGGTCGTGCGCACCTCGCGCCACAGGCTTTCGGCCATCTTGTCCATGTCGAGGTTGCGCAGGATCTCATAGAACGCCTCGGCCCCCATCTCGGCACGGAAGACCTGCCCCCAACGCGTCTTCAGCTCGCGATAGCGGCTCTCGCCGATGAAGGAAAGCGGCTGGATCTCCAGCAACTCTTCGCGCTCTTTGACGAGCGCCTCGCGCGCCGATTGGGCCTGGTCCTCCAATTGGTTGCGCAGTCCGATCAGGCCGTCTTCGGTCTCGGCGCGCACCTTGTCCATGTCGCCCTTGATCTTCTCAATGGCGCGGTCGCGCTTCTCTTTTAGCTCGCCCTCGATCTCTTCCAGGCGCGATTTGACCGCCTTCTGCAGGATCGAGAGGTGCTTGGATCCGATGGCGGTGCCCTTGTCGGCAATGAGGGTGCGCGTGGCTTCGAATTCGATCGCCACGCGAATGGTGGTGCCCTGCTTCTCGCGCAGCGAGGTTTCCATCTTCTGCCCCTCTTTGATGAGGGGGTCAAGCCGCTCGCTCACGTCCTCGTCGAACTTCTCGCGCGTGCGCTGGATGCGGGCATCCAGTTCCGCCAAGCGCCGGTCGCGCGAGCCCTTGAGCTGGGCGATCTTCTGGTTGATTTCTTCGCCCTGGCGGCGCTCGACGCGCTCCACTTCCTCATCCAGGCGGCGCAGCGCCTTCTGGCGCGCATCCTCATCCACCTGGGTGATGACGTATTGGGCGAAGTATAGGACGCGGTCGAGATTCCGGCGCGAGATATCGAGCAACAAGCCCAGGTAGGAGGGAACGCGACGCGTGTACCACACATGCGCGACCGGCGCGGCGAGTTCGATGTGGCCCATGCGTTCGCGCCGAACCGAGGAGCGGGTCACTTCCACGCCGCACTTGTCGCAGATCACGCCACGATGGCGGATGTTCTTGTACTTGCCGCAGTAGCATTGCCAATCGCGCGTGGGGCCGAAGATAGCTTCGTCGAAGAGGCCGTCCTTCTCGGGGCGCAGGCGGCGGTAGTTGATCGTTTCTGGCCGCAGTACTTCACCGTACGACCAGCTGCGAATCGTTTCAGGGGAGGCCAGACTCACTCGGATCGCACTGATGCCCTTGGATTCCACGCTTCACTCTCCGGGGACACTGGGCGCACGCCGAAAGGCGAACGCATGTTCAGTATTAGCAGGCAAAGCGAAACCGGCGCGTGGGGCGGCGCCCAAGCGCGATTTCGCTGGTTGGCTTCTGAAACTGTTATTATAGATGAGCCACCTTGAGAGGTCAAGACCCAGAATCGCCTTGCATCCTGCCCATTTGCGCGAGAATCCGCCGCCGGGCCCGCCCGCCGTCCCCCGCTCCTCTCCTCTCGCCAGGCGAGCCGCGCGAAGTTTCCATCAAGCCTGATCGTAGGCGACGAATTCTGTCTGGCTCGATCCATCGTCAAAAAGATCGACCAGGACGTAGCCGGGCGGGCAGCCGAGGTAGGCTCCCTGCCACCAGTTGCCGCAAATCGCTCCGTCGCACGAGTAGCGCACCCCGAGGTACTCCACCCGATCGACCTGGTGCGCGTGCCCGCTGAGGGCCAAGCGCAAATTCGGATGAGCGAGAAAGAGCGTGCGCAGTCGTCCGGCATCGATGTGCATCCACGCACCTGGGACGATCCAGTTCCCGCTGACCGCGAGGTCGCCGTCGAAGAATTCGCACGCGCACAGGATCGGGATGTGCGAGGCGACGCATACGGGCGTACCGGGATCGGTCGCCGCAAGGTCCGCCTCCAGCCAGGCGAACTGCTCCTCATCGAGCTTGCCCGTGTATGGCATGGCAGATTCAATTTCGCGCGAGTGAGTGCTGTCGAGCACAATGAAGTGCCAGCCGCCGCGGTCGAAGGTGTAGTAGCGTGAAGCCAAGCCGAGCGTGTGCAGCGCCATGCCCTTGCCATACGCGGGGTCTGCCGCATCGGCCCCTGTCAGCCCCCAGCCCCATACATCGTGATTGCCGATGGCGTGGTAGATCGGTAGGCTGTTGTTCTCTTCGAGGATGGTGGTGAAGATCTCCCAGTGCGCCAGCGCGTACTCCTTTGGGGTCTCGAGAGCATCCATGATCGAATCGCCGCTATTGAGAATGAAGTCGGGTGCATCGTGCTGAGACTGGATGTGCTCCAGCGCGCGGGCCATTCCGTCGCGCGCACGGCTGCGTGAGTCCACGTGGATGTCGGTGATGTGCGCCACGCGCAGGACGCGCGAGCGCCTCGATGCGCCCCCTAGGCTGCAACCGGCGAGTGCCGCGCCTGAGACCAGGAGCGAACCACACAAGAACTCGCGGCGACTGAGAGGTCGCGTTTTCGTGGTCCACCTCAATGGACAGCATTCGAAACGCGTGCGGGTTTTGTGCCGACCGCTTAGGCCTGCATCGACCGGTGCCCGCCCTCGGCCTGTGGGCGTTCGCGCAAGAGATCGATGGCATGCTCGAGCACCGGCATGACGACTTGCAAGCTTTCGCTCGCGGCCCGCGGGCTGCCCGGCAGGTTGACGATCAGGGTCTTCCGGCGGATGCCGGCCACGCCGCGCGAAAGCATGCCGTGTGGAGTGGCCGCCAGTGAGGCGGCCCGCATGGCCTCGGCCAGCCCCGGCGCATCGCGCTCCAGCGCCTGACGAGTGGCCTCCGGCGTCACGTCACGCGGGGCAAACCCGGTTCCGCCGGTGGTCAAGATCACCTCGGCCAAGTCCTCATCGCACCAGCGGCACAGGACGGCGCGTATCTCCTCGCGCTCGTCAGGGACGATCGCCGAGTGTGCGACCTGCCAGCCTCGGTTCTCCACCAGCGCGCGCAGGGTCAGGCCGGAGAGATCCGGCCTTTCGCCGCGCGCCGAACGATCCGATACAGTCAGGATAGCGACTCGCACGGTCCACACTCCTATTGGGGCACAACGATCATGCGGCCTACCTGTGCCGCCCGAGAAATGCGGGGCGGTCCCTCATGAACGCATCGCAGGCTCATGCCGCGGTCGGAAACTCCACACTGGGCCGCCACGGGCCGGTCAGCCCTTCCCAGAACGGACAGTGCCGGCGGAATCCAAGCGCCTCGTAGACATGCATAGCTGCGACGTTCTTCTGATTGACATTCAGCACGATCGTCGGAATGCCTCGGCCGAGCAGAGCCGCCGCCACCGCGCCGGTCGTCTGGCGCGCCAGCCCGCGACCGCGCCGATCGCGACGTGTGTACACATTCCCCACCGCCGCAACGCCGGTCTGCTCCGCCACGAGATGTGTCCCCGCCGCGGCAACAAGAACGCCTTGCTCGAAAATGCCACAATAGACGCCTTGCTTTACCATCCACGGCGAAAAGAAATCGGGGGCTTCGTTGTGATCCAGGCCGTCCTTGAAGAGTTCTTCCAATGCGGGCAAATCCTCTGCACCCAGGCGCAGTGCCGGTGCGACCTGCTCGGGCGAGAAGGCGGCCGCATCCAATTGCATGCGCCACATCGCGGTCCGCTGCTCGACGTGGGCATGGGCAGCCACCAGCTCAATGTGCGACAGGGAGATCGACAGGTATGCCGCGGCCGTCCGCGGCAGATCCCGCAAGCAGGAATCTACTTCCTGGTCTGGGCCTATTGTGAACAGAACCGGGGGAGTGGTCCGCCGGTAGAGCAGGGCCACCGCGCGTGACCGCGGCCCGGCCCAGTACCACTCGCTGTGTTCCACGAATCCCGGCGTCAGGTCACCCAGTGCATACGCCGACCACGTGCGGTCAGTCTCGAGGATTTCACGCACTGCAGCGAGATCGTGGATTCGAGGCATGGAGGAAGCGGCGCCCGCGCGTCAGAGCAATTGCTTGGCGAGCAAGGTGACGTCCATCGTATCCCAGCCGAGGTTCTTGTAGAAGTCGAGTGCGGAGTTGCCGCCCATCACCAGCAGGTAGACCTTGTAGCAGCCCTTGGCACGCAGCCGGTCCTCGACTTCTTGCATGAGCCTCCGTCCAAGTCCTCGCCCGCGCTCGGCTGCCTCGACGGCCAAGTGGTAGACCATGCCCCGCCGCCCGTCAAACCCGCCGATAACGCTGCCGACCATCCGCCCATGCTCTTCGGCCACCAGGAAGAGGTCGGGGTCGCGTTCCACCTTGCGGGCGATCTCTTCGGGTGTATCGGAAGGTCCGACGTGGATGCCGGGGCCGGCTCGCTGCCAGAGATCGAGGACGGCTGGATAGTCGTCCGGGAAGCGGAACTCGCGCAGCTGCACGTTATTCCTCTTCGGGGCCGACGACCAACTTCCACTCGCCGTGGATGCCGTCCTGGGTGACGCCGAAGAATGTGCGCACGCCCTGAGGGGTACGCTGCATGAGGTCGAACCGACTCACGCCGCGATGGGTACGCTTCTTGAGCAGGGCCAGGTCACCCACCCAGGTCAGCGTCTCCACCGGCGGCAGTTCCGAGAACTCGGTGATGGCGTAGTGCCACAATCGGCGGGCGGATGCCATGGTTACGTTCTTGACCACGTTGCCGTTGCGCAGGTCGCGCATGGTGTAGTAGCGCGTTCCGTCGCGGTCCTCGAAGCTCACGACCTCGACGCCCGTGCGCGGGGCCGCGAGCCCTGCGGCCTGCGGTTCCACACCGGCCGGCTGAACGTGGACGACGGTAGGCGCAGGGGGTGGCACCGCCGGCTCGCCTTCAGTCAGCGCGCGTCGCTGGCCGCGCAGCACGAGGTCAACGATCTCGTCGCGGACGGCAACGCCGGTCTCTGATTCGTCGCGAATGTAGATCTTGTTGTCGTCCACGGCATAGGGCGGGTCGTCGCCGCGCGGGACAATGATGCGCAGGACCTTCTTGCCGCCGGTCTCCTGCACGTCCACCGTGCAATGCAGCTCGGGGCTGATCTTGGCGCTGATTTCCTTTTCGAGTTGCTCAACGGCCTGGGCCGGGGTGGCGATACCCAGCGGCGGCTCCTTGGGGTTGGGGCTGACGCCGACATATAGCATGCCGCCGTTGGCGTTGGCAAAGGCACACACGTCGGCAATGATCTCGTACAGCTTGCCGCCGCGCACAGTCAGGCTGTCGTGAAAGTCCTGGTTGATGCTCGGCCCCTCGGTTCGCGCTTGCTGGATGAAATCGAAGGCTTCCTCACGGGCCGCCCGGTGCGGGCGGGTGCGCGCAAAGTCGTCGCTCTCGAAGAGCTCCTGCAATGCCTCGAAGCTGAGCTCGGGCAGCGAGACATCCGTGGCGCGATCGCCCACGCCGAGGTTCTTGCGATTACTCGGATCGGCGCGCAGGCGGTGCGAATCCGACCCCTGGACGCAGTGCATACGCCGCGGATACTCGGGCTTGGTGCCGCTGAAGAAGGCCGCCGTGGAATGGCGTCCGCGCTGCTCGAGATCGGTCACCTCGAGCGCGGCCAGATGCGGGTCCTGGGTGTAGGCGATCTTGGTCTGCCCGCCGAAGTCGAACCCGCGCAACGCCACACCGTTCGAGGAATTGGCGTGCGCGGCGATGGCCAGCCCGCCGCCTTCGTGGATTCGCCGGTAGGCGGTGAGCACATCCGCTGTGGCTCCGACTGTCGCCGAACCGAGGTCGAGTTGATCGACCGGCACGTTCAGGTCGAGCAGGATGTGCTCGATTTCGCGGATCGACTTGGAGGGCGGGAAGATGCCGATGATGTGGAAGCCCAGCGTGGCGGTGAACTCGAAGGCCGGGAACACGAGCACCTTCTTGAGCAGGGCCCGGTATTCCTCCAGGCGCCGCCGTTCCTCCTCGGTCAACCGGCCGCTTCGTCCCAGCTGCTCGAGAAAGGCAATGTCCTCTTGCATCCGACGGTATCCGGCCACCGTGTTGTGATCGGCAAACGCGATTGCAGCCAGCCCGCGGTTTTCGGCGCGGCGGAGAATATCGAGGAAGGAGGCCTCCGGCTCCTGGAAATCCGAGGAGGCCGGAGTGTGCAAATGGAAATCAATGGTGTACCACTGACGTGGTTTGTGTGGTGTACGACGACTCACAGCATTCTCTTTCGTGTTGTAGCTTGTCCTCCCGGCCTGTCCATGAGGCGGCCGGGCACCTTATGCCGCGGGCAGCGTGCCCTCGGCGGTTTGTTTGAGCAGCCGGACGAGATCGTCCGGCATATAGGGCTTGAGAAGGAAGGCATCCGCGCCCTTCTTCATGCACTCGGCCGAGACATCCATCCCCGACACCATCACCACGCGCGTGGAGCGCAGGCGAGGGTGCAAACGAATGCTTTCCATGATCTGCAGGCCGTTCTGTCCGGCCAGGAAGACGTCGAGCAGGACGACGTCGGGGTTCTCGCGCTCGAGGAGTGGCAGAACCGATTCGCCCAGTCTCATGGCGCTGACCGTATAGCCTTCCAGTTCGAGGAAGGTGCGCAGCAGGGTCACCATGTCGCGGTCGTCTTCGAGCAAAAGCACTTTAGGCATGCGTGCGCCTCTTCAATGCGCGGCGCCGGGGTGTGGCAGCCCCCGCCTTGCCGCGGGCTGCCGTGCCCCGGGTGGTCCCCTTCTTGGTTCGTGCCGCGCCCGCCGGCCGGGTCAGGGCTGCCGCGACCACCTCTTCCATGCGTTCAACCGGAATGAAGTTCAATTCCGAACGAACCTCTTCGGGGATGTCATCCAGGTCGCGCATGTTGCGCTTGGGAAGGATGACTGCCTTGAGGCCGGCACGATGCGCCGCAAGCACCTTCTCCTTAAGCCCGCCAATCGGCAGCACCTGTCCGCGCAGGGTGATTTCTCCCGTCATGCCCAGGTCCGACCGCACGGGTCGGCCCGAGACCAGCGACACAAGTGCGGTGGCCATGGTAATACCGGCCGAGGGCCCGTCCTTGGGCTGTGCTCCCGCCGGAATGTGCAGGTGGATGTCATTGCGGTCGAAGAAGTCCGGCGGCAACCCGAGTTCGCTCGTCTTGGAGCGCACGAAGGAAAGCGCCGCGCGCGCCGATTCCTGCATCACCTGGCCGAGCGAGCCGGTGAGCTGGAACCCGTGTTTGCCGGGCATGCGCGTGGCTTCAATGAAGAGCAGGTCGCCGCCTACGGGCGTCCAGGCCAGAGCAGTGGCCACCCCGGGAACGGCCGTGCGCTCGCGCACCTCAACGTTTGGGTAGAAGTGCGGCTTTCCCAAGAGTTCGCTCACCAGTTCGGGGGTCACCGCCACCCGCTCCACTTTGTGCTCGGCGATGCGCGTGACAACCTTGCGGCACACCGAGCCGATCTCACGCTCGAGGTTGCGAACGCCGGCCTCGCGCGTGTATGAGCGAATGAGCGCAAAGAGCGCCTCGTCCTCGAAGGTGATCTCCTCCGGCAGGAGTCCGTTCTCACGGATCTGGCGCGGTACCAGATAGCCGCGGGCGATCGCGACCTTCTCGCGCTCGGTGTAGGAGGTGATCGGGATGACTTCCATCCGATCGAGCAGCGGGCCGGGGATGGTCTCCATGGTGTTGGCGGTGGTGATGAACAGCACTTGCGAGAGGTCGAAGGCCACCTCTAGATAGTGATCGCGGAACTCGCGGTTTTGTTCCGGATCGAGCACTTCCAAAAGGGCGGAGGCCGGGTCGCCGCGGAAATCGGCGCCGAGCTTGTCGACCTCATCCAGCATGAACACCGGGTTGCGGCTCTCCACCCGGCGCAACGCCTGCAAGATGCGCCCGGGCAGTGCGCCGATGTACGTTCTCCGATGACCGCGGATTTCCGCTTCGTCGTGGATGCCGCCCAAAGAGATGCGTATGAACTTGCGCCCCATGGCGCGTGCAATGGATTGACCGAGGGAGGTCTTGCCCACGCCCGGCGGGCCGACGAAGCACAGGATGGCGCCTTCGCGGTCGCGCCGCACCAGGTCGGCGGGGGGCGCCTCGGGCGCGTGGTTCTTGCGCTCCGAGCGCAGCTTGCGCACGGCCAGGAACTCCAGAATACGCTCCTTGACGTCCTTCAGCCCGAAGTGGTCGTCGTCGAGTACGCCGCGCGCGTTGGCCACATCCAGCTTGTCTTCGGTGACCACGCTCCACGGCAAGCCGACCAGCCAATCCAGATAGCTTCGGATCACGCCGTACTCAGCAGCGGCGGTCGGCAGCTTGGCGAGCCGGTCGAGTTCGTGAGTGGCCTGCTCGGCCGCCTCGGTCGGCATTTTGGCCGCCTCGATCTTCTTGCGAAGCTCCTCGACCTCGGCGGCTTGCTCATCGGTCTCGCCCAGCTCGCGCTGGATCGCCTTCATCTGCTCGCGCAGGAAGTACTGGCGCTGCACCTTTTCGATTTCGGAGCGCGCTTCTTCTTGGATCTTGGCGCCGAGTTGCAGCACCTCGAGTTCCTTTGTGAGCAGGCCGACCAGTCGCTTGAGCTTGGCTGTGGTCGAGTCCTGTTCGAGGAGCTGCTCGGCTTGGTCTAGTTCGATGCGCTGGTAGTTGGCGATGGTGTAGGCGATCTGCAGTGGTTCTTCGAGTGCAGTGACCGTGGCCACCAGCTCGCGCGGTACCGAAGGCACCAACTCGGCGATTTGCGCGAACTGATCGCGCACATTGCGCGCCAGGGCTTCGGTCTCGAGACCCTCTTCGACAGTCTCCGGGGCCTGCGTGACGTGTGCGCGAAGATATGGTTCCTGGTCGACGAATTCGCCGAGGCGGAAGCGCGAGAGACCTTGCACGACGATGCGGATGGTGCCGTCCGGGGCGCGAAACAGGCGGTGCACGATGGCTGCCGTCCCCATGGGGTAGAGGTCGGCCGGCCCGGGCGTGGCGTTCTCAGGATCCTTGGAGGTCACCAGCCCGATGATGCGCTCGCCGACGGCTGCATCATCGACGAGCTTGATCGAGCGCGGCTGGCCCACCGTGAGGGGAACGACGGTCTGCGGGTAAACCACCAGGCCGCGCAACGGCAGGATGGCCAGCACGTCCGGCACGGGGGTCGTTCCTTCTTCTTCGCGCGCGGGCTCTTTTTCCGGTGGTGCCGCCTCCTGGACCTTGGTGACGATCGGTGAAAGGCTCACCTCGTGCCACAGCCCCGAGGCAGAATCGGCAATGAAGCTCATGAGTTCATTCAGGTTTTCGGTCCAGCGTGTTGCGGCCATAGCGCCAGGTGGCTCTCCTCAGAAGAGAGCGATCAAGGATGGGCGAGATTCTCTAGCCTGCGACAACAATGCGGCGCGGTCGCACGCGCGGCAGGGTCACTGTCAGGAAGCCGTCGCTGTAAGCGGCCTCGATACCCTGCGCATCGACCTCGCCAGGCAGTGCCACGTCCGAGCGGAACTCGCCATAGTGAATTTCCATCTGGTGGTAGGCGCTGCGCTGATCCGGATCGGGGCGAACGCCGCCCACTCGGAGCGTGCGTTCCTCAAGCGTCACGGTGAAGTCGGCTTGGCTCATGCCGGCCACCTCCACGCGGACGACGAACGCGGTTTCGTTTTCGAACAAGTCGGTCGGCGGCTGCCAAAGGTGGACGTGCTCTATCCACGCCCATCCCGCGGCCCCGTGCAAATGCTTGTAAGGCCCGGGATCGTCACCACCCTGGGTCAGCGCGGCCGGTATATTCAAGCCGGGACGACGCAGATCAACCATTCCTTTCCCCCCTGTCCTTCCCTGCAAGGATTGTACCATGCCGAAAGGGCACGCCAAATACCGTTGCAGAAGCTCAGACTTCAGCTTCCAGGTTGCCCTCTGCACCTGCAATCCCCCCCGAGAGGTGCGCCCGCGCAGCCGGACGAAAGTCGCCTCGATCAGCGGCCGGATTGCGGCGGATGTCGATGAGCGCGCGCGCCGACCTGCGCCGCAGTTAGGCCTGCCTGCTCGGCAGTCGAGTTGTCGTCGTCGAATCCATGCACATGGATGCACGAGGAGAGAGACGCTGCAATCGAGAGGTATGGTTTCGTGCGCGTCGCGAATCAGCAGATGCGTATAGCCTCGGGTTTCGCTGGGCGGTGCAATGGCGGAGTCCAGGACTCCGACTCTCACCAGACCCCCGCGGCCAGCGACCACAGCGCGGCGCGCGGCGTGATGTAGCTCTCTACCAGCGCGGCCGCCAGGAGCAGCGGAATGACCAGGCCGACGATCACGCGCACCCAGTCGCCCATGGCCTCCAGCCACAACCCGCCGATGCTTCGCCCATCCGGCCGGCCGAG
>Ga0153916_10002071_pt1 | contig 14723 bp, 15 predicted proteins | sample Opewatmetagenome_FD_109642 | JGI IMG/M metagenome (GOLD analysis project Ga0153916, IMG submission 109642) | Freshwater wetland microbial communities from Ohio, USA - Open water 3 Core 3 Depth 4 metaG | ecosystem: Environmental > Aquatic > Freshwater > Wetlands | place: USA: Ohio, Lake Erie...
CGCCTGTTTTCTGGGCGATGGCTTTCAGTTCTTCGCATACCTCTTCTAGCTTGTGGTAATCGGTGCTTGTTAAGCGGATTCGCGCTTTTCTTACCATTTTTCGCCCATCAATCCATTGTTTAGCTTTTTTTTGGTGACTACGTTAGAGATTTAAACCGAACATAAAAACCTATCGACCCTGATTTTATTTTATTAACCCACATTTTTCAAGCCGCCGAATCTTTTTGGTTTGCGGTAGAAGTGCATCTGTGTTCCGTTTACGGTAATCTCATCATATTTCTGCCATCCTGCTTTGCCTAGTTGCCTTATCTCTTCAGGTGTCGTAGCTACTGTTTCCTCGTAGTCCTCCTCTTTAAACTCGATGGTGTGGATGTATTTCATGGTGTTTTGAATGGATTTGTGTCTAAGCAATCTCTTAATCACAAGGACGTTGCCGTTGGTGACGTGGGCAAGCATTGAACCTCCCCAGTGGCGATATGATTTGAAGCTGATAGTCAATAGAACAGGGTTTTGGAATTTTGCTGCTGCCTTCTTTCTGAGTCTCCGTAAGCAATCTTCAGCGCATTTGTAGGACATGGGGAATATTCGTTTGTCTTTTCGCGGCAAAGCGTTTAGCATTGCTGTGAGTCTAGGCGAGAGTTCGTATTTGCCTGATAAGTGTCCTTTGACTGGGTGATTGATGGATAACACGTTTTCTTTGAGGTCTATCCATTCAGCTCGCAGAATTTCTGATGGGTCAGCGAAAGTCTCTTTGAGGCATTGTAGGTAAGTTGCCATGCGTTTGCTTGCTGCGCTGATTAACAAGTCCAAGTCCTTTTCATCGTGGACGTTTAAAGTGGTTTCGGCTTGACGGTATTTTGGCATTATCCACTGGATACCTTGCATCTTGCAAAAGGCATCATAAGCATAGGTTGCCAACATCTTCATTGAATCCTTCCATTTTTGCTGGGCTATGATAGTTTTGACGCTTTCAGGGTCTAGCAGATTTGCGCCATCTTTTACTAGATGTTTGAGAGTTCCTGGGTATTGTATTCCTTCAGCGTAGCCTTCGCGTTCCAAGTACGCCATGTATTTTATGATCAAGCCACGTGCTTCTTCAGGTAGTCGTTCTAAGTCTCCCGCAACAGTTTTGGTTTCTGTTGCAGAGTCCAAGTTTTTCGCCTCTTTGTTTGAAACGCATACTTGGCGTTTACTACTATAGTGCCGAAAATTATTTAACTCTTTTCCTGTAACAGTGATACGAGGCTTCGAATCATGCGCTCCTACATCTTCACCGCCAAAGAAAGAACCGTTATCCACACGTTCCTCAAGGGTGAGATACCCCTCACGGATCACCTTCTCAGCCAAATCAGAACCAGGGTTAAACAGTTCAGGGGGCTTAGCGGAGACGTCGACCTTTATCTTAGGCTCAGAGAAGCGGTATCCGCAGTTTCGGCATAGCCAACGCTGAACAGAACCGCCAGTAGTCAAATAGCGAAGACCATCTTTGTAGAGTTTGCTTGAACCGCATTCCGGACACACCAAAGGCGGTTTTCCACTACGTACATCGAAAGGCACTGAAGTACTCGGTAAGCTTGGCGTACTCGTACTATTGCTCGGATTCTCCGACTGAGGTTCCTTAGGGAGACAGCGTGGCCTGACATTGTAGTCAGACTTCCCGTGACGGTCCCGCTTTTTGCAATGTATGCTCTTAGAGGCGCGTAAAGGAATTCCATCCTCACTCTGAACCCCACTCACGACTAAGTCACCTTTGCAAGTTTCCACGCTTTAGTTTTTGCGATCTTTTTGCCCGTGCGCCGTCTCGCCGCAATATCAAGCCTTTAGTTAATTTGGAACGACAGGGGGTTAAAGCGGCTAAGAGGCAACGAATTTCCATCGTTTTGTCGGTTTTGCAAGCATCACTGCAACTGCAATCACTACAATAGGTTTCACGATAACGAGCTAAAGGAGACCCCGTCGGCAAGTCTTCCTGTAAATACTCTGCAACTAGCTCACGCAAGACAAAAGAGGCAGAGTATCCTTGTTGCGACGCTTTTCTCTTTAACCCTTCCCATTGGCCTTTTTGTATAGGAAAATGGGGGGAAATCCACTCAGCATCTTTCTTGCTCACTTGGCCACCTCTTCCCAGTCTTCATGAGGAACAACTTTAGATCCCTCAACACTTCTGCAAGGGTGTCCTGAATTTCGCATAGAACTTGATTCCAATATCATCTTGAAGATCCTCCACAACTGCTTCCAGTTTTGTCCGTCAGATAGTCTAGTCCAAAGATCGCTTCTCGTGAAGGCTTTCCATCTTTCATGTTTTTGATAGCCTCTTCCAATTTCAGGGTAGGTTACCTGGTGCGTCGCGCAACCGGCTACATAAAACCTAATAATGATGACCATTACAAATCCTTTTGAAGGAAATTGCTGACCTAAACCATCAGCTTCAGGTCATTAAAAGTGAATAAAAGAAAACATGAAGCACAGTGGGTAAGCTTCAAAAAGATTATCGATAGACTGCGAGAGGGGGGATTATTTTACCCTCGAGACTTGGAGCGTGAGCTTCATATGCCTGATAGAACAGTGGACCACGATTTGAAACTCGGAGTCAAATTAGGAATTTTTATACAAAAAGAGAAGAAAGGCCCGTATGCCTGGATCGACTATAGATCCGAAGAAGAGATAGTTCGCAGAATTCTTAGGACATGGTTCCCAATATTCATGTTTAGTATTTTGGAAAAGGAAAAGATGTGGAATACTCCGATAGAATTCATCGAGGAGGTCGTCATAAATTCTGCAGCACTGGAGGCAGGAAAAGACCCCCGAAACGAAGATTTTAGAAAAATTTGTTACGAGATTGCAAGACAATTTTTCAGCAAACCTGAAAAATCCCTACCGCCGGAGCAGTACAAGCGCTTTCGCGAAAAATTTGAAAAAAAACGCGAAGAACTTTTACAATCACTTTCAAAAAGTCTAAAGAACTCTCAAATTTAAGCAAGAAAACGCATGTTTTTCCATTCTTGGTCAAGACCAATAACCAAACTTGGAATTGTATCAGTTCTTGAAGTGAAACTCTAAATTTTTGTTTTAGCTGTCGCCAAATAAGTTGTGCGGTCAACTTTGAAATCGTCAATGGGATCGTCAATATCGTCACTGTCAGCGTCATTTAGGGCGTCACTTAGGGAATTATCGAGGAAAATACCTACTGCAAGATGTCTTTGTATGCGAGGTGGTTTGACGGTGACGGTGACGGCTTTTTTGACGACGAAAATGACGAGTTGACGACCAAGCGTGCGCTGAGCTTAACCTTTCTGCCTCACTTCATGGAAGGCTACGTGTCCCCAGCGGTATTCTCTTATATATTCCAACATCGACATCACATCTCCTGCCGTTTGAGCTTACGTATTCCTTCTTCATAGAACTGTGTGAGGTAGTATTGCGCGTTGAAGAATCTGGATGCCTCCGCATCGTTCTTGTGCAGTGCATACCATATCATAAACGCTTTGTAGAACGGCATCGCAACCGAGGCGAAGGAGCCAAGAGCCGATATCGCATCAACCACGCTCGCCTCCTCAGGCTTATTCATAAAGTTGGCTGCTTGCTCCGCGTACAGGCATATCGCCCTTTTTGCCACTTCCGCCACGATGTCAAACGTCTCAGTTGACTCTTTACTCCTACACCATGCTTCAAGCCGTGGAAGCATGACATCGAAGAAAATGCGGCTTATGCTGTCGCCTGGGAGTTTCTCAGGCTCCTCGAGGAGCAGGCTCCAGCTTATGGCATCGTCCAATCTCTTCTGAAGCCTCCGATATTTCTCGTATAGCTCGCTGAAATCAGCCTGAAGCTTGCCGTGTTTCTCCGCTAGGCTGTTGTATTCGTTTGCCAAGCCACTTATCTGTGTCTTTACAATATTGTTTACCTCAGCCACGACTACCGGAATCTTCTCGTTGACCAAGCTAGACGATTCCACTGCCAGCGTCGACAAGTTCTTCAAGGTTTCTTCAATCATCTTCAAAGCCCTCTCATTTAGCGTCTCTGTTTCCGCCTTTGTCCTTTCAAGCTCAGCCTTCACTTCTGCCGACGGCTTAAGCAACTCAAGCCTGCTCAGCACCTCTTCTGGGCTGCCAGCCTCTCTTGCCAGCCTGAGGGCTCTCTCCAAGCTTTCATCGTTCCAGCCCATGGATTCGAGTTCGGCGTACTTCTGCAGCGTGGATTCGGCTTCTGCGATTTTCTTCTCCAACGCTGAAACCTCTTCATTTAACCGCGCAGCCTCGGCTTGAATGCCAGCCAGATCCTTGGTATGCGTCTCTATCTGAAGTTTAAGTGCTCCCTTTTTCTTGATCTGCTCCACAACTTCTTTAGGGTCATAGCCTGCCTCCTCAATCGCGCCTAAGACCCGTTGAAGCCCCTCGAGTTTTGTCAGATCAATTTCGTATCGGCTGAGCGCCTCCTCAACGCGCAGAACGTGTTCCACCCTAGCCATAGTCAGGTTATGCTGTTTTAGGAACTCCTCGCCCTCTTGGGTTAACCTTGTCTTTTCATCTTCTAAATGTTTGATTTCTGCGTTGCGACTTTGGATCTCTTCGCTTTGCTCCGCTAACCTAGTATTCTTTCTCTCTAACTCAGCAAGGATGTCATCATGCGTTTTTCCAGTGTGCTCCTCGAGCAGATGCATCCTCACCGACGCTTCAACGTGGGCCTTGTCAGCGAGGCTTTCCCCGGTTTTTATGAACCCCTCAAGCCTGTCCAAGTCGGTCAGCTTTTTGATCCTCTCTAGCATTTTGGAGACTTCCATCATCTCCTCAACGCTGGTCCCAGCCTTTCTGATCCCAACAGCCAGGCTTCTGAGGCTCTCAACTGTCTCGGATACATCGTATTCTTCAGCGGCTTCTTCGGTGGATGTGGAGTCGGCGCAGTCCGTGAACTCCCTTATCACGCCTGAGACGGCTCCAGCCGAAACCCCTGTTTTCTTAGCGATCTCGTCTCGCGTTAAGCCCTGAAAGTAAAGCTCCGCAATCTCGGACTTTTTCCTGTCAGATAGACTTTTTCCCAATTTTTAGTCTCCTTTTTAGTTATTCTCTTATGACTCTAATGCTGTATTTTTTGGAAAGCTGCTTGAGCACCTCTTCTTCAGGCACTCCTGCCGCTAGTAGCTCGGAGACCCCTCGCTCGATAGCTTGCCTTAACCTCTCTGTGAGGGGGCGTGCTAATCGGGCAGCCCTTTCTTTGGCTTCGGTCTCGGCTAAGTATTCAGGCGGCACAGCATCTTTAAGGCCCTTCTCTATAAGGCGGTAAAGGGTGCGGGGTCGGAGTGCCTCAACTTCCCAGCAGCGGTCTCCATATTTTTCGATGTACGCTCTTGCCCGTGAGTCCCTCATGTTGACTGGGCGGCTGGGAGGCTTAAAACGCCTGATTTGCTGCAAAGTCAAAGCCAGCCTCACGAACCTAATTCCTGCTTCATGGTTCATTTCCTCCTGAGCTACCGATTCTATTAGTAGACCAGAAGGGTCTAGATCTCCTAGGTACAAAACCGTTGTAACCCCTCTTTTCCTCGCCCTTTCGATAGCCAGCCTAAACATGGATAGGCTGGCGAAGCCCCTTAGAACCTGGGTTCCCAGCCGGTATTTGGCTGGGGTCTTTCCCATAAAAACGCGTATGCTGTCTTTTTCAACCCAAATTTCTATACGACGGTAGGGCAGAGGCGGAATAAAGAATCGTCTGGTTGGATCGATGAATTTTTCGTGTACCTCTGGGTTTACGCGTCTAATTTTCGAGAGATAGCGGTCTAAGCGTTTGTAGAAGTCTCTGGTTGCGGGATACTTGAATCTTGCAATCGCGATGTAATAGACTTGACGGATAGTTAGGCGGCTGTACCCTTTCACGGTTTGGAGGATTCTCCACACCAACAGTGCGTTGTTTCTGCCTTTAACTCTGTATTGATCTCGAACGAACCCAAGGTCTTTAATTTTTTTAATCGTCACTTAAATCGGTCTAGAATTGAAAAGCGCCTCATTTAAGGCTTTCTTAGACAGAAAACGTCTAAAATTTGTTATTTAGACATAAAGCGTCTAAAATCTGTCTATTTTCACGTTTCAAAAAGCTATGAAAGTTTTCGAAAAATTATATTTCCCCTATGTGTTATAGAAAGGTAAAAGCGTGGAGGATGAAAATGCCAGAAACTGAGGATCTTTTTGGTGAAGTGAAGAAAATTCGATGGCGCCAAGATGCTATAGACAACAAAATGGAGTTGTTAACGCGTGCCCATAAGAAAGAAATATTGGAAGATATTATGGAGTTTTTCGGGAACCAGCCAGGCAAGAAGAAGGCGATAAATAGGGCTAAAGTTTTTCTCGCTATAGACGGCATAAGAGTTGTTGGAAAGATAGCAGCCGACCTTGGTATCTTAATTCAAAGTGCATCACGAGAAATTTCAAAGCTTGCAGATATGGGTTTAATTGAAGTCAAGGAAACTACAAATGACGGCATCATTTATAAGAAAACAGATGTAGACAGACTACTAAGGGTCAGCCAGAAATTAATGAAGGATTTTGAAATCAAGAAAGAAGATCTTTGCCCTTCAGAAAAAGAATGCTCAGGAGAAACAAATGAGCGAAGCAGTTGAACGAAAAGTTCTTTCAATTATAATGGACTTTATTCACAACAGAGGGCATACCGATTTAGACGGATTTGCCTCCAAATTAACTCGCAGATATTGTGGACTTCTAAAGAGTTCTCATAATAATGTTACAACAGTTGATTTCCTTAAAATGTTGAAGGGCATCAGAACAAATTTCTTTGTAATAAACAAGGTAAAGAAGGCTGATTTTTCGGAAGCGCTCTTTTCAGAAATAGCTAAAATAGAACTGCCTCTTTCAAAATTCAGTCTCGCTAGAGATTTTATTTCACGCTCTATCGAGGTTGGATACAAAAAATCAATATTTGCTGAGGAAAGAAAGGAGATACTCTCGACTTTTGGGAAGATAAAAAGTCCACATGAAAGAATAATGAAGGCTTTTGAGATTTTGCTCCAGAAAATAACCAGCTCTTTCCAGACATCTTTACATGGAACAAAAGAGCATTCAGGAATAGACATTTCTAAAAAAATAGGCGAGGCAGTAATTGGTTTTCAAATCAAAAGTGTAAATGATGACATATCTGAAGACAAAATAAGGTCCCAAGCATCAAAAGCATTAGAATATAACATTGATGGTTTTGTTTGGATATATGGGAGACCCGAGTCAAAAGCCGTGGAAAGTTCTGTTCAAGCAGCATATCACCATTTCTCAAAAATAAATAAAAGTGAAAAAATGTATTGTGCAATAGTTGAGCCAAATTTGTTGGCTGAATTATTCAGAAAGTATGAAATCACAGTATGACCGGTCAAACACGTTCAATTTGAGGAAATTATCGAAGGAACTCTTCGATTTTAATAAAATATTTCTTTGGTCTCCCTCTTCCGGCAGATATTTGCTCTGACATTAGTAACCCTCGCTTTTCCCATTCGGTCACTCGATTATACACTGCATCAGGACCCAATTCCGGGACTTGATTAGCGATTTCTTCAACACTCTTTTTTGTACAGAGATCATAGATTCGCTGATCTAATTCGGTGGCGAGCAACTCTTTTTTCAGATTTCCAATATTAGAAAGACAAATAACTGCAAGGATTTTCTTAATATCTCTAAGGAGTGTGGGGGTATCATTATCGGATATTCAAATCCCTCATCTATGAGTAAAATTTAATACATCTTATAATTTTTTCGACAAAAACGTGTTAAACTATTGACCATTGTCAAGTAAGCTGAAAGACAGTTCTATTCAAGCTTTCTTGCTCAAAAGACTGTCTCTTGCAGATGTTAGAAAAGCCTGCACAAAACTCAGATACGAATCGCAAACATCTCGTGTAAATATACTAGGATTTAAAGGGACACCATCTTCAACATCTACGTATAACCCAAGCTGTTTCATTTTTTCTAGCTCACCATAGAAAGCTTCAATAGATTTGAACTTAAATGATGCTTCTAGCTTGGTAAGAAAAATATCAAGTTCCGGCCTTGATTTGAATGCATATCTTCGTCTCTTCTTGTTTTTTCTATACTCATCTATTTCATTCTTAAGGATAGTGAGTTTTTGAATCTCTTTGAGTACTCTTTGCTTAGTTTTATGAATCCTGAGATTTTTGAAGAAGTCATCATCTACTGTTACAAAGCCATTTATCGCCCAATTGCAATATACAGCCTTGCAGGTTTCTTCTAAGGCGAGAACTGTGAGAGCAAAAGCATGACCAAAACTGGAATTATTTATCAAAAGCACTGCATCATTCAAGAATCTCTCCGCGTTTTCAAGTGACAAGCGAATTACCATAAGCAAAAGGTCAGTTTGTGAAATTTTATCTTTCATACATATACACGCCCCTAGTACCAATATGGCTTGAATTTAATAATCATCGGGAGAGAATTTAAAGCCTGAAGGAAGAAAGAATATTTCAGCTGTATCTTAACAAATATCTTGGAAAACCCAACTATCAAATATAAACATGAGAGTATAAGAGTGGCTGATTAACAAAAACATGTTAAAAGTGTAGCGACGGTTTAAACGACGACTTCAAGCTAGCCCGCTGCACCACAACGCGCCGTCACTTGATGTTTTCTTTGAATGTTAAAGCGATATTGGTGTGAGGAGTAATTTGAACTGCGCCACTTGGATTCGTTCTTAAAACTTTGAACTGCATACTATGCGGGAAGGCTTGAATAATGTCTTCTAAGAAGTCGCTTGGAATTATTCCGACATCTCCGATTTCCAATGGATGCCAAAGCAGAAGGTAATACTTGATTTTTCTTGCTACGGTTCTTAGAATGTTTTCGTAGTGTGGATCTCTATGATGTTCTTGAATTAGACATCTTTTTGTTGGTGTAGAAGTTAAGTAACAGTCATCCAATTCGATAATAACTTCTTCCGCTTCCTTTATTCCAGAAATTCTTTGGTCAATTCTTCGACTACTACTATTCACTTGCTGAGCCTTCTTAAGCGAATCTGAACCTATTGCCAATTACTTTTTCGTTTTGTAGAATATGAAGGTAATGTCCAATAAAGAGAAAAGGGGGTTAAGCTTGGCATCTCCGATAGTCATATCTTCCGCCGAACCGTCATATTCTCGGTCCAAGCTCGTTTCTTAGCTGGACTCGACCCCTTTTGGGTATGGGCCCCGTCGAACCAATTTTGGGTACAGAACCAGTAGAGGCAAAAAGCAACGTAGGTCTTAATTCATAAAACGTTTATACTGCTATTTTCCAAGTTATGTAGAAAGGTTTGGCTATGAGACGCTCCAAGCTCGAAATGTACGTGGATATCATCAAGGTTCTGGCACAGCGTGGTCCTTTGAAACTCACTCACATCATGTACAAGGCTAACGTGAACTGCAGCTTACTGAAGGAATACTTGGATTTCCTAATCAAGCAAGGCCTAGTCGAAGAAAGGACTGTTGGTAAGCAAAGAGTAGTTTACGCGGCTACGCAACGTGGCGTTATGGTCCTCAAGTACTTCAGAGAACTCAGACAAGCGCTTCCTATAGTAGAAGAAGCCAGAAATGGCATGCTTGCTCCTAATTGGATATGATTGCTAATCTTTCTCTCTTCGCCAGACATTGTAGGGGCATTGATTCCAACAGTAGCTGTTGCCCTTGTAAATGCAGTCTCTACACTCAGGATTGCTAAACGCCCCACGCTTACTCACAAAAACTCGCCACTAATAAATATGTACACAACTAGCATTCAAATTTTCTGGTAGGAATTGAACACGTTTAGGTGTCAGACTAGTCGAAGCCTGAACCTATCAGCCACTAGTCCAGACATCTTCAAACGAGCTTAATCAATCCATAGTTCTTAAAAACTACAATAGTTGCTTCATATCGCTTCTGTGCTGTCTAAGGGTCAAGCTTTTTTGAAAACGCCTTCAAGGCAATAAACAGTAAGCTTTTCCTTCTCTGGACACTTTGGCGCCATATCACATTCTGGGCAAAGCTTTGAAATATCGAAAACATTCAGAGTACCCCTTTGGTCGTGCAGAGAGTAAAGGAGTTTTAGGTATTTCCCTTCAGCGATTCTGGGCACCTCATTACGGCGTTCAAGTTCAAACCATTCGTATAATCGCTTGTCTCCCTTGGATGAGTTGCACCTTCTGCAAACCCAAACGGCATTGTCAGGAGAATCAGGGCCATTTCTGGAACGAGGCAATATGTGCTCTAAAGTCAACTCTTCTTTTTTTCCGCAATAGATGCAGACATCTTGCTTTTCTCTTTCTTTCACGTACTCGCGAATTGAAGTGCTCCAGTTAATCTGTCCACATGACAATTTCTGAAAGCGATCCATCACAAAACCAAACTGTTTCTTTCCGTACCCGGCGGAATCAGAGATTATCTTGGCGTACTGCCAGAAGATGAGGTCTCCGATGGTCTTTACAGCCTTAGGCGGCAACAGCACAACCCACTGTTATACAGTTTTCTTTGGCTTTTTTGTGTTTCGCATCTAATTGTCTGTGCAGGAATAATTTGAAAAGGAAATGAAAAAAGAAGTAAAAAAAAGTTTGAATCATTACCTCTGCCATGAATAATATAGTTTTTTAAGTCTATTCAGCGTTTTTTCGTCGTTGTTTCTATCAGCAGCATCCATTTTTACGCGCAAATACTCTCCAACTCGTTTATGGGCTTCCCTGTCTTTCTTCAACTCCCAGAGTTCAATGCTGTTTCCCAGAGCTTGAAATCTCTGGTCACTCCAATTAGCAATTGAACTTGCATCGTCAATAAGTTCCATCATATACCGTTCACTAAATTCATAAAGCTCCTGCAGTAGACTTAGAAGCTGGGCGTTAGTTTCAAATTTAGGATTATGATACAAGTTTTTTAATTCCCCCAGAAAACGTTCTTTTATAGCACTTATGAGGTGTTTGCCGCAACGGTTAGTTATCATTGCAAGATACTGTAGATAGTAATTGACATTTGGATTATCAGCAAGTGATACAGGTATACAGTTCAAAACTTTTATGATTCGCTCTTTTACTTCATCATTCCATGTGTAGTCATAGCAAAGACTGCGAAGTTTAGGCTGAAAATATTCCAGCATCATCGCTTTTGTTCTCGGCTGGGTTGCCTGTTTTAAGGCTCTGAATGACTCATCAAATTGGCCGAAATCATATTCTGGTTCTTCAAATGCTCTTTTGACTTGTTTCTCAGCATCAAATAGTGATAAGTCGTCACCAATAATGAAACCCAAGTCAGTCATTATATCCCTTAGTGCGCCTATGTTTTTTAAGGAATAGCCTCGATGTAGGTTAACTATTGTTTGCAGCGCTTGTTTGAATTGGGCTTTGTTCCCAATGTAGGTTTCAAGAACCCTGCAGATTTTGTCCACTTTGCCTGGTGAATTCATTTCCTCAGCAGTGAAGAGTTTTGGGTATAATTTCTGCACTTTCTTAATGCCTGGTACGGTACCGTAGAATGCTGCGAAATTACTGATTGCATCTAAGACTTTTTTGTCGGGTGCTTTATCTGGCTCGTTGCTTACGGTTGAGATGTCTGCGCCTTCTATTAAAATGCTATGAGCTTTCCGCACTAGATCATTCTCTGTACTAAAAGAAACTTGATTTTGTTTCCCTATGTCTAATTCTTCAGAATCTATGACGATTTTAAGATTAGGCTTTAGGCTTTTATGCCTAAAATAGACAAATTCTTTGTCAGCGTATTTTCTTGCCAAACTGAGCTCTTTTTTAATTTCTGGTGATAAATTAAAGCCAGCAGTAATAATAAGGACGAAAATCTTGCTCTCAATAACCGCCTTGTCTCTTGCCTTTGTCCATTCTTCGGTTCCTTTGAACCTCTCAGGTATGTCTTTGATGTCAAGAAACGCACGTACACCGAATTCTTCCAAAGATTTTTTCAGTGTTTCTGCAAAATCTTGAGCTGAGAGTCTTTTGTAGCATATGAACACATCAAATGACACAGCTATCGCCGAATATTAGAAATAGCTTATGAATTTAACGATATTGCCAATTGAAATATGTTAGCCGCAGTATTTTCTTGGTGGTGCGTCTAGTGGTACTTGAACTGGCAAAAATTTGGAAGCTGAAGGACCTTAGTGATTGAAGCAAATTGGACTTGACCCCGTTTGGGTATGGGCCCCGTTGCTCCCTTGCTCAAAAGAGTTCAAGTCAACATTCTTTTTCAAGTCTTTTGAGCCCGAATCTACTGATAAACTGTTTTCAATTTTTCAATCAGTTCAAGTTTTCGCAACGTTTAGTAGGCATGCCCAAAGTTTTTTTTCGTTTGGTTTAAATGCCGAAAAACAGAAAAGGAGTAAATGCCGACTGTATACGCGACGTGATGCAAGATGGATTTGCCCACTCACTTGTTTTTCGGTCTTGCAGTAGGACTATTGTTCTTTGGCCATCCTGAATTCGCATTCTTGGTAGCGTTAGGCGCACTCATACCCGATTTGGACAGAGAATACTGGTTTGTAAAAGTCAGCGTGTATCGTGATGAACAACTTCATCGGGCGCTGTTCCATAACGTGTTCGTGATGGCCCTGTTTTATCTGGTGAGCCCCTTTCTGGCGCTCGGCATATTCCTGCACATGCTACTGGATTCTTTCACCACTTCAAAAGACCGAGGATGCGAATGGTTCTGGCCTCTATCAAGACTGGTGAAACGTGGCTTATACGACTATAACATGAAGCCACAAACCTTAGACCCGAAAGAACGAGTTTACTTTTATCAAGAAGACGTCAAGGCAGTAATTGAGTACGCAGAACCTGACCTCCCAGAACCCGAAAGCCCGTGGCGAAGAGTCTACGGACCAGCATTGAACAGTAATTTACTGGATCGTGGGTTCCTGTGCGGCGCCATCGGCCTAACAATGGTCTGGATTCTTACCCAATATTTCTCAAATAGCACTCTTTTAGTAGACAATTTATCCAAATGCGTTTCACTGTTGATCGCATGCTTTTCTATAATAGCACTCTTTATTGGCGGGGAACTTGACCGGAGAGATCAAGAAGCGCCTTTTGGAAAAACACAACTGGATCCCTTAAGAAAAGTCAGCTTCTTGAAGTTTCCCCTGGTAATTCTGGGCGGTTTCTTGGCTGTTCTATGGCTCATCCTATATAGAAAAGAAATCTTGGCAAATCTTGAGCTCATAAGCTCCAACTGGATTCCAATACTTGCAGCAGGGCTGATAGTGACTATATCAAGCATAGCGATAGTGAAATGGCACACTAGAAAAAGTCAGCCTCATGCTATTGTCTGAGTTTTCGGATGGTAAACTTGACCCCGCTTGGGGGCTAGTCCCAGCGAACCCGCTCTCAACTTTTTTATTACTCAAAACAGAGCTATTTGCGCCTTAACGCTGTCCTTTCACACTCACTGCTCGCGATGGCAATTTCAACGCATTCTCAAAGATTTTTTAGACGTGCAACCCCAAAATTCGCAGAGGTGATAAATAATTAGAAAATCAACCGCCAGAAAACGGCGCTTGACAAGACTGCCACCGCAAACAAATCAAACGGTGTACCGCGAAGTAGACATACGGCCATTAAAAGCATTCGCAGCTGAAAAGCTCCCTGAGAACTGGCCATTGCGAGAAGTTTTGCTCGCAGAAAGAGACATCTTGGAAACACACGAATTCTTGGCAAAAATGGAAACATGGCAATATTTATTGAGGTATAATTCGAAAAATCCATAAAGACAGCAATACGGAGCAACAGCTAAACCCAAGACTATGAGTAAGATCGCAAAGAGATAGGTCCGAAGTCTCACCCTATTAGTAACATTTTTTTCCGAAAAGACACGGACAAAGTGAGGACTCAAACACGGGCACTTACCTAACCGACCCAAAAAAACCCAGATTCCATTTAATGCAGAAAGTAAGAACATTAAAAAGAAAAAAGAGGGGATTGTGCGGGAGACATCTCCAGTTGCCATGTTTTCCGGCAGAATGGCGCAACTGAGAAAAAGCATGAGCGAAGGCAACTTCAGCGAGACTTTGATAAACCTGCTTCCTGTCCAGCGGTGCTATCTATACTGGGTGAATCCTAATTGCGCGACACTCAACTAAAAAAGGAACCAAGCTGACTGCTTGCTTAACGTCTTGTCCTTAGCTCGTTTTTGCTGATCTGTTAACAAACCCAGCTTTTCAATCAAGTACAAACAGTTTTCCGTAGCATACCCATGAAAGTGATTGTTGAAATATCCATAAACTTTCTTCACATTTTCAGCAGCCTCTTCCACTTTAGGAACCCACTCGTCAAGCTCCGCCTTTTCGTACAGGTAATCAAACCAAGGTCTTTCTCCTCTCCCATGCCACCTGAAATACGTGAAATCTGCTGTCAAATGCACTTCAGGCGGCAAAGTGGCTCATCAACGTTAGCGTAAGCAACCCCATGCTCTTTCAGAAGACTCCACGTTTCGTCTCTCATCCATGACAGATTGCGAAACTCCACCGCGTATTTGAACAAGGGATCAAGAAGCTCAAAAAACGACTTAAGATTGGCAAGGTTATAATTGTACTTTGGCGGAAGTTGAATTAGCAGGCAGGCGAGTTTGTCAAGAAATCTTGACTAACGCTGAGCTTGTTTAGTCAAGAAACCTTGACAAAAACGCTTTTACAGCAGAATAAGCGTGGATTATATTAGTTAAGGAAGCACCTGCAATGAGGAAAACACATCCTAAAGCAGTAGCTTTCATGTTGATGCTC
>Ga0153916_10002072_pt1 | contig 14720 bp, 14 predicted proteins | sample Opewatmetagenome_FD_109642 | JGI IMG/M metagenome (GOLD analysis project Ga0153916, IMG submission 109642) | Freshwater wetland microbial communities from Ohio, USA - Open water 3 Core 3 Depth 4 metaG | ecosystem: Environmental > Aquatic > Freshwater > Wetlands | place: USA: Ohio, Lake Erie...
CGCCTTCTCCCAGCCCCATGGCCTGGAGCATGGTCCCCATCGCCCCGTCGAGCACGAGAATCCGGCGGGAGAGGGCGGAACGGAGCTGGGAGAGCCTGTCGGGCCGGTCGGTCAAAGTCACCTCGGCGCGGGAAACGGGAAACGGGAAACGAAGAGGCGCGCGACATCGGAGCGCTCGTTTCCCTCTTCCCTCTTCCCGTTTCCCTCCTCAAATGCAAGATCCCGGGTCGCCAAGTCGGCCCCCGGGGTCCGGCTTTTTAGCGACTTGTTTAACGTGGCTGCAATAGGCCGCAAATCACCACGGAATCGGTTGTGCACGAAACCTAATGCCTCCGCGCCGTCCTGTCAGGGGCGACCCTGGCACCCGCCGTCCGGAGGGGAATATTACCCGTGGCGGCGGGCGGAGGCCGCCCTCGGTCCACACCCGCTGGGGCGACGGAGACCTGTGACGGGAGCGACGAGCATGTTCGAGGCTGCCGAGGTGGGCAACAAGCTCGACAAGACCACCTACAAGCGGAAGGCCCCGGGTGTGCGAGCGGCGCTGCTCGCGGTGCAGCGCCGCATCGCGGCGTCGCCCTTGGCACCGGTCATCGTCATCGGAGGCGCGGAGGGGGCGGGCAAGAGCGAGACGATGGCGCTGTTGCACGAGTGGATGGATGCCCGCGGTCTCGAGACCAACGTGCTGTTCGATCTCACCGACGAGGAGCGCGAACGTCCCGAGTACTGGCGCTTCTGGCGCGTATTGCCGCCCAAGGGAAAGATCGGGATCTTCTTCGGTTCGTGGTACAGTGGCTTGATCGTGGATCGGGTGTACGAGCGCATCGACGAGAACGCCTTCCAGCGCGAGCTCAGCCGGATCCGCGGGTTCGAGCGGATGCTCACGCTCGAGGGTGTGCCCGTGCTCAAGTACTGGCTCCACCTCAGCAAGGCCGACGAGAAGAAGCGGATCAAGCAGTTGGCCTCCAACCCGCGCGCCCGGTGGCGGCTGCACCGCTCCGCCTGGAAGTTCTTCAAGCGCTACGACGATTTCCGCAGCGTCTCGGAGCGTGCCCTGCGGGAGACGAGCCTGGGATACGCCCCCTGGACCGTGGTCGAGGCGGCGGACACCGAGTACCGCAACCTCACGGTGGCGACGTCCGTCCTCGAGGCCCTGGAAGACGCCCTCGCGGAGGTGGAGACCCGGGCCGCCAAGCGTGCAGGACCGAAGCCGCCCCTGCCGAAGCCGGCGCGTGTCAACGTGATCCGGCGGCTCGACCTCAGCCGCTCCCTGACGACGAAGGTGTACGACTCGCGCCTGGAAGCGGCCGAAGCCGACGTCGGGCGGCTGAGCCAGAAGCTCGCCAAGGCGGGTCGGTCGCTGATCGTGGTGTTCGAAGGGCCGGACGCCGGGGGGAAGGGCGGAGCGATCCGTCGCCTCACGGGGGCGATGAGCCCGTATCTCTACCGGGTGACCGGTATTGCGGCCCCGACCGACGAGGAGCGTGCCCACCCATACCTCTGGCGCTTCTGGCGCGCCCTGCCGCGGCGCGGGCGGGTGACGGTGTACGACCGCTCGTGGTACGGGCGCGTGCTCGTCGAACGGATCGAGGGGTTCGCCCGGCCCGACGAATGGCGCCGGGCCTACGCTGAGATCAACGAGTTCGAGGAGCAGCTCGCCGAGTCGGGGAACATCATCGTCAAGTTCTGGCTGGCGATCTCCGCCGACGAGCAGCTGCGCCGGTTCAAGGACAGGCAGACCACGCCGTACAAGCAGTACAAGATCACCGAGGACGACTGGCGGAACCGCGCGAAATGGGATGCCTACGAGGCGGCCGCCTGCGACATGATCGAGCGGACGAGCACCGAGTACGCCCCCTGGGTCCTCGTCGAGGCGAACGACAAGCGGTGGGCCCGCGTGAAAGTCGTGGAGACGGTGCGCGACCACCTGCGCGACCGACGGTGACCGCCGATGCGCATGCCCGGATCTACGCCGTCGTGCGGCGCATTCGGCGGGGCCGCGTCGCCACCTACGGGCAGGTGGCGGCGCTCGCGGGGTTTCCGGGTCAGGCGCGACTGGTCGGCTACGCCCTGGCGGCGCTTGAGTCCGATGCGGTACCGTGGCATCGCGTCGTGAACGCCCGCGGGGAGATCAGCCCGCGGGCGACACCAGCGGACGAAGCCAGGCAGCGCGTCCTGCTCGAGGCGGAGGGAATTGTGTTCGCCGACAACCGGATCGAGCTCGAGCGCTGGCGCTGGCGGCCGGCCCGGGAAGGACGAGGGCGGACCCGGTGAGCGTCAGCGACAGCTTCCTGCAGTACGTGCTCGAGCAGATCGGCCGTACGATTCCCGTCACCGCCCGGAAGATGTTCGGCGGGGCGGGGCTGTACGGCCGGGGGCGGTGCTTCGCGTTGATCAACGACGACGTGCTCTACTTCAAGGTCGGCGACACCAACCGGGCGGATTTCACCGCCCGCGGCATGGGACCATTCCGGCCCTATGGCCCGGACGGCGAGGTAATGCAGTACTACGAAGTCCCGGGCGACCTACTCGACGATCCGGACGCGCTGCATGACTGGGTCGAGAAGGCGCTCGCGGTGGCGGCCACCGCGCGTGGGCGCCGCGGCCCGCGGAGGCGGCGCGCCCCGTGAGGCGGCGCACCGGCGCGGCACTCGTCGTGCTTGCGGTTGCCGGGTGCGGGGGTGGACGGGCGGGCGGCACGGCGCACCGGGCCGAGCTGATGGTCGGCGACACGGTCCGGACGTTTCACCTGTTCGTCCCGCGCGGGCTCGGAGGGCGGGAACGCGTGCCGCTGGTGCTCGCGTTTCACGGGACGGGAGAGTCCGGCGCCGCGTTCCGCGCCGCGACGGGCCTCGACCGCCTCGCCGCGCGTGACGGGTTCCTGGTGGCGTACCCCGACGCGGCGGTCGGAAACTGGGCGGAAGGGTGCGACTGCAACCGGGCGGACCGCCTCGGCATCAACGACACCGGTTTCGTGCGCGTCCTGATCGACAGCCTGAGCCGGCGCTTCCCCGTAGACGCCGCGCGCGTGTACGCCGTGGGCTTCTCGCAGGGCGGACTGTTCGTGCACCGGCTCGCCTGCCAGATGTCGGACCGGATCGCGGCGGTGGCGAGCATCGCCGCGCCGATCTCCGCGCCCCTCGCGGAGCGGTGCGGCCCGGGCGCGCCCGTGTCGGTCCTCGTCATGCTGGGGACCCTCGACGACGCCTACCGCTACGAAGGTCAGGGACAGGGGCAACGCGCTACCCTCGGCGCCCGGGCGACGGAGGGACTATGGCGCACGCTCGATGGTTGCGAGGGATCGGCCGCGGTGACGAACCTGCCGGATCGCGTGGCGGACGGTACGACGGTGCTCGAGGAGCGCTGGCAGGAATGCGCTGGGGGCAGCCAGGTGGCGCTCTTCACGGTGGACGGCGGACGGCACGCGTGGTCCCCCAGCCGGGACGTCAGTACGTCCGACCTGGTGGTGGCGTTCTTCCTGCGACAGCGCAGGGCACTCGAGCCACTGCGGCCCGCGACAAGCACTGGCCCTCAGGCGCCGGGGGGCGGATCCCGCTGAGGGTTGGCGATCCGTTCCAGGATGTCGGCCGCGGCCCGCAGCAGCGTCCGCTCGCTCCGCGGCAGGCGCGCCACGGCGCGCGCGAGCAGCTCGACCCGCGCCCGGCGGCCGGCGTCGAGCAGCTGCTTCCCTTTGGGGGTGGCCCGGATCCGCGTCACCCGCCGGTCGGTCGCATCGCGCAGACGCTCCACCAGGCCCGCCCGCTCGAGCTCCTGCACCAGCCGCGTGATCGTCGGTGGGCGAACCTGTTCTGCGGCGGCGAGCGCCGACAGGCTGAGCGGGCCGCGGAACACGATCACGGACAGCGCGGAGAGGCGTGGCGCGCTGAGCCCCACCCGATCGTCGACCAGCCGGAGGCGGCGCAGCAGCCGGATGGCCCCCGAGTGGAGGCGATCGGCGGTCGCGACGTCCGCGGCGGTGGGTTGACGGGGGGGCCGGGTCAACATACTATTTTGCTTAGCTAAGCTAATTATTATCCCACCACCGCACAACCCCGAGGTCCCTCGTGTCCCAGCCCGCATTCCCCGGCCTCGGCCGGATCGCCCAGATCGCCGTCAACGCCCGCGACCTTGAGCGCGCCACCGCGTTCTACCGTGATCGGCTGGGGCTGCCGTTGCTGTTCCAGGTGCCCGGCATGGCCTTCTTCCGGTGCGGCGATCTGACGCTGATGCTCGGGCTGCCCAGCGAGCCGGAGTTCGACCACCCCGCGTCGATCCTCTACTTCGACGTCGCCGACATCGACGCGGCCCACGACGCGCTGGCCCAGCGTGGCGTCACGTTCCGCAGCAAGCCGCACGTCGTGCATCGTGAAGCGGAGCGCCAGATGCGATTGGCGTTCTTCACGGACACGGAAGGGAACACGCTGGCCCTGATGAGCTGGACGCAGTCCGGCTAGCCTGGGGCGGCGCCCTCAGACCCCGGGCGGCGCAAGCAGCCGGCGCTCCAGATCGGGTGGTCCACCGGTGACGGCGACCCGCTTGCGCCGGCCGAACTCGCCCGCCACCAGACGGAGCGCGGAGCGGGCGACGCCGAGGCGCTCGGCGAGGAAGCGGAGCAGTTCCTCGTTCGCCGCGCCGTCGACCGGCGGGGCGTGGACCCGGATCCGCACCGCGTCCCCGTGCCGGCCCACGATCTCGGTGCGCGCGGCGCGCGGCTGGACCTGGATCAGCAGTACGGCGGCCGGTCGCGCATCCGGCCTGCCGGACGACGACGCCCGCGGGGCGCGGCGCCTGCTGTGTTTGCTCACGGTAGCGGTCTCACGGGTGGACCACGCCCCCGATGGTGCAATGGCGTAATTTACGCCGGTGCGCTCGCTCCGCCGTGCTCTCCGCCTCCTGAGGCCCGCCAGGCTGTGGGTCGTGCATCACCCCGAGTACGCGCTGAGCGTCTCGGCCGTTCCGATGGATCCCGAGCGGGCGGACCGCATCCTGGCGTTCCTGCGCGAGGAAGCCCTCGTCCCGCGGTATGCGGTGGCGCGCCCGCGGCCGGTGAGCCTCGACGCGATCTCCCGCGTCCACTCCCACGAGCACCTCGCCGCGCTCGACCGCGTGGAGGTCGTCTCCCAGGCGGTCGGGGTCCCGCTGTCCGACGCGGAACGCCAGCGGGCGCTCGATCAGCAGCGCCTCGTCACGGGCGGCACGATCCGCGCGGCGCGCATCGCGCTCCGCACCCGGCAGCCGACGGTCAATCTGGGCGGTGGCCTGCACCACGCGACGGCGACGCAGGGGATGGGCTTCTGCCTGATCAACGACATCGCCATCGCGATCCGTCACCTGCGTCATTACGGGTTCGCCGGGCGGATACTCGTGGTGGACCTCGACCTGCACGACGGGAACGGCACGCGCGCGGTGTTCGCGGACGATCCGCTCGTGTACACGTTCAGCATCCACAACACCGACTGGGAGCCGCTGGGCGGAGTCGCGTCCACGGCGGTCGCCCTCGGCGCCGGGGTCGGAGACGCGACGCTGCTCGACACGCTGCGCGAGACGCTGCCGCCGGTGATCGCGGCGCATCGGCCGGAGCTCGTGGTGTACGTCGCCGGCACCGACGTCGCCGAGGACGACCGGTTGGGGAATTGGCGGATGAGCCCGGCGGGCGTGCTGGCGCGCGACCGGTTCGTGGTCGAGGAGGTCCGTCGCGGCGTGGGGCGCGTGCCGCTAGTCGTCGTCCTGGCCGGCGGCTACGGGCGCCGGGCGTGGAGCTACTCGGCCCGGTTTCTGTCATGGCTCAGCTGCGGGACGGCGGGCGAGCCACCCGATGACTTCGAGCTCGTGCTGCGCCGCTTCCGCCAGGCGGAGCTGCACACCGCGGACCCGGACGACTGGGGCCTCACCGAGAAGGATTTGTTCGCGCTCGTCCCCGGTGCGGAGCCCAGCTCACGCGTGCTCGGCGCGTTCTCGCGCTACGCGATCGAGGTATCGCTCGAGGACGTCGGGCTCATCGAGGAAGTCCGCCGCCGGGGCTTCAGGAACCCGGTGGTGGACATCGGCTTCGGGTCGGGGCTCGGCGAGACCATCCGGCTGTTCGGCGACGCCGAGCGTACCGAGCTGCTCATGGAGCTGCGCGTCAGCCGCAACAAGCGGATCGTTCCGGGGACGGAGGTCCTGTACGTCGAGTGGCTGCTGCTCCAGAACCCGCGCGTCGGGTTCTCCCCGCTGCAGCAGCGCCTGCCGGGTCAGGAGCATCCCGGCCTCGGCCTGCTGCGCCACGTGGTGGCGTGGCTCCTCGTGCTGATCGAGCGCCTGGGGCTTGACGGGCTGGTGTCCGCCCCCGCCCAGTACCATATGGCGGTGCTCGGCCAGCGGCACTTGCGGTTTCTCGAGCCCGAAGCCCAGGTGCGCTTCGAGGCGCTGCACGACGTTCTGGGTGGCATGCCGCTGCCGGACGCGGAGCGCGCGCTGGCTCAGGGGAAGGTCGTCGACGCGGCGACCGGGTCATCGGTAACGTGGCAGCCCGCGGTGGAGGTGTTTCCCGTGAGCGAGCGCATGAAGCGGATCGTCGCGCGGAGCGCCAGCGCGCCGCCGCCACCCGCGCCGCGCTACCGTCTGGTTCCCTGAGCCTGTGGGCGCCTCACCGCCGGGTGCTCACAGCCGGCTCAGCACCAGCCCCAGCACCAGTTGCAGCAGGAGCCACGCGACCAACGGCGTGATGTCCACGACGCCGAGCGGCGGCACAAAGCGCTGCAACGGCCGCACGATCCAATCGGTCAATAGGTAGGCGGGCCGCATCCAGCGGGTGTAACGGCCGGCACCGAACCAGGAACCGGCCACCCGGACGATGAGGGCCAGCAGCACGAGCTGACCGGCCAAGTAGAGCACGAGTCGCACCACGCCCCTGGGTCCGGCGTGCGCCGCTGTCACGGCGGCGGCGAGCGTGGTGAGCAGCCATTGGCCGAGCAGGAGCAGCGCGATGCCAGCCGCGGTGACGAGGCCCACCAGCCACGCGGGGGCGTTCTGCGGATTCCGGCCGCGACGCACGAGGAAGCGCTCCAGCGGGGCGAGCAGCGGGTCTGCCACGGTGCGGATGGCGCGGGCGGCGAAGCCAAACGGGGAGAGGCGGCGCGTCGTCACGGCCCAGCTGCCCAGCGCGAGGACCACCGCGGCGAGGAACGCGGCGAGCACGCCGAGGCGCAGCGCGGCATAGATCGCGCTCATGGCGTGGTCATGCGCCAGACGGCGGCAGCGTCCCTCCGCAGGGACCGTTCGCGGGGTCCGTTGACCGCCTCACGATCGCCATGTGGGTCGCCGTCGCCGCGCTACGCCAGCGCCTCGCTGACGAGTCGGGTCTGTTCGGCCTTGTGCGCCGCCGGGTACCCCTCCGCCGGGCTCGAGCGCTCGGGGCGCGAGATCCACCGCACGGCCGCGCCGACCGGCGCGAGTTCCGTGAGCAATGGGATCGTCCACTTGCGCGCCCCCATGTTGCTCGGCTCTTCCTGGAGCCAGACCAGCTCGCGGAGGTTGGGATACCGCCCGATCAGCGCGGCCATTTCGTCCCGGGGGAACGGGTAGAGCAGCTCGATCCGCCCGAGCGCGACGTGCCGCGCGGCCGCGCGCCGCTCGTCCGCGACGCCCTCGTAGAAGATCTTGCCGGTGCAGCAGACGAGACGGGTGACCTCGCCGCGTTCCCCCGGGAGCGTGGGGTCGTCGAGTACGGGCTCGAACCGGCCATGCGCGAGGTCGGCGAGCCTGGATGCGGCGCGCGGGTGCCGCAGCAGGCTCTTGGGCGTGAAGATCACGAGCGGCCGCATGTCGCCGTACAGCGCCTGGCGCCGCAGCAGATGGAAGTACTGCCCGGGCGTCGAGCAGTTGGCCACGCGGATGTTTCCCTCCACGGCCAGCGCCAGGAACCGCTCCACCCGGGCACTGGAGTGCTCGGGTCCCTGCCCTTCGTACCCGTGCGGCAGCAGCAGCGTGAGGCGCGACGTTCGACCCCACTTCGAGAGGCCGGCGATGATGAACTGATCGACGATGATCTCCGCGCCATTCACGAAATCGCCGAACTGTGCCTCCCAGACCACCAGCGTCTCGGGGGCCGCGACCGCATAGCCGTACTCGAAGCCCAGCGCCGCGTACTCGGAGAGCGGCGAATTGAACAGCTCGAACGGGGTCTTGGCGCGCGTGAGATGCTGGATCGGGGCGTATTCCGCGCCGGTCTCGGCGTCATGCAGCACGAGATGCCGCTGGCTGAACGTGCCGCGCGCCGTGTCCTGACCCGTGAGGCGCACCGGCACGCCCTCCACCCGCAGCGTCGCGAAGGCGAGCACCTCGGCGTGCGCCCACTCGAGGCCGTCATCGTGTGTCAGCGCGGCCTCGCGCTGGCGGAACTGCTTCAGCAGCTTCCGGTTCGCCGTGAATCCGTCGGGAATGCGGTGCAGCTCGCGGTTCAGCTCGTGCAGCAGGGCTTCCGGCACGGCCGTGTTGGGCTCCGACGCCTCGACGACCGTCCCGGTCACGCGGTCGGGCTCCGCGCCATCCCACTCACCCTCCGCGAGGCCCGCGCGCAGCTGATCCTGCGTGGCTGTCAACTCCTGGTGGAGGCGCTCGGCCTCGGCGTCCACGTCCGCCGCGGTGACGATGCCCAACTCGACCAGCCGCCGGGCATACAGCTCCCGGACCGGGGGATGCTCGTCGATCAGCTTGTACATCATCGGCTGCGTGTAGCGCGGCTCGTCCCCCTCGTTGTGGCCGTGACGCCGGTAGCCCACGAGGTTGACCACCACGTCGTTGCGGAACTTCTGCCGGTACATCATCGCCAGCCGGATCGCGGACAGGCACCCCTCCGGATCGTCCGCGTTCACGTGGATGATCGGGATGTCGAAGCCCTTCGCCAGATCGCTCGCGAAATCGGTCGAGCGGGCGTCCCGAACGTCGGTCGTGAACCCGAGCTGGTTGTTGGTGAGGATGTGGAGCGTGCCGCCCGTGCAGTAGCCGGGCAGCTTCGCGAGATTGAAAGTTTCGGCCACGATCCCCTGGGCCGCGAATGCGGCGTCGCCGTGCATCAGCACCGGCAGCATGCAGCACGGTTCGTGAATCGGATCCGGGGCCGTGCGCTCCGTCTGCTGTGCGCGCGTGTTCCCGAGCACGACCGGATCGATCGCCTCGAGGTGGCTGGGGTTCGGCATCAGCGTCAGAGAGAGCGTCTCCCCGTGGGGCGTGATGTACATCTCCTCGGCCCCGTGGTGGTACTTCACGTCGCCGGTGCCGCCACGCGGGGTGAGCGTCTCCTCGACCGCCCGCCCGCCCTCGAACTCCGCCAACAGGGTCTCGTACGGCCGGCCGAGCACGTGCGCCAGCACGTTGAGCCGTCCGCGGTGGGCCATGCCGAGCACCATCCCGCGCGCGCCGTGCTCCGCCGCGAAATCGATCGCGCGGGTGAGCATCGGCACCAGCATGTCCAGTCCCTCGATGCCGTAGCGCTTGTGCCCGAGGTAGTTCTTGTGGAGGAACCTCTCCAGCACGTCCACCCGTGTGAGCTCGCTCAGCAGCTGCCGCCGGTCGGTGTCGGTGAGCGGCGCGCGGTGCTCGCCCGACTCGATCACCCGCCGGAGCCAGACCCGCTCGTCACGATTGGCGATGTGTTCGATCTCGTAGGCGATCGTGCCGCAGTACGTCTCGCGCAGGCGCGGCAGAACATCCGCCAGGGTCTCGCCGCCGACGAAGGTTTGCAGCACGCTCGCGGGAATGCGGTGCATGATCGCGGGAGTGAGGCCGTGCATCGCCGGGTCGAGCGCGGACTCGCCGATCGGCGCCGTGCCGAGGGGATCGAGCTCCGCCGCGAGGTAGCCGTGGGTGCGGAAGGCGGCGACGAGCAGCATGCCGGACGCGGCGTGCGCGAGGAGCGTCGCCTCCACCCCCTCCGCCACCCCCGGAAGAGTGGGGGCAGCAGGGGCAGAGATGAGGATCTGCTCTCTGCCCCACTCCCCCTCTATCGCCAGCTCCTCCGCGATCTCCTCGTAGAACCGCGACTCGCCCTGCAGCAGCTGGTCCACGTGCAGCAGGAACGCGCCCGATTCCGCGCCCTGGATGATGCGATGGTCGTAGGTGCTGGTGAGCGTCATCAGGCGCCGGCCCGCAACCTGGCGGATCGCGCCCGTCGCGATGATCGCGCCCTGGCCCTGCATCAGGCGCGGCACCGACGCGGTCGTGCCGATGGTCCCGGGATTGGTCAGCGTGATGGTGGCACCCTGATAGGCCTCCGGCAGGAGCTTCCCGGCGCGCGCGCCCGACACCAGCCGCTCGTATTCCGCGCGATACTCGGCGAACCCCAGATGGTTGGCGCGGCGGATCACCGGCACCATCAGCCCGCGGGTCCCGTCCTTCCGCTCGACGTCGACGGCCAGACCGAAGTTCACCTCGGCCGGCCGCAGCCGGTGCGGCGCGCCATCCACGTCGACCACCGCGTCGTACAGCGACGGAAACTGCTCGCATGCCCTGAGGATCGCCCAACCGATGAGGTGCGTGAACGAGAGCTTGATCCCCCGGACGCCAAGCTGGCGGTTCAACGCAGCCCGCGCGTCCCAGAGAAGCGACACGTCGATCTCCCGGAACGAGGTCGCCGTGGGGACGGCGAGCGAGGCTTCCATGTTCTGGAACAGGCGGAGCGCGGGGCCGCTGATCGCGGCCGAAGGGGCAGAGGGGGCAGGGGCGGCAGAAGCCACCGAGGCTGCGGCCAGCGACGGCGCTGCGACGCCGAACCCTTGCTCGACTCTGCCCCCCTCCCCCCCTCCCCGTTGCCCCTCTTCCCCCGTCCCGTTCCCCGACGGCGCCTCACCTCGCACGCCCGCCTCGAATAGCGCCCGCCACTCGACCGGAACGGAGGACGGGTCCTTGAGGTAGTCCTCGTACAGGGCCTGCGCGAATCCCGAATTGACGGTCTCGAAGACGTTCTCGAACACGATGCCGCAACCTGTCTCTGGTGGTTCTCGCCAATCAGGAAACGTAGCCGGTGCCGCAAGGTTTGGCGCGGGACTGCTGCAACGCGGCGATCCTCGCCATTCTTCTGCATGGCGCTCGGTGATCTGGATCCCGGCCTCCATCTCGGCGACCCCGCCAGGAAGCAGCGCTACGTCACGGCCGTGTTCGACACGATCGCGCCGCGCTACGACCGGTTCACCCGGTGGTTCTCGTTCGGCATGGACCGCGGTTGGAAGCGGCAGCTCACGGGGTGGGCGGCCGCGGCGCTGGCCGACGGCGGCGTCCTGCTCGACCTGGCCTGCGGGACCGGTGACTTGGCCTGCGGCGTCGGCGGGCGCGACGGGAGCGCCGATCGCGCGGGTAGGGCGCTCACCCTGATCGGCCTCGACCCCAGCCGCGCGATGCTGCGAATCGCCTCGGCGCGTCGCATCGCGGTTCCGACGTTCCGCCCGGTCCGCGGGGACATGATGGCGATTCCCCTGCCGGCGCGGTCGGTGGATGTCGTCACGGTGGGGTACGGCTACCGCAACACGCCGGATGTTCGGGGGGCGCTCGCCGAAACAGCGCGGGTGCTGCGGCCGGGCGGATGGCTGTTCGACCTCGATTTCTTCAAGCCGGCGCCGCGCGCCTGGCGGCGGCTCTACCTCTGGTATCTGCGGCGGGCGGGGCGGCTGGTGGGACAATGGTGGCATGGCGAGCCCGAGGCCTACGGGTACATCGCCCGGTCGATCGAGCGGTGGCTCACGCCCGGCGAGTTTCGTGCGGCGCTGGCGTCCGCAGGCTTCTCGGTCGAGCGCCGCGCGGAGAGGCTCGGGGGCGGGATCTGCCTGCACGGCGCCCGACGCCGCGCTTCCTGAGTCGGAGAGCCCCACTGCAGGCCGATGCGGTGCAATGCTTGGGGCTGCGGTGGAATGATGGGAACCCCTGCAGAGCGGGGGGTATGCTCTGCCATAGCGAAGCGAGTCCCGGTACCACCCCAGGATACCGGTGCCGGGACAGAGGCGGCGTGCCGTCGTGGCACGCCGCCTCGCATTTTGCCGCGTCCGCGCCCCGGCCCTGACGACCGATATTCGAGCAGCAAGGAGATACGCATGGTTGCCGTTCCATCCACGATGCTCCCGCTCGGCACCCCCGTGCCCGACTTCGCGCTGTCCGACGCGGTGTCGGGGAATCGCGTGTCCGCGGCCGACTTTGACGACGCCAGGGCGCTACTGGTGATGTTCATCTGCAACCACTGCCCCTTCGTCAAACACGTAAAGACGGAGCTGGGTCGGGTTGCGGCGGACTACCAGGGCAAGGGGCTGGCGGTCGTCGCCATCAACGCCAACGACCTGGGCGCTCAGCCTGATGATGGGCCGGACCACATGAAGGCGCTGGCCCGCGAGGAGGGCTGGGCGTTCCCGTTTCTGTTCGATGAGACGCAGGAAGTGGCGAAGGCCTTCCGGGCGGCGTGCACCCCGGACTTCTACCTGTTCGATGGGACGGGCAAGCTGGCCTACCGTGGTCAGCTCGACGACAGCCGGCCCGGGAACGGGATTCCCGTGACCGGCGCGGACTTGCGGGCGGCGATCGCGGCGGTGCTGGCGCGCCAGCCGGTCCCGGCCGAGCAGAAAGCCAGCATCGGCTGCAACATCAAGTGGACCCCGGGCCGGGAGCCGGGCTACTTCACGCCATAGTTTGCCGTTGTGCGCGGCGTGCCGGCGCCGCAGATTCCGGGGTGTTTTGAGAGGTCCTCCGGGCCTCCGCCTAGCTTCCATCCTCGGCATGCAGAGGGCGACCCGTGACAGTCATCTGGATAGACGGTCAGTACTACGACCGCGACAAGGCGGCCGTGTCCGTGTTCGATCACGGCCTCCTGTACGGCGACGGCGTGTTTGAGGGCATCCGCGTTTACGGCGGCAAGGTGTTCCGCCTGCAGACGCACATCGACCGGTTGTACGATTCGGCAAAGGCCATCGCACTCGAGATTCCGCTCACCAATCCGGACATGGTTCGGATGGTGCGGGAGGCGACCGCGAAGAGCGGGTTCCAGGACGGCTACATCCGGCTCGTGGTCACGCGCGGGGTGGGCGATCTCGGCTTGGACCCGCGCAAGTGCAAGAAGCCGTCGGTCATCTGCATCGTGGACGAGATCGCGATCTGGACGAAGGACCGCTACGAGAAGGGACTTGTCTGCATTACCGCGGCGACGCCGATCAGCCACCGGGAGAACCTGTCTCCCCGCATCAAGTCGCTCAACTACCTCGCGCACATCATGGCGAAGACTGAGAGCGTGGCGGCGGGCGTGGACGAGGCGCTGATGATGGATCCCAGCGGGTTCGTGACCGAGGCCACGGGCATGAACCTGTTCCAGGTGAAGGGCCAGCGGCTGCGGACGCCACCCGAGTACGCCGGGATTCTCCGCGGCGTCACGCGCGACGCCGTAATGGAGCTCGCCCGTGAGGCGGGGTATCAGGCCGAGGAGTATCCGCTCACGCGGTACGATCTCTACACGGCGGACGAGGTGTTCCTCACCGGGACGGCCGCGGAACTGATCGGTGTCGTGAGGCTCGACGGCCGGAAGATCGGGTGCGGCGCCCCCGGTCCGATCACCAAAGAGCTGACACAGCGGTTCCGCGAGCTGGCGCGGAAAGAGGGCAAGTAGGACGGAAAGCGACGCGGGGGCGACCGGAAGGTCGCCCCCGTTGTTCTTCTCAATTCGCGCCAGCTGCTACACCCCAGCCCCCGGCCAGACCGCCAACCGCCAACCGCTTTAACCCGCCGAACGGCACCGGCCAGTCGTCTGTTGACATAATTAGATATTGTAATCATACTTATTTTATGACTCTTGGTCAGTTCGCCACCGCGGTCGGCGCGCCGAAGCGCTGGGTGCAGAACGCCTTCCAGGTCCTCGGCCTGCCGGCGGTTTACACCGAGCCGTTAGCCTGCCGGCTGGCCTTCGCCAGGGCGGTGAAAGCGGCGTGTGGCATGCCGCTCCGACGGGTGTTCCCCATCGCCGAGGACGCGCTGGCAAGGTGGCCGACGCACAAGACCTGGGAGCTGCAGGACCCGGACGGATCGGTCCGCGTGGTGTTGCAGCTCGAGCGCTTCCTGTCGGACTACGCGGTGCGCCTCTCACTGTCGCGCACGTTCTATGCGGAGAAGCGCCGCGGGCGGCCGAGGAAGCGCACGCCAAGGGGCGTCGCGCTGGCGAAATGGTACGGCGTGGATCTCACGTTGCTGGTAGAATCGCTCAAACGGACGCCGGAGGAGCGGTTGCGGCAGCTGGACGAAGCGCGGGAGTTCTTTGCCCACGCGAGAGTCGTTCGATGACGCTGTTCATCGGTCAGATCGCGGAACTGGTGAAGACCAAGGTGCGCTTCGTGGTGATCGGCGGGGTCGCGGCCGGCCTACACGGCGCCGGGCGAGCCACGTTTGACCTGGACATCTGTTACGACCCGTCGGAGGAGAACCGGGAGCGACTCGCCAGGCTGTTGGCGGGGTGGGGTGCTTACCTGCGCGGCGTGGAGCCCGGGTTGCCGTTCACGATGGACGCCCGGCAGTTCCTCATCACGCCGGTCATGACGCTCACCACGTCTACCGGCGACTTGGACGTGATGGACCGGGTCGCGGGCGTCGGGGAGTTTGCAGCGGTGCTGGCGCAATCGGTGGAGACGACGGTTGGCGACGTGTCGTTCTGGATCCTGGATCTTCCGGCGCTCGTTGCGGCCAAGCGGGCCAGCGCCCGCCCGAGGGATCTCGCCCAGCTGCCG
>Ga0153916_10002073_pt1 | contig 14714 bp, 10 predicted proteins | sample Opewatmetagenome_FD_109642 | JGI IMG/M metagenome (GOLD analysis project Ga0153916, IMG submission 109642) | Freshwater wetland microbial communities from Ohio, USA - Open water 3 Core 3 Depth 4 metaG | ecosystem: Environmental > Aquatic > Freshwater > Wetlands | place: USA: Ohio, Lake Erie...
TGAGCGCCCGCCTCTGGCGCGGGTTGGCGCTGCTTCTTTTCACCATCAGCGTGGCCACGCCGCTCGCGGCGCAGGATATCAAACCCTTCGACGCCGGCAGCCTGGAAAAAATCGTCGCGGCGCACAAAGCCCGTCCGTTCGTGTTCACGCTCTGGTCGCTCACCTGCCCACACTGCCAGGACGAACTGGCCCTGCTGGGCGAGGTTTTCAGCGGCAAGCCGGCCTGCGATCTGGTTCTGGTTTCCACCGATACGCCGGAAGAAACCGCGGCGATCGCCGCGACGTTAGCACGCCACCGCCTCGAAAGCGCCGAGGCGCGGGTGTTCGCCGATCCCTTTACCGAACGACTGCGCTATGCGATCGACCGGAAGTGGCAGGGCGAGCTGCCGCGCACCTATCTCTATGGCGCCGACGGTTCGATCCAGGCGGTGAGCGGCAAACTGTCGCCGCCGCAACTGCGGCAATGGATCGCACGCCAGACCACCACGGCGAACCGGCCATGACGCGGAATCTCACCGTCCCTCGGCGCGAGCTGCCGCCCGCCACGATGACGGCCGTGGTCCTTTCGCTCGCGGCGCATATCGGCGTAATGCTGTGGTTCGGGCCGGTGTCGATCCGGGCACCACAGCCGCCGGCGTTCGAGATGATTGACGTGACGCTGGTCAGCGAACCGGCGCCGCGGATCTCTCCCAAGCTCATCATGAGACCCCATGTCAGTCAGAGCACCGTGGCCACACCAACGCCCGAAACCCCAACGCAGGAATCCGCCGACGTTGACCAGACACCTACACCGCCACCGCAAGGCAGCGAAGAGCCGCTGGTGGAGTCGAACTACCGGGTCAACTCGCTCAACAACCCGAAGCCGCCTTACCCGCTCGCCGCGCGCCGGCGCGGCGAGCAAGGCCGGGTGATCCTGCATACTCATGTGCGCGCAGACGGTGTCGCCAGCGAAGTGGAAATAAAACAAAGCAGCGGTTACGAGCTGCTCGACAACTCGGCGCGGCAGACCGTGCAGCAGTGGCGCTTCGTTCCGGCCTCGCGCCGCGGCGTGCCCATAGATTCATGGGTGGAAATACCGATCACGTTCCGCCTCGAAGGCTAGTCCGGCACTGGCAAATTCGAATCCGTTTTCTCAAACCCGACATGAAACCAACGACCATGAAACTGAAATTGTCCCGCCGTGTTCTTGTACTCGCCATCGCCTCGGCCGCTTCCGCGCACGCGGCCGAGCCGGCCACCCTGCCGGAAATCACCGTCATCGGCGCCGGGGTTTACACGCCGCAGCACGTCTACAGTTTGCCGCTCGACTCGGGCGAGACCGCCGCCGCGCGCGACACCGCGGCGCTGCTCGAAACCGCGCCGGGCGCGGCGGTGGTGCGCAACGGCCAGCAAACCGGCATCGTGCAGCTGCGCGGCCTGTTCGGCGACCGGATCAACATTTCCGTGGACGGCATGCACATCACCCCGGCCTGTCCCAACCACATGGATCCGCCGTTGCATTACATCACCGCCCAGAGTCTCGCGGAAATGCAGGTCATCGCCGGCATCACGCCGGTGAGCCAGGGCGGCGACAGCATCGGCGGGACGGTCATCGCGAAATCGGCCGCGCCCCGCTTCGGCGACGCTGCGACGTTTGCCAGCTTCGGCCGCCTCGGCGCCGGCTACAACGGCAGCAATACCGGCGACGACGAACACGTGCTGGTGGGCGGCGCCAACAACCGCTTCAGCGTGGGTTATGCCGCGGAACACCAGCGGGGCGACAACCTCCGGTTCGCCGGCGGCGAGGTCGCGGACACCGGTTATACCCTCAACAACCAGGACCTGACTTTAGCCACGAAGACGGGCGCAGGCGTGTGGCGCCTGGACGCCGGCAAGCACAAGACCCAGGATGCCGGCACGCCGGCGCTGCCGATGGACATGATCCGCGACGACGCCGACACGCTGGCCCTCGGTTATCAGGGCGACGCCGGCTTCGGCGCGATCGAGGCAAAAATCTACCGGCACAGCATCGACCACCTGATGGACAACTACAGCCTGCGCCCCGCCGCAATGAGCCGCATGTTCGCCCCGGCGACCAGCGATGACAGCGGCGCGAGTCTCGCAACCAGCATCGCGCGCGGCGACAGCGTCCTGCGTTTCGGCGCGGAGTTTCTGCAAAACGAATTCGACAGCTACTCGCAAAACGCCGTGAGCGGGGTGCGCCAGGACATCATCCGCGACGCCACCCGCGACCGCCTCGGCGTCTACGGCGAGTGGCAGGCGAACCTCGGTCAGTCCTGGCAGACCATCGCCGGCCTGCGTCAGGACACCGTCAGGAGCGACACGGCGGATATAGTCAATCGCGGCATGGCGCCGCTGTCCGATCAGACGAGCTTCAACAGCCGCGCCCACGATTTCACCGATCACAACTGGGACGCCACCCTGCTCGCGCGCTACCGCGCGTCGCCGGGAGCCGATTACGAAATCGGCCTGGCGCGCAAGACGCGTTCGCCGAACCTGGTCGAGCGCTACATCTGGTCGCCGTCCAACGCCAGCGCCGGCCAGGCCGACGGGCGCACCTATCTCGGCAACCTCGACCTCACGCCGGAAGTGTCGCATCAGGTCAGTCTCGGCGCCGCCTGGCACGGCGCCGTCTGGCGCATCGCCCCGAGCGTGTTCTACAACCGCGTCAGCGACTACATCCAGGGAACGCCGATCGCGCGCCTCGACAGCAACGGCAATCCGGTACTGCAGTACACCAACCTCGGACGCGCCGATCTCTACGGCGTGGACGGGCGCTGGAGCTACCAGTGGAGCGAGGCGCTCGGCCTGCGCGGCACGCTGAGCTACGTGCGCGGCGAGAACCAGGACAACGGCGACAATCTGTATCGCATCGCGCCGCTGCGCGGGGACGTCAACCTCGATTACCGCCGCGGCGCCTGGAAGCACACCGTGGAGTGGCGTCTCGCCGCGCGCCAGGACAAGGTTTCGGCCTACAACGGCGAGACGCCGACGGGCGGCTACGGGCTGGTGAACCTGCGCACCCGCTGGCAGCTGAGCAAGGCGGCGAGCCTGTCCGCCGGCGTCGAAAACCTGTTCGACAAGTACTACGCCGATCATCTCGGCGGGATCAACCGCGTGAGCGGCGGCGACGTGGCGGTCGGCGCGCATATCCCGGGCGCGGGACGGTTCCTGTATCTGGCCGGCGAATACGGCTGGTAGGACCGGTGGGCGGCGGCGATCAATGCGGCATTTTGCCGCATTGATCGCCGCGCTGCCGACCGGTAGCGTCTCCCTCCGTTGCGCCATAACGCCGTCAAAAAAATGCAGGAGGAGATGCATGCGCACGTTCCCGATTCGCCGTGTACCGGTATTCCTGATGTTCGCGACATTGCTGGCCGCGCGCCTCGCCGACGCAAGTTGCGGCGCGGCGTTCTGCACGCTCAACACCGGCTGGGAAACCCAGGGCCCGGCGACCGAACCCGGCATGCGTCTGGACCTGCGTTACGATTACATCTCACAGAACCAGCTGCGCGCCGGAAGCCGTACGATCAGCCCCAACGAGGTTCCCGGCGATACCGTTGAAACCAAAACCGTCAACCGCAATCTCATGGCGACGTTCGATTACGCGGCGGCCTCCGGGTGGGGCGTTTCCGTGCTGGTGCCCTACGTTCAGCGCCGTCATTCCCACGTCGACACCGCCACCTCCACCTCTGAGGCATGGGAATTTTCCGGGATCGGCGACCTGCAAGTGATCGGGCGTTACCGGCGCACGTCGGATGCTTCCGCGCCGTGGGGTTTCCTGGCGGGACTGAAGCTGCCAAGCGGCAACATCGACGAGAGCAATAGCGACGGCGTGCGCGCCGAGCGCAGCCTGCAGCCGGGCAGCGGCACGACCGATGCAATCGCCGGGTTGTACCACACGACGCTGATGCTTATCGGCGATCGTCCGGTCAATCGGTTCATGCAGGCGCGGATCCAGGCTCCCGTGAACGCCCGCGCCGGCTACCGTCCGGGCGACCAATTCGGTCTCGACGTCGGCCTCACCTGGCCGGCGGGTCTGCGCCTGAGCGGGATGCTGCAACTCAACGCGCTCGTGAAGGAACGCGACCGCGGCCCCGAAGCCGAACCGGAGGAAAGCGGAGGAAGTTTCCTGTGGTTGAGCCCGGGCCTGAGTTACAGTCCGGACCGCCGCCTGCGCCTGTACGGCTTCGTGCAACTGCCGCTGTATCAGCGCGTCAACGGAGTGCAGCTGACCGCGAAATGGACCGCGAGCGTCGGCGCCGGCTGGCGTTTTTAGGCGGCGGAACTTCGGCCCCGGCAAGATTACATCCGGATTCATCGTTATACTGACGCCTGTTTCGGCGGGCCGGCCCGCTGCTCGCAGCCGGACCTGCCTCAGCTTGAAAGCCGTGCGGCAAGGGGGCAACGTTGCGCGCGCATTTGCGTCCCGGTAGACGACAGGGCTTGGCAACCGACAACAAGAATTCTTCCGCACGGCGGACGCGGCTCGCGCGCGCCGCGTCTGTGCCTGGAAATCCGGGGCGGTGCCGGGGATGACGTCCGCGCTCGGCACGTGGGATTACGTCATCGTCGGCGCGGGTACCGCCGGCTGCGTGCTCGCGAACCGCCTGTCCGCGGACCCGGACGTGCGCGTCCTGCTGCTTGAAGCCGGCGGCAAGGACGACTGGATCTGGATCCGCATCCCCGTCGGGTACCTGTATTGCATCGGCAATCCGCGCACCGACTGGTGCTACCGCACCGAGCCCGATCCGGGCCTGAACGGCCGCTCGATTCTCTACGCGCGCGGCAAGGTGCTCGGCGGCTGCTCGTCAATCAACGCGATGTTGTACCTGCGCGGCCAGCGCCGCGACTATGACGAGTGGGCGCGGCTTACCGGCGACCCCTCCTGGACCTGGGAAAACGTGTTGCCGGTCTTCAAGCGCTCGGAGGACCATCATCTCGGCGCGAACGACGCGCACGGCGCCGGCGGCGAGTGGCGCGTGGAACGGCAGCGGGTTTCCTGGGACCTCCTCGTCGCCTATCGGGAGGCGATGGCGCAGGCCGGGATTCCCAAGGTCGATGATTTCAATGGCGGTGACAACGAGGGCTGCGCGTTTTTCGAGGTCAACCAGCGGCGCGGCGTGCGTTGGAGCGCGGCCCGGGGCTTCCTTCGGCCGGCGCTGGCCCGTCCCAACCTGACGGTGATGACGGACGCGCTGGTGACGCGCGTGCGCCTCGACGGCAAGCGCGCGCTCGGCATCGAGCTGGTGCGCGGCGGCCAGAGCATGTTCGCCGAGGCGCGCGTGGAGACGATTCTTGCCGCCGGCGCGATCGGCTCGCCGCAGATCCTGCAGCTCTCGGGCATCGGGCCGGCAGCGACGCTCCAGTCGCTGGGCATCCCGGTCGCGCATGGGCTGGCCGGCGTCGGCGAGAACCTCCAGGACCACCTGCAGCTGCGCATGGCGTTCAAAGTGAGGAACGCCGTCACCCTGAATCAGCGCGTGAACAGCCTGTGGGGCAAGGCCATGATGGGTCTCGAGTACGCGCTGTTTCGCACCGGCCCGCTGACGATGCCGCCGAGCCAGCTGGGCGGCTTCGCGCGATCCGACCCGTCGCAGGCGACGGCGAACATCGAGTACCACATCCAGCCGGTCTCGCTCGACAAGTTCGGTGATCCGCCGCATCCATTCCCGGCGTTCACCGCCTCCGTGTGCCATCTGCGTCCGACGAGCCGCGGTTACGTGCGAATCAAAAGCGCGGACCCTCGCGCACACCCGGTGATCTCGCCAAACTACCTCTCGACGCCCGAGGACCGGAAGATTGCCGCCGACGCGCTGCGCCTCACGCGCCGGATTGCGGCACAGCCGGCGCTCGCGCGCTACGAGCCGCAGGAGTTCAGACCCGGCCTGGAGTTTCAGACCGACGCCGAGCTCGCGAAGGCCGCCGGCGATATCGGCACGACGATCTTCCATCCGGTCGGCACGTGCAAGATGGGGCCCGCGACCGATCGCGCCGCCGTGGTCGATGCGCGCCTGCGCGTGCACGGGCTCGAGCGCCTGCGCGTCGTCGACGCCTCGATCATGCCGACTATCACCTCCGGCAACACCAACTCGCCGACGGTCATGATCGCGGAGCGCGGGTCGGACATGATTCGCGCGGACTACCGGCGTGCCGGCTGAGACCGGAACCGGTCGGGAGCAGCGCATGCCGGTCACCGCATCGCCGTCACCCCCCGCTGGCCACTATACTTACGGCACCTGCGGCGGGCCGGCCTGCTTCCGGGCCGCCGGACCCGTCTCGGCTTGAAAGCCGCGCGGCAAGGGAGTAACGTCCGCGCGCACTCGCGTCTCGGCAGACAACAAGACTTGAAAACCGCCAACAACGACTCGTCTGCACCGCGTTCCTCCACCGCGGCCCTGACCCTGCTCGCCCTCGGCGTCGTCTACGGCGACATCGGCACCAGCCCCCTGTACGCGGTCAAGGAAACCTTCTCGCACGTCCACGGCATTCCGCTGAACGCGGAAAACATCGTCGGCGGACTGTCGACGATCTTCTGGTCGCTGATGATCGTGGTGTCGTTCAAGTACGTCGCGCTCATCATGCGCGCGGACAACAAGGGTGAGGGCGGCATCATGGCGCTGCTCGCGCTCGCCGCCTCGGCGGTCAAGGCCCAGGGACGCCTGCGCTCGCTGATCCTCGCGCTTGGCGTGATCGGGGCCTCGCTGTTCTACGGCGACGCCGTGTTGACGCCGGCAATCTCGGTGCTGTCGGCGGTTGAGGGCCTGGAAGTAGGCACTTCCGTCCTGCACCCCTATATCATCCCGATCACCGTCGTGGTGCTGGTGACCCTGTTCGCGTTCCAGCGCCACGGCACGGCGGTAGTGGGAGCCTTCTTCGGTCCGATCTGCGCGCTGTGGTTCCTGACGCTCGCGGCAGGAGGCGCGTACAACATCGGCCAGAACCCGGCAGTGCTGGGCGCGCTCAACCCGCTGCACGCGCTCGGCTTCGTCACCGGCCACGGCTTCGCTTCGTTCGTGGTGCTCGGGGCGGTGCTGCTGGCGTTCACCGGCGCCGAGGCGTTGTACGCCGACATGGGCCATTTCGGCCGCCGCCCGATCCGCATCGCCTGGTTCGGCCTGGTGCTGCCGTCGCTGGTGCTCAATTATTTCGGACAGGGCGCGCTTCTGATCCTCAACCCGCGAGCGATCGAGAATCCGTTCTATCTCGCTTTCCCCGAATGGGCGCTCTACCCGATGATCGTGCTCGCCACCGCCGCCACCGTGATCGCGTCGCAGGCCACGATCTCCGGGGCTTATTCGCTCACGCGCCAGGCGATCCAGCTCGGCTATCTGCCGCGCTTCCAGATCCAGCACACCTCGGAGCGCGAGATGGGGCAGATCTACGTGCCGGGGTTAAACTGGCTGTTGCTCGCCGCCGTGCTCGCCGCCGTGCTCGGGTTCGGTTCTTCCTCGAAGCTCGCCGCGGCTTACGGCGTGGCGGTCGTGGGCACGATGCTGATTACCTCGTTTCTGACCTTCTTCGTGATCCGCTACGGTTGGCGCTACAACCTGTGGATCGCCATCATCGCCACCGGTTTCTTCATCGTCGTGGACGCCTCGTTCTTTTCGGCGAGCCTGGTCAAGATCGCCGACGGCGGCTGGTTTCCGCTCGTCGTCGGCACGATGGTATTCACCGTCATGGTGACCTGGCGGCATGGGCGCGAGCTGCTGCTGTCACGCCTGCGGCAATCCTCGGTGCCGCTGCCGGCGTTTCTCGATTCGCTGATGCGCAACCCGCCGGTGCGGGTGCCCGGCACCGCGGTGTTCCTCACCTCCACGCCCGGCACGGTGCCGCACGCGCTGTTGCACAATCTGGCGCATAACAAGGTCCTGCACGAGCGCGTGGTGTTCCTGACCGTGATCATCAAGGACGTGCCGTGGGTGCCGCAAAAAGAACGCGTGCACATCGAGGACCTGGGGAACAACTGCTTCCAGCTCACCGTTCATTTCGGGTTCAAGGACAGCCCCGACATCATGCAGGCGCTCGAGCTGTGCCGCGCGTACGAGCTGGAATTCCAGCCGCTCCAGACCTCGTTCTTCCTGAGCCGCGAGACCGTGATCGCGAGCATGCGCGTCGAGGGCATGGCGCTGTGGCGCGAGCGGCTGTTCGCCACCCTGGCGCGCAACGCCGTCAGTGCCGTGGAGTATTTCAACCTGCCCGCCAACCGCGTCATTGAAGTCGGGACGCAGGTCGAGATTTGAGGTTCAGTAGAACTCCAGGTGCAGGCGCAGTATGGCCACCAGGGCATTGTTGATATCGATCCGACCGCCGGGATGGGTCACATACTGCAAATCCGGCTGCAGGCTGGCGATGCGGTGCAGGCGCACGATGTAGCTCAGCTCGTACGCCGTCTCGGACGTCAAGTTGTCGCCGCGGAGGCGGGCATGCGCAATGCCGGCGGTGAACAGGTCGTTCGGACGCTGGCGAAACGGCGCGTGCAGCTGCAGTCCGGCGCCCAGGTAATACGGAACCGCATTGGCCGATCGGGGCGAGGCACCCGCCTGCACGAACACGCTGGCGTCGCGCGGACCGCGGCGGAACAGCGTCTGATCGACGATCCAGTAGACGCCCGCGTCGTTCGCCGGCACGTCCGCGAGATCCGCGTCCGATTGCCGGTATTGCCAGACACCGAGCTTGTAATGTCCCCACGACTGTCCGTTGACCGTCCGGTCATAACCCACTTCGCCGATGACCAGTTGGCCGTGCTGAAACAGGCTGCCGCGATCCGTGGGGTCCGGCTGGAACAAGCCCAGCTGGAATTGCCAGGCCTGCCACGTCGCGGCCGCCTCGATCCCGAAGCCCGGTTCGGGATAGCTCGAGGCGGGAACGTTGGAGCTCATGGTCGGCATCAGGCCGAATGACGCGTTCAGCAGGGCGGCCGCCGAGTCGACGGCCATGAAGTCCTGGTTCAGGTCGATCAGGCCGGCTTTGAGCCGGGAATCCAACCATTTGAACTGCTGCCGATACCACAGCTGGTAGAGCCGGGTCGCCGGCTCGGCTTCGAAGTTGCTCACCGCCTGCAGGGCCCCGACGTAGTTTTGACTCGGCTCCCCGCTGCGGATATTCAGCGCGGACGCCGCGAGCCGACCGCCAGCCCATAATCCGAGCGGCTGCGTGTCCATGGCCATGGCGGCGTGCACAACCGTGTCGGGGACGGTGCCGCGGCGCAGACCGCCGTCGAGGTCGGACACGGCTTCGCTGTCGAGGTGCAAACTCCATTGGAACGCGCTCGGCGCCTCGCTGACCAAGGGACGCCGGGCAGGCGCGGGCACATTGTCATCGGGGTCGCGCGCCGCGTCCTGGGCGCAAGCCGGGAGAACCCAAATCGATAACAGGGCCGCCGCGAGGATTCGGGTGGTACGGGGAACTGTCAGCAACGCGAGCCTCCGGTTCCAGCCGCGCGAATGAAAAACTACGGGCTGAGTTTCTTCTTGAGCAGTTCGTTGACCTGCGCCGGGTTGGCCTTGCCCTGGGTGGCCTTCATCACCTGGCCGACGAAATAACCGAACAGCGCCTCCTTGCCGGCGCGGTACTGCTCGAGCTGCTTCGGATTTTTCGCGATGATTTCGTCGATGACCTTGTCGATCGCCCCGGTGTCGGTGATCTGTTTCAGGCCCTTCTTTTCGATCACGGCATCGGCGTCGCCTTCGCCGCTCCACATGGCCGCGAGCACGTCCTTGGCGATCTTGCCGGAGATGGTGTTGTCGGCGAGGCGCTTCAACAGACCGGCCATCATGCTCGCCGTCACCGGCGAGTGCAGGATGTCCTTGTTGTCGCGGTTGAGGAAACCCGACAGCTCCACCGCGATCCAGTTGGCGGCGATCTTGGGGTCGGACTTGGCCTCGGCCACCACTGTTTCATAATAATCGGCCATCTCGCGCGAGCTGGTCAGCACGCCGGCGTCATAGGCGTTTAGCCCGTAATCCTGCATGAAACGCGCGCGCTTGGCGTCCGGCAGCTCGATCAGCGTCGCGCGCACGCCCTCGATCAGCGCCTCGTCCAGGATCAGCGGCGGCAGGTCCGGATCGGGGAAATAGCGGTAATCCATGGCCTCTTCCTTGCTGCGCATGGAGCGCGTCACGTCCTTGTCGGAATCGTACAGGCGCGTCTCCTGCACCACCGTGCCGCCGCCCTCGAGCAGGTCGATCTGGCGCTCGATTTCAAATTCAATCGCCTTCTCGACGAAGCGGAACGAGTTGATGTTCTTGAGCTCGGCGCGCGTGCCGAATTTGGCCTGGCCCTTCGGGCGCACCGAGACGTTGGCGTCGCAGCGGAACGAGCCTTCCTGCATGTTGCCGTCGCAGATGCCGAGCCACACCACCAGCTGGTGCAGCTTTTTGAGATAGGCCACCGCCTCCTTCGACGAGCGCAGGTCCGGTTCGGAAACGATCTCGAGCAGCGGCGTGCCGGCGCGGTTGAGGTCGATGCCGGTCATGCCGTGGAAGTCCTCGTGCAGCGACTTGCCGGCGTCCTCTTCCAGGTGCGCGCGGGTGATGCCGACGACCTTTTCCACGCCGTCGACGTCAATCGTGAGGCGGCCGGTGGACACGATCGGCAGCTCGTACTGGCTGATCTGGTAACCCTTGGGCAGGTCGGGGTAAAAGTAATTCTTGCGCGCGAACACCGAGCGGTGATTGATCTGCGCGCCGATCGCCAGCCCGAACTTCACCGCCATGCGCGCGGCTTCCCTGTTGAACACCGGCAGCACCCCCGGCAGCGCGATGTCGACCGCGCACGCCTGGGTGTTGGGCTCGGCGCCGTATTTCGTGGACGCACCGGAGAACGCCTTGCTCTTGGTGAGCAATTGCGTGTGCACTTCAAGACCGATGACGGGTTCCCATTCCATATTTATATTTCTTACCGCCAAGGCACCAAGGACGCCAAAAAAAGCTTGGTTGAATCAATGCATACCTTGGCGCTCTTGGCGTCTTGGCGGTTCATGAATATTACTCAAATCCTTTCGGCATGCGCTTGTGCCAGTCCGTCGCCTGCTGGTAACGGTGCGCGACGTTCAGCAGCCGCGCCTCGTCGAAGTACTGGCCGATCAGTTGCAATCCCACCGGCAGGCCCTTGGAATCGAAGCCGGCGGGGATGGACATGCCCGGCAAGCCGGCGAGATTCACGGAAATGGTGTAGATGTCGGAGAGATACATGGCCACCGGATCGTCGCTCTTTTCGCCGATCTTGAAGGCCGTGGTCGGGCTGGTCGGGCCCATGATGACATCGCAGGACTCAAAGGCTTTCCGGAAATCCTCCGCGATCAGGCGCCGCAACTTCTGGGCCTTGAGATAATAGGCGTCGTAATAGCCGGCCGACAGCGCGTAGGTGCCGATCATGATGCGGCGTTTGACCTCGGCGCCGAAGCCCTCCGCGCGGGTCTTGCAGTACATGTCGAGCAGATCGGTGTAGTTCTCGGCGCGGTAGCCGTAGCGCACACCGTCGAAGCGCGACAGGTTCGAGGACGCCTCAGCCGGGGCCAGCACGTAATAGCACGGAATCGCGAGTTGCGAGTTCGGCAGGCTGACCTCCACCACTTGCGCGCCCAGTTTTTTGCATTCGGCGATCGCGGCGTCGATCGTCCTGGCGACCTCGGGATTCATGCCTGCGCCGAAATACTCCTTCGGCAGGCCGATGCGCAGGCCCTTGATGTCGCCGCTAAGCGTTTGCGTGTAGTCCGGCACCGGTGCGTCCACCGAGGTGGAATCGCGCGGGTCGAAGCCGGCCATGACATTTAACAGAAGTGCGGCGTCCTCGGCGGTGCGGCACATCGGCCCGCCCTGGTCGAGGCTCGAGGCGAACGCGATCATGCCGTAGCGCGACACGCGTCCGTAAGAGGGTTTGAGGCCGGTAAGATTGGTCAGTGCCGAGGGCTGGCGGATCGAACCGCCGGTGTCGGTGCCGGTCGCGGCCGGGCTCAAGCGCGCGGCCACCGCCGCCGCCGATCCGCCCGAGCTGCCGCCGGGCACGGCCGCGGTGTCCCACGGGTTCTTCACCCCACCATAATAAGAAGTCTCGTTCGACGAGCCCATGGCGAACTCGTCCATGTTGGTCTTGCCGAGGCAGACGGCGCCGGCGGCGTTGAATTTCCCGATGATCGTGGCGTCATACGGCGCCGTGAAGTTGGACAGGATTTTCGAGCCGCAGGTGGTGCGCCAGCCGTCGGCGCAGAAAATGTCCTTCTGGGCGATCGGCACCCCGGCGAGGGCGCCGGCTCCGCCCTTCCCGATCCGGGCGTCGGCCGCCCGGGCCTGGGCCAGGGACCGCTCGGGATCGACGGTGATGAAGGCATTCAGGTCCTTATACTTATTAATCCGTGCCAGAAATACCCCGGTTAGCTCGACGCTGGAGATGTCCTTGCGGCCCAGGGCGCGCGACAGTTCGGCGACGGTTTTATCGAACATGGGTGGTTTCTTGACGTCCGGGGGCCAAAAACTACTCTATTACTTTAGGTACGAGATACAGTCCGGCGTCGACCGCCGGGGCGATACGCTGGAACTTCTCGCGCTGGTCGGTTTCGCTCACCGCGTCCTCGCGCAGTCGCAGACCCGCCTCGTTCGGGTGGGCCATGGGCGCCACGTTCGAGGTGTCGACGGCGTTCATCTGCTCGATCAGGCCGAGAATCCGGGACAAGGTATCGGCGTACGCGGCGGCCTCTTGCTCGGATATGTGCAAACGCGCAAGATGCGCGATTCGGCGTACCTGTTCTCGGTCGAGTGACATGGAAGTGTTGTATGTGGATATGGAATCGGCCGCTCTTGCGCGTCCCGCACTCGCGGCGTTGGTACCTACCTGTACAGCGCAAAGTTACCATATTCGTTCCGCCGGTTGAACCGCCCGACTGCGGTTGATACAGTTAGCGCGTCTTAAATTACTATTACTACGCCTTTCAAGGACAGAATTCTCCTCATGTTCAAAAGCTTCCGTGGTTTTTTCTCCAGCGACATCGCCATCGACCTGGGCACCGCCAATACTCTGATATTCGTGCGCGACAAGGGCATCGTGCTGAACGAACCCTCGGTCGTCGCCATCCGCCAGGATCACGCCGGACGCAACAACCGCTCGATCCTCGCCGTCGGTCACGAGGCCAAGAAAATGCTCGGCCGCACGCCGGGCTCGATCCAGGCGATCCGCCCGATGAAGGACGGCGTGATCGCCGACTTCACCGTCACCGGCGAGATGCTCAAGTTTTTCATCCGCAAGGTGCACGAGAATCGTCTGTTCCAGCCGAGCCCGCGCATCGTCATCTGCGTGCCGTGCGGCTCGACCCAGGTCGAGCGGCGCGCCATCCGCGAGGCCGCGATGAGCACCGGCGCGCGCGAGGTGTTCCTGATCGAGGAACCGATGGCCGCGGCGATCGGCGCCGACCTGCCGATCATGGACCCGACCGGCTCGATGGTGCTCGACATCGGCGGCGGCACCAGCGAGGTCGGCGTGATCTCGCTCGGCGGCATCGTGTACTCGCATTCGCTGCGCATCGCCGGCGACAAGATGGACGAGGCGATCGTGAATTACGTGCGCCGCAAGTACGGCCTGCTGATCGGCGAGGCCACCGCGGAACAGGTCAAAACCGAAATCGGCACCGCCTGGGAAGGCAGCGAGATCAAACAGCTGGAGATCAAGGGCCGGCACATCGCCGACGGCGTGCCGCGCGCGCAGGTCGTCAACAGCCAGGAAATCCACGCGGCGCTGTCCGAGTGCCTCGCCGGCATCATCGGCGCGATCAAGATCGCGCTCGAACAGACGCCACCGGAGCTCGGCGCCGACATCGCCGAAAAGGGCTTGGTGGTCTCGGGCGGCGGCGCGCTGCTGCGCGACATCGACCGCATGCTGGCGGAACAGACCGGGCTGCCGATCATCATCACCGAAGATCCCCTCACCTGCGTGGTGCGCGGCTGCGGCCGGGCGCTCATGGAAGCCGAAACACTGGGCGATGTTTTTGTGTACGAATAGTCGCGCGCGCCGGCTCTCCCTTCGTCCTTCGGTCCGCAAGCGGCGCGTCTCTGCGCCGCTCCTCCAGCCATTGAGCACCGCATGATCAACGTTTTCGGCCGTTCGATAAGGGCGCCGTCCAATCTGACGCGGTTGATCCTGCTGTCGGCGCTGTCGGTAGCGCTCATGATGCTGGACCATCGCGGGCATCACCTGGAGAAAATCCGCGCCGGCCTGAACACGCTGGCCTATCCCATCCAACTCATCGCCGCGGCGCCGGCCTACGTCGGTCGCGGCGTTGCCGATTTTTTCACCACCCGCGGCACGCTGCGCGCGGACAACGAGAAGTTGCTGGCCGAACAGCAGTTGCTGCTCGCCAGACAGCAGCAATTCGACGCCCTGGAGGCGGAAAATGAGCGCCTGCGCCGCATGCTGGGCAGCGCCGCGCAGATCGCCGACAAGGCGGTGGCGGCGGACCTCGTCGAAGTCAGTTCCGAACCGTTCACGCGCAAAGTCGTGGTCGCCAAAGGCAGCCAGGACGGCGTCTATCTGGGGCAGCCGGTGATCGACGCCAACGGCATCATGGGCCAGGTCACCCAGGTCGCCGTCAACGTCAGCCGCGTGACCCTGATCACGGACGCCGGTCACGCGATCCCGGTGCTCGACAACCGCAGCGGCCTGCGCGCTCTGGTCTTCGGCACCGGCGACCAGGACACCGTCAAGGTGCCGTATCTCACCGCCAA
>Ga0153916_10002074_pt1 | contig 14710 bp, 10 predicted proteins | sample Opewatmetagenome_FD_109642 | JGI IMG/M metagenome (GOLD analysis project Ga0153916, IMG submission 109642) | Freshwater wetland microbial communities from Ohio, USA - Open water 3 Core 3 Depth 4 metaG | ecosystem: Environmental > Aquatic > Freshwater > Wetlands | place: USA: Ohio, Lake Erie...
AAAGATAATCGATCTTTCCTGCCATCTGTTGTAATACATAATCGTTCCAGTCGATCCAGCTATTATCCGGTGTATAATTTGAAGCACCTGAAGCAACAAGTTTAATATTCCTGTCAACCAGTTACATCAGTTTAGCCGCCTCCAGGGCAAACTTGCAATAGTCTTCTGCGCTTTTCTGTCCCATCTGCCATGGTCCGTCGATTTCGTTTCCAAGAGCCCAGTATATGACTTTAAATGGATTTTCATTACCAAACTTCCTTCTGAGGTCTGAATAGTAGGTTCCTTTTTCAATATTGCAATATTCCACCCAGTGTCTTGCCTGATCGAGAGTGCCTGTTCCACCATTTATGCAAATAAAATTTTCGGCTCCGATAAGGCTGCAGAGTTTTACATACTCATCAGTTCCCATCTGGTTACTTTCAACCTGATTCCACGCAAGGTCCAACCTCGCCGGACGTTGTTCCTTTGGACCAATTCCATCCTCCCAGTTATATCCTGACACATAATTTCCACCCGGCCATCTGACAACAGGTATTTTGAGCTCACTGATGAGCTGAATAAAATCTTTTCTGAAGCCGTTTTCATCAGCAAGAGGAGAAGAAGGATCATATATACTGCCATATACAACAGTATGTATAGGCTCAACAAAAGCACCATAGATGTTCGGATCAATAGCTCCTATTTTACGGTCAGGATCAATCTTAATCACAGCAGATTCCTGTGAAAGAAGATTCCCGGATACCAATCCGGACAAAAACATACAATAAATTATTTTTCTAAGGTTTTTCATGATTATTACTTTTAATTTATCAATATGTTGTGTCATAGTGTTTTTTTGTCTATTTAAACAAAAGTTGCGAAAACATGTACAGGGAATTCTTCCAGACCTTAAAATCATGTCCCCCTGGTTCGATATAATAAATATGTGGGACATTGTTTGCACTCAGATAATCGTGGGTGCGCTGGCTGAATGTAATCAGGCCGTCATCATCACCGCAGGAAATCCATAACAGCTTCAGTTTCTTTCTCGCCTCTTCCGGATTCGGCACTAATTGTTCAGGAGGTTTGGTATTAGGAGCTGAAGAAAATCCACCTATCCAGGCAAACTGTTCGAGGTTGCCCAGCCCGAAATTCAAGGATTGCCCTCCACCCATCGAGAGACCTGCAATAGCTCGGTGTTCACGGTCTTTTATTATTGGATATTTTTTTTCAACGTATGGAATAAGATCCTTAAGCAGATCTTTCTCGAAAGTAGCAAAAGCCTCCACCTTATCTGGTGCCATGATATTCCCTGTTGCACGGTCGTCTTTCATTGCCCTGCCATTCGGCATTATCACAATCATCGGCTCAATTTTGTTATCGGCATAAAGATTATCCAGAATAACCTGGGGCTGGCCTCCTTTAAGCCATTCCTTTTCATCGCCACCAATACCATGCAAAAGATATAAAACAGGATATTGCTTATTCCTTGAGTAATCCGGCGGTGTATAGATCAAAGCTTTGCGTTTTGTGCCGACAGTTTTTGAAGCATAGCTGATAGTATCAATTTTTCCCTGTGCATTACCGGTCCTGGGAGTGTCGAATCCCTGGGGAGCATGCTTTTCGATATTTTGTGAATGCGCATATGAGTTGAACACAAATATCGCACTAAATAGGGCAATATTCTTTTTCATGATTGTTTAAGGATTTGTTTTTGATAGTTTGGGTTAACAGACATAAAGCCCGGGATGTTTGCACTATATTGGTGTTATCCCGAGCGTCACAATTTCATGTGGTTTTATTTTAAACTGTATCATCCTGTCATTAATGGCAGGTTCTATTGATCCTACAAGCGGCTGTTCTATCAGGTTCAGCCTCCGGACTGCACCGGCTTCAAAGGGTATCTTCAGATTTACAACGGCCTCTTTACCATGAATTTCCACGAGTCGTACAACCAGTTCGCTGCCATCCTCGGATTGCTTCATTCCTGAAAGTATAACGCCTGATGCATCAATGGAAAAGAATGAATCTTCTTCAGAACGTGTCGCATGTGCTTTTACAAGTGCAAGTGAAGGGGGTTCAGCAGCATAAACCGGAATATTAAAATCTTCACCTTCAATGATCACATTACCAGTTTTCCAGTCACCATTATGAGGGAAAAGTGCATAACTAATATTGAATTTACCAAGGTTAGGATAAATATCAGGATTCCCGGCAGTCCTCATCAGGGTTAGCCTCAAATCTCCATTGTGGTATGAATGGCCATATTTCGTACTGTTCAGAAGTGCAATACCGGTTTCTCCGTCTGTCACATCGACCCATTTCTGAGCCGGGACTTCCTGCCCATCATCCTTTTCCGTTGTGACTCCATAAATATCTGATTGGGATTTAAGGTATGATGGAGCATCTTTTCCATTGATTTTTCCGTCTATCGGTCTTTCTGCCACATCAAACGGAACCTGGCAATAAAACCTGGGATTTTGAATTGCCAGAGGGAAAAGTGCTCTTAACATGGGGGAATCAGTCGAATCGCTGCCTGTTTCAAGCCAGTGAACTTCTAAATCATACCCTATACGAGGATAAGAACGGTAAATATAAGTGCGTCCAATAAACCTTGATTTGCCCCAGGTTTTAGTGGTTTCAATACAAGCCCTTACCGGCCCGTTTTCTATAACTTTTACACTTTCAACATCCGTGACGTCTTCTTCCCTGACAATCTTATTGATTGTCCATGATTTCATTCCTCCTTTTTTATCTTCCAGGTATATCCTCAGTTTATTTAGCTCGCCTCCCTCTTTAACATACTCTTTCTTTGAGCGTTTGTCATAAAGACTTACAATCCCTCCTGTTTCCATATTGAACTTAACCCGGAAAAAATCCGTTTCGAATGTATTATCAATAAATGGGATTGCCTCATTGTATTCGCCAGGTTTGGTCACATTAACATAGAAAGATTTATATCCGGCAGCTGGCATGTTATCTGCAATAAACAGTACTTTTAAAGTATATCCCGGAGGGGTCGATTTGCCCCAGACTATCTGGGCCGGATAAGTATTACCGGAAGCATCCATGACAAGGATAGATGCAACATTTCCCTGGCCTCTATCTATCGGAATAATGTACTTGGAACCATAATAGTCACCCCACCCTGCAAGCTTTGCTGTTGCAGGTTCCACGTTTGTATAAACGTTTGCTTCAATGATTGCTTTGCGGTTTATCGGTTGAAAGTTGAAAGCAACCACCGGTTGTCCGATGCCGGTCTTGAATTTTACTTCGTCTGCCATTCTGCGAAATGCATTGTTCCTTAGTTCTGTAGCTTTCCTGAGCACTTCCATATGCCGGGCAACTGCTTCCCTGTTCGCTTCATTGATAGCTGATCCGGGAAGTATATCATGGAACTCATTAAATGTGACAGTTGTCCACAGGTCACGGAAAGATTCAGCAGGATATTTATCATTATTCAGCCAGCGGAGGGTATTTAAAAACTCACCGGCAAAAATCATGTTTTCGTTATTCCTGTTGCCTGCTTTTATATCTGCAACAGTTGTATAGCAACCTTCGAAAATAAACTGCATTTCTCCCCTGTGCGTGGGACGTCCGTCCATTTCTTCAGATACCTTTTTGAAGAAATCACCTGCCGTTGAGAATTTGACCGATGGATATCCGGGCATTTTATCAAGCTGATGTACTTTTTCGATATTTGCACGGGTTGGTCCTCCGCCATGATCCCCGACTCCGGTAATCTGAAGAATTCTGCGCTTATCGGGTGAAAATCTCTCAATTTCATTCTTCAGATTATCTGTTATATCACCATTATAAGTATCGTTGGCATAACAAAGGACTTTTGATGAATCAGAACCTATCCACCAGAAAGTTCCAGGAAAGGGCTTGCAGCGGTGGAAGTAAAAATAATCACAGCCTGCCAGCTTTAATATCTGGGGCATCTGGGAAATGTGCCCAAAGTTATCAGGCAGCCAGCCTATGTTTGCAGTCTTTCCGAAACGGCTGAGAAAATAATGCTGTCCCAAAAGGAATGATCGTGAAATCGCTTCCCCGGATGACATATTCATGTCTCCTTCGGTCCACATTCCTCCGGCAAGTTCCAGTCTGCCTTCACTGACATATTTTTTAACCTTTTCAAAGAGAGGAGGATCAACTATTTCAACGAAATTATATACTGCAGCCTGACTTTGAAGCATGGTATAATCCGGATACTCATCCATGAATGCAGCAACTTGCCTCAGGTTGTCATTGCACATTTGCATTGTTTCAGAATATGTCCACAGCCAGTTCATGTCCATGTGAGCATGACCCACCACATGAATTGTGCCTCCAACAGTTGAGGTTGTTTTACTCTGGCCATTGACCAAAGACACTGAATTTATTAGCAATGCAATGATAGCCAGCAGAATGAATTTTTTCTTAATCATGATATCTCGGTTGATTGTAAAGAAATAGCCGATTTCTCTTTTATGCCTTTAAACCCGGAACCTTGTCCTGATGAATATCAGGACCTAACCCCTGAACCTATCATTCATACCGCAGTGCCTCCGCCGGATTCGTCCTTGCGGCCTTTATTGTCCAGTAACTTATCGTTAGCCAGCTAATCAGAAGGACGATTACCAGAGAAAAAATAAAATCTGCCGGGCTGAGATTGATCCTGTAACTGTAATTCTCCAGCCATTTACTCAGGTACAAATAAGCAAGCACCCAGGCGATGACTGTTGCAATGGCTATCATGATCGTAGATTCTTTAAGCATGAGGTAAACGATCCTGCTGATATTTGCACCCTGAATTTTGCGGATCCCAATTTCCCTGGTACGCTGTTCAACTGTAAACGAGGTCAAGCCGTACAATCCCAGGCTGGCAATGAAAATCGCAAGAATACCAAAAACAAGCGACAGGCTTCCGGTTCTTCTATCTTCCTGGTATTGCCGGTTAAAATCTTCATCAATAAAGAAATACTGGATAGGATAATCATTAGTAAAATCCTTCCAAATTTTCTCAACCTGCCCTATGGTTTGGTTAACATTCTCAAGCATCATCTTTATGCTGAAATATCCCCAATTTTGCTGTTTCCCGGCATTCAGGAAAATATAAGGATTTATGATCTCATGCAAGGATGTGAAATGAAAATCCTTTACAATCCCTACAACATTTTGAAATATCATATTTTCACCATAAGGAGAGGGATGGATGAACCTTGTATTTAAAGGATCTTCCAGCTGAAAATTTTTTACGGCAGTTTCATTGATCACACATGCATTACTGTCAGAAGCAAATTCTTCTGATATAAACCTTCCTTCAACAAGCTCGATTCCATAGGTTTTGAGTTGATCATAATCGGTCCAGGTTGTAGTGAGAAGTACAGAATTTTCTGCAGGCCTGCCTTCGATCAGGAATCCATTCACACTACTCATATGTCCCGGGACTGCCGTGGAATGGGAGCATGCAATGACTCCTGGTATATTATCAATCTCCTTTTTAAAAACATTAATCTTGTCCTGGAGCGCCAGGACCTGTTCAATTACCATTACTTGCTCTTTATTGAAACCGAGGTCTTTATTCAGCATATAATTGATCTGTCGGAATATCACAATAGTTGCTACAATTAATAAAATTGAGATAGTTAGTTGAAAAACGACAAGGATGCTTCTCAATATTCCGCTTCTCACGCCTGATCTGAGTTTGCCGGTAAGAACAGCAACAGGTTTAAAGGAGGACAGGAAGAAAGCAGGATAAGCCCCGGAAGTTAGACCTACAACAAACGATAATGCTAATAAAAGAGGTATAATATACCATTTATCGAAATAGGTGAGATCAAGATTTAACTGGACCAGGTTATTAAAATAAGGGAGGAGGAGTTCTATTAGAAGAAGTGCGATGATAAGGGATAGTAAGCTAAAAATAACTGATTCGACAAGGAATTGCCATACCAGTTCATATTTCCCGGAACCTGCGACCTTTTTCAGTCCCACTTCATGTGCCCTTCCCGCAGATTGAGCGGTGGCCAGGTTCATATAATTGATCACTGCGATAATCAAAATGGCAAGGGCAACAAGTGCAAAGATATACACATACTTTTTATCGTTAGGTGGTTTAAATTGTGTTTGAATAGCCGGATTTAAATGGATATCTATCAGGGGTTGCAGAAGGATACCATACCGGCCGCCGGATGCTTCGAAATCTTCCGGGCTGACGCCCATATACTGTTGAAGTTCAGGGCCGATATGTTTCAACAGTACCGGCCTAATTTTTTCTTCCACATTTTTTGCCGAAGCACCTTCAGTTAACAGAACATAGGTGGCAATATTGTTAGAAAGCCAGATTTCACTCTTTGCCGCGTAGTGGGTGAGAAATGATCCCAGCATGTTGAATTCAAAATGAGAATTTTCCGGGAGATCCTTACATACACCGGTTACACTATAATGTGTTGTATCTGTTCCAATTAGGATCATTTTACCCATAGGATCTTCATTCCCGAAATACTTTTCTGCAGCCGATTCGGTCAGTACTACTTTATGAGGAGCATTAAGCGCTTCCTGGGGATTTCCCTTAATTAAGGGAACTGAGAATATGTTGAAAAAAGTTGAATCTGCCAGGACAAAATGGTCTTCAATATAAGTTTTATTCTCATACCGGATGACCTGTTCCTCATAGTTATCCATCCTGACAGCCTCAATAATTTCCGGTATTTCTTCCTTGAATGCAGCTGCCATAGGGGTTGGTGTAGCGGCGGCAAGTATTTCCTGTTCACCGATTTTGCCATCCAGGATCAGACGGTAGGTGCGATCCTTTTTCTCATTGAATTGATCATAACTTAATTCAAACATGATAAACAATCCAATCATTATAAAGAAAGCAATACCTATAGCCAGACCCAGGGTATTGATAAAGACATGTGATTTATGTTTCCACATATGTCTTAGGGCGAGTTTGAAGTTGTGACCAGCCATACGATAAATTTTAGAATGAATAAAGATAAGAAGTAAAAAGGCAGAATTATAAAGCAGACCAGTAATCAGAAGATCAGCGTATTATTTGATTCTTTCAATAGAAACCGTTCTGATTTCCCAGTATTTAACTCCGGGATGCTTTTTCCTGATTATTTTTCTTGCAGCCAGTTTAATATCTTCATGTTCAAGAGAACCCGTTACTGGAAATTCTATTGTATAAGTCTGTTTCTTAATTTCATAAGTGACTTTAAACTGAATGGCTTCCATTTAATTGCGATTAAGATTAAAATAACAAAGTTAAAAATAAATTTGACTTAATAGTTACAAGAAATAAGTTGCAAGTTTCAGGTAACAAGGTACAAGTTACAAGGTACAGGGTGCAGGGTAGCATATCAGAAATTAACAGACGCTGAAAAAATAATTCTATTGATCAAGAAACTGGTTGACTGTTTCAATGATAAGTTCTGCCCGGTAATTTATATAAGCCCTGCCTTTTTTATAATCGATTGAATTGACATTCCGTTCAAATAATCCAATTCTCTGATCACGAGCGCTTTTACCGAAAATTTTTTTATCAATAATTGTCGAATCTATCGCACCTAGTATGCTTGCTTCTGCATAATCGGCATGTCCTCCTGATCCGGGAAATTCTGTTTCTTCTTTTCTTTCTTTCCCAACCAGGTCAGAATAGATGATTTTCATGGGGCTATCAGCTGATCTTTTTTCGAATTGTCTTAATATCAAAGAATATTCGGTTCCACCATGCCCACTAACAATTACACAGGCTTTAAATCCTTCTCTTTCAATCGCATAAATCATGTCTCGCATAACTAATTCAAATGTATTATTACTGATGTAGAGCGATCCCGGATTATGTTCCTTCGTGATCCATTCCATTCCCCAATAACTGGTCAGTCCTTCAGATGTCCAGTCTTTGTACTCCGTTTCTGAACCAATATACAGGGTCGGGATTAATACACCCCCTGTAGAACGCCAGGCAATTTCGGCAATCTCAGTACCGATAACAGGATCTGTCCCATATGACATTGCATCACCATGCCATTCAAGAGGACTTACCACCAGATATGCAACGGGTACTGTCCTGATGGCTGTTTCCAGATCACCGGTCTTAAGCCTTTCCCATCTCCAGCAATTCATGTTTTGGGCGTTCATCATATTAATATGTATGAACAAAATACTTAATATACTACAGACAATTAATTTTTTCATTTTGACTGATATTCTTGATTATTAAAGCTTGCTATTAGCTGACATAAAGATATATAAGATCAACGATAAGATTTATAATCCTCAGTCTTTTAATTATTAAAGTCATAACCCCTTACTCTATGCTCTTAGCCCCATGCTCCATGCTCCATGCTCCATGCTCCATGCTCCATGCTCCATGCTCCATGCTTTTTCTTACAAACTATTTGATTATTACATAAACAAAATCTAATTTTATATAACTAAGTTATTACTTGTAATGACGATCTGGTCCGCTGAAATAAAAGAACTTGAAACTCTGCATAAATCCCTGCAAGGTCATCATCCTGATCTGGAAAAGGAACTGGAGAAGTTGACAAAGACTGATGATGAGAACATGATATTGCTTTATGCCAGGAGATGTCTTGAAGTCATCATCACCGATCTGTGTGAATGCGAATTAAAAAGACCCCGCAAAACCGAACCTCTGAAAGGGATAATAGATAAACTGAACAAGGAGCAGAAGGTCCCTTCGCACATAATTACATCAATGGACCACCTGAACACTCTGTCATCATATGGTGCACACCCCAAAGATTTTGATCCCCGACAGATAAAACCGGTACTTAATAACCTGACCATAATAATCGAATGGTATCTGAAATATAAGGAAGCTCAAACCAATACCCAGACCAAACCTGAAGGAATAAGTTATGAAAGTAAACTACCGGCTGATTCAACTGAAGATTCCCATAAACCAAAGAAAAAATTAATTTTATTACTCTCAGGAATTTTTCTGGTCGTGGTTATTGTTGTTCTGGCTTTGTTTGTATTTGATATCTTAGGTGGTAAAAAGCAAACCAAAGAACTTGAAAAATCTATTGCTGTACTTCCTTTTAAGTTGCTTTCCGAAGAACCTAATAAACAATATCTTGCGGATGGTATGATGGATGCCATCTTGCTTCATCTTTCAAAAATTGAGGATTTACGGGTTATGTCCAGGACATCTGTTGAACAATACCGTGAAACTGGTAAAACTATGACTGAAATTGGACGGGAACTTGGAGTAGGATATTTACTTGAAGGCAGTTTCCAAAAATACGGTGATAATGTAAGGCTGATTGTACAGTTAATTAAACGCGGTAAGGAAGGTCATGAATGGGCGAATGAATATGACCGAAACTGGAAAGACATTTTTACTGTTCAGAGTGAAGTTGCACAGGCCATTGCAGGAGAATTACACGCAGTAATCACACCTGAAGAAAAACAAATCATTGAGAAAATACCTACTACTAACCTGACTGCCTATGATTTTTATCAGCAAGGAAGTGAGGAACTGGTTAATTACAGGTGGGGTGATGGTAATAAAGCATCTTTAACAAAAGCAGAAAATCTCTATCAAAAGGCACTTGAATATGATTCTACTTTCGCCGGGGCATATTCCGGATTAGCAATGGTATACAGGATCAAACACAGTAGTGATGTCGATTCTTATTTTGCTGAAAATTACCTTGATTCAGTCATGATCCTGGCCGACCTGGCTCTTTCATATGACGATCATCTGGCGGAAGCGTACTATTCCAGAGGATTATATTATCATGATAACGGCAAACCCGAACAGGCATTAAATGATTTTGATGAAGCTACAAAATTCAATCCCAATTATTGGGAAGTATATGTTGATAAAGCAGTATATATTTATGCGAGTTGGGATTACAATCATGTGGACTATATTAAAGCATTTGAGAATCTAAATAAAGCTATCAGTATTAATCACGGAAAAGAGCTTCCGGCAATACTTAATTACATGGCTGGCGGGCTTACGCATTATGCAGGATTTGAAAAGGGATACGATTATTACGAGAAGATATTTGAACTGGATGGTGATACAAATTCATACTTATACGCTTTAGCTGCCCGGGAATGGGATTTTGGAAATCGTGAAAAAACAATAGAATTAGAGCTTACAATATATAAAAGAGATTCAAATGATGTTGGAATTCTATTTAGATTGGGAAGCGATTATATGATGCTTAGCCAGTATAAAGAATCATTGAAATATTTTAAAAAATATATTGAAAGGTTGGAAACTCTCGGACAATTATCCCCTGGAGCAATGCACCGCGTAGGATATGTTTACTGGCAAAATGGATATAAAAAAGAAGCAGAATATTATTTTAATGAACATAAAAGAATAAGCGAAGAATCCATTAAAAAGGGCCGGCGATATGGCGGTGGTGCGTATTATGATCTTGCAGGTATGTATGCATTCCTGGGAGAAAAAGAGAAAGCATATCAGAATTTAAGAGAATGGGCTTCAAGTCCTATTATACCATTTTGGTGGATTATCCTTATTAAAGATGATCCTATGTTCGACAGCATCAGAAATGAACCGGAATTTCAGCAGATTCTTAGGGATGTGGAAGCCAAATACCAGGCAGAGCATGACAGGGTAGGGAAGTGGCTGGAGGAACAGGGGATGCTGTGAAAAAGTCCTCTAGTCTGCTAATCTTCCTACAATCCTGCAAGATAGTAAATCCTGAATATTTAATAATCCCTTTCGGGATTCAATACAAAAAATCATAAGTAGATTTAAGTCTAAAATCAACTAAAACTGAATAATCTTATTTAAGCTTATTAAGCAATGAAATTATTTCATTTTTCAGGTCGGGTAAGTCTTTTGTTATAATATTCCACAAAACTTTTTCATCAATTATATAATACTCATGTACTAAGATATTCCTCAGTGCGATTATCTTTGCCCATTCAACTTCCGTATGGTTTGATTTGGTTTCTTCGGTTATTCTGCTTGCAGCCTCTCCAACAATCTCAAGTTGTTTGACAGACGCAAATTTCTTTTCTGATGATTTAGAGAAAGTATCAATCGTAATGTCATTAATATAACTCTCGATCTCATTTATTGCATCAAGGATATGATTAAGACGTGCCCGATCGCTAAGATTCCCTTTCATAAATGAGGATTTTATCTTTATCAACAAATGGTCGGATATGCTTTGAAAGGGCTTTATCAGAAACTAAATCAACATTAGCCTGAAGTAAATTAACCAGGTCAATTTGCATTTGTATGAACTCAAAACCAATTTTCTTTGAATAATCAAGCTCAACTAAAATATCATAATCACTTTTTGAGCTAGCGTCTCCCCTGGCAAATGAACCAAAAATAAATGCTTTAAAGACCGGTTTATCTTTAAAATATTTTTTAAGAATAGTAATATTTTCCTTTGGAATATTCATATCATGCAAATTTATAGAAAATATCTTCAGATTATTATGGGTAGACAGTGCTTTGAGAATCACGATGGTGACTTACGGGGAAAAATCACCCACCTGGAGTTTATAATGCAAAAGTTACCATCATCAAATTGTAAGTAACTTTCTAAAATACAATAAGTTCTTTTGTGACAACCTGACTACCTACTTTGAACCTTACCAGATACATTCCTTTTTCCCAGCTGGATATATCAATGGAAATATCATGTTCAGACGGCAACATCCATTCATTGAAAGACTGGGATATAAGCCTGCCGCTGACATCGTAGATTTCTGCAGATATCATTGCTTTCTGATTTAAAATGAAGCGCAGATGAACCTCATCTCTGGCAGGATTGGGAAATACAAGAAGATAATCCATATCCTGGATCTCTGCCGGATCTGTGTTGGTTTCAGTATACAATAATCCTTTGAGTTTTCTTCCCTCCGGTAGTGCTTCACCGGTTTCACTCACGATATATTCTGATATCCAGTCGGGGCGGGCAGGAGGAATCCCGGGACTCCATATGAATTTTTGTTCCCATTCCTGGTCAGTGTAACGTAAAAAGTCATTTGTCACTTCAGAATGAAATGATGATACGGGACCAGCAAATGCCATCAACTGATCCGGATTTGTTGGATTGGGGGCCAGGAATATTCCTGTATTGATAAATCCGTTCCCTGCATGAAGGACATGTCCAACCACAAAACCTGACTGGTCCGTTGGCTGTGTGTGTACATCTGCCACTGTATAATCCCAGTTCAATGCATTCCATGGATCAAAAAACAAATCATTAAACCATCCCGTTATTGATGGGCCTGATGCCATATATTGACTGATCATTGTCTTCAGGAATACTATTTCTTCATCATTTAAAGCAACACCTGATAATTCCTTGCCGGCCATTTCTTTGAATATTCCCATTATTTCGGCATACCTGGTATAGTATTTTATGATATCTGTCTTACTTTGAAAATCGAATCCATTAAATACTTTCTCGAAAAAGTCTGCAGCATTCTCAGAAAAATATTGAAGTCTCTGATAGAAATCAGTGTATGGTTCGATATAAGTATATGGATAAGAGCAGCCTGTCCCCCCTGTATATGATTGTTTGCCATAAAGGATATTATCGTGCCTTAACTGTGCCCATGAAGTCAGCTGGGTATTCAGCTTTTCGTGATGCCATGCTGTTGTCTTCATGAAATAGGGCAGATCATCGGAAGATGAAAGAGGATTCAATTCCCGGATTGCAGAGAGCCATGTATTGTACAACGATTGCTGCCAGAAATTTTCATCATATGCATCCACCATGTATTTAAGGGATGATATCTTATAAGCATACTTGTACGTCTCCATTGTATCCTTAAGAAGAGCCATTGCATCCTCATTTCCAAGGACAGCCATAACATCCAGTGGATCAGGAAGTCCACGGTATATTTTTTCTTGATTAAATATTATCCTGTCATATACCACCTCACTGAATATATATGAATCGATAAGGAATTTCTGTCCTAACAGTTTAAAAGATACCGGCAGTTTCCCGGGATCTGAAGAAAAGGGATCCACATAAAAGAAATTTGACATGATCTTCTGTCCGTAATCGTCTGAGGCGTTAAGATATTCTGTGAATTCATCAAATTTCAATGAGTCAAATAGTTCTGCAGGAGAACTCAGTACCTGACTGGTCAGTCCGTTTAATTCGCCGGGTGTCATATTATCATCGGGTCCCACGAGGTAAGATATTATCTGTTCATGCTTGTCAAGCAAATCTCTTTCCCCGCACGTATATAACAATTCGTTCAGAAGCATTGCCCCAAGCTGCATGCGCCTTAGTTCATCAGCTGTCCAATCCGGTTCCCATGGATTTTCAGGAGGAGCGGTTAGAAGAAAATCAATTCGTCCAAGCCACATCATTGCCCTGAAATAATTTTCCAGAGTTCTTTCTCCTCTATCCGTATAGATTATTTTGTTATAGTGTCCCCTTGGTTTAAACTGACTGAAATCGATCTTACGCTGACGGCTTTCAGTAAAAAGGGTTATATATGTCATTTGCTCATCGGCAACAGCCTGCATGATCTCATTGTACTTGTCTGAAGGGTGTTTCTGAGGAAGATATTCTGAATTATGCAAAAGTGACCCGGCAACTGAAACATACAGGTCAACATCCTCCAGTGCATCACTGAAACGGTTATCACTGCTGTATTTCGTGTATATTGCAGGATAGGAATCATACATCGCTTTTAACAGATCCATAAGATTTTGTTCGAGGAATTGCCACTCGAGTGTTTGTAAAATAACATCATAGGATTTATGCAATGTATAAAGCACAAAATCAGTACTTATGAATAAAGGGAGGTCGTTGGAATAAATATTTATAAATGAACTGGCCCAATCCCAGTTCTTTAAGCGCTGAGAGACCATAAAATGATTATTCGCCAGTAATTCCTGTTCCTCCGGCGTTAATTCATAAGCACTATCAATAGATGCAAACCAGGGTACTGTTTTTAGCTCAGCAGGATACATCCGGTTTGAATAATAGGTAGTTTTTGGAGCATTATTCTCCAGCAACTGATTGGTTGTCAGAGTTTTGTTTTGTTCCAGGAACTGCATGTATTGTGCAGGGTCGAAATTACTCTGAGCCTGAACAATCTTACCGGTCAGAACAAACAATATGAAGACAATTAAAATACTTTTTAAATATTTCATAGCCCTGGCATAATTTAACGAAAGTTACTACAATAAACTTTGAATGTCAATGATTTCTTCTTTGTTAAATGATGCAAAATATGTGACACGGGTTGCGTTAATAGAAGATAAATAATTTCAGCTTCTCAGAAATTCCTTCGGTACCCCCAGAAGTCTGGAGATATCGGATACTTTTTCCCTGATATTAAATCCTGCCTTGCATTTGATATTGCATACTGAACAATCTGCACATGGTGATATAGCAAGACCAGCTTCATTCAGAGTGTACATTGCCTTTTCCAGGTTGCGATAACCATAGGCATACATATAACTTCGCATTATGGTTGGAATATCAAGATTTTGTGTGCACTGAGTAGTACACTGCCTGCATTGTTTACACCAGAGTTCCGAAGGTTTTTCATTCGATGCCAGTCTCAGATCCTTCAGGTCTTGTTCGTTTAGCTTCAGTTCCGCTTTCATGAGCGCTATATTTTTCGTCAGTTCGTCAAAATTCGTCATTCCTGATACGACTGAAGTGATATTCTCATTCTGCAGGACCCATTTAAGTGCGGCATCTGAGTTGATAGGTTGTGTCCGTTCCTTGTCCCAATA
>Ga0153916_10002075_pt1 | contig 14709 bp, 12 predicted proteins | sample Opewatmetagenome_FD_109642 | JGI IMG/M metagenome (GOLD analysis project Ga0153916, IMG submission 109642) | Freshwater wetland microbial communities from Ohio, USA - Open water 3 Core 3 Depth 4 metaG | ecosystem: Environmental > Aquatic > Freshwater > Wetlands | place: USA: Ohio, Lake Erie...
AAAGCGAAAAAAGGAAGAAGGAGCTCTCCCGCTTGAAAAAACAGGAAGAGAAAAGGCAGAGGCGGTTTAACAAGCCTGCAGACGTCCAGAGTGAAGGTGAAACTGCAAGCGCTGAAGCCGAAGAGAAGAACGACGCCGTTCAGGCGGGCAACGGCACTCCCTGACAGCCCGGACGTTCACTGATAATTATTTGCAAAAACAGAAGTCTTTCCGGCCATGAATGAACCCATGAGACTCCCTGAATGGATCAAGACGAAGAGCCCTGCCGGGCTCCATGCTACCAAACAGATGCTCAGGAGCCACGGACTTTCCACTGTTTGTGAAGAAGCCCGCTGTCCCAATATCGGGGTCTGTTTCTCGAAGCCCACAGCCACGTTTATGATACTCGGCTCGCATTGCACACGGAACTGCGGTTTCTGTTCGGTGGAGTCGGCATCGCACATGCCACTGAATCCGCCTGACGCGGACGAACCGGCGAGGGTGGCCCTTGCCGCCCGGGATATGGGCCTGAGATATGTGGTAATTACCTCGGTGAGCCGGGATGACCTTCACGATGGAGGCGCGCGGCAATTTTCAAGAACCGTTGCGGCGCTGAGGGAGTTGCTGCCCGCTGTAAAGATAGAGGTTCTGACCCCTGATTTCAGGGGAGATACGGCAGCGCTGAAAACGGTCCTGTCATCCGGACCTGACGTCTTCAACCATAATATCGAGACGGTACCAAGGCTCTATTCCTCAGTGAGGCCTCAGGCAGATTATGACCGTTCCCTGGGCGTATTGGTTACCGCGAAGGAGATAGCTCCGTGGATACGTTCAAAATCCGGCCTGATGGTAGGTCTTGGTGAGACGGTCGAAGAGGTCTTCTCCCTGATGCGAGACATACTCTCAACGGGGTGCGATTACCTCACGATCGGTCAATACCTGAGACCTTCGAAAAAGAACCTCCCGGTCACGGAGTATATAGCACCGGCACTTTTCGCAGAATACAGGAAAGCTGGTCTCTCCATGGGCTTCAGGGGCGTAGCTTCCGCACCCCTGGTAAGGAGTTCCATGGACGCTGAGGAGATGTTTTCCCCCTGAATTTGCTATAGTAAGTGATTCATCTCATAAGAGAGGAGTCGAGATGCGAGATGTTTGAATTTAACAGAATAAAACGTCTTCCCCCTTACGTATTCGCCATCGTTAATGCCCTCAAGATGGAGGCAAGGAGAGGTGGGCACGATATTATAGACCTCGGCATGGGAAACCCCGACCTTCCCACGCCCAAGCATATCGTGGAGAAACTCTGTGAGGCTGCCACGAACCCGAAAAACCACCGCTACTCCGCTTCCCGGGGGATTACACAACTGAGGGTGGCCATTACTGAATGGTATAAGAGACGTTTTGATGTAGATCTGGACCCTGAAACTGAAGTGGTCTGCACCATCGGAGCGAAAGAAGGACTAAGCCATCTTGCGTATGCCACACTCGGACCAGGAGATGCGGTGATGACGCCAACCCCCGCATATCCCATACATCCTTATAGTGCCATCCTTGCGGGGGCTGAGGTGAGATATATTCCCACGGGGAAAGGGTACGACTTCTTCGAAGAGATGGAAAAGGCGTTTAAGTCGATGTGGCCGAAACCGAAGATGCTTACCATAAATTTTCCCCATAATCCGACTACTGAATGTGTTGAGCCGGACTTCTTCAGGCGTGTAGTGGATTTTGCAAAGGAAAACGACATCATGGTCGTCCATGATTTTGCGTATGCGGACCTGTGCTTTGACAATTATCAAGCTCCCAGTTTTCTCCAGGCGCCCGGCGCCAAGGACGTTGGCATTGAGTTCTTTTCTCTTACGAAAAGTTATTCCATGGCAGGGTGGAGGGTCGGGTTCTGCTGCGGCAACAAAGAGCTCGTGGGGGCACTGACCAAAATCAAGAGCTATCTCGATTATGGCATGTTCCAGCCGATCCAGATCGCCAGCATCATCGCCCTGAGGGGTCCCCAGGAATGCGTCGGAGAAATACGGGACGTCTACCAGTCCAGACGGGATACCCTTATCAAGGGACTCCATCAGGCGGGGTGGAAGGTGGATCCGCCAAAGGCAACAATGTTTGTATGGGCAGAAATACCTGAACCCTTCAAGAAGGCCGGCTCCCTAGAGTTCAGTAAATTCCTCATCAAAGAGGCGGGGGTCGCGGTATCTCCGGGGATTGGCTTTGGAGATGGAGGAGATAATTTCGCGAGATTCGCCCTTGTAGAGAACGAGCACAGGATACGGCAGGCAACCAGAGGGATCAAGAAAGCGCTCCATGGAAACCATTCTCATCGTTGAAGACAAGGAATCCATGGCCCAGATGCTCAGGGAGACCATGGAGGCTGAAGGGTATCGTCCCGTCATCGCCAGGGACGGGGTGGAAGGAATCAGGAAGATCAGAGAGAGCAAAATAGACGTTGTCCTTACTGACCTCAAACTCCCAAAGAAAGACGGCATGGAGGTACTCAGGGCAGCAAAAGAAGAGAACTCCCTGTTGCCGGTTATCATGATGACCGCATTTGGCACCGTGGATGTAGCGGTAAAGGCCATAAAAGAGGGGGCCTTCGATTTCATCACAAAACCGTTCGATACCGACCACCTCCTTCACCTCATTAAGAAGGCGGTCGATAATCAGCGGTTGGTGGCCGAGAATATCCTTTTAAAGGAAGAATTTTCCTCGCTTATAGGCATGCCAACGATTATCGGTAAGTCAAAAAAAATCATCGAGGTAGCAAAAAAAATCCAAAAGGTAGCTCCCACAAAAACCACGGTACTTCTTCTCGGGGAGAGCGGGACCGGCAAGGAGTTATTCGCAAGGGCCATCCACTGCCTGAGCCCGAGGAAGGACTATCCCCTTGTCACGATAAACTGCGCCGCCATTCCCAGGGAATTGCTTGAATCAGAGCTCTTCGGCCACGAGAGAGGGGCCTTCACCGGCGCTGAAGCGCGGAAGATGGGAAAATTCGACCTCGCTGATAAAGGCACCATATTCCTTGACGAAATCGGGGAGATGGACCTTTCCCTGCAGGCAAAGATCATGAGGGTCGTTCAGGAAGGAGAGATCGAACGGGTGGGAGGGATCAAAATGATTCCGGTAGACGTACGGGTGATCGCCGCTACGAACAAGGACATCGAGCGGGCGGTCTCGGAAGGAACATTCAGGGAAGATCTTTATTACCGGCTTAGCGTTTTCCCGGTTGAGATCCCCTCATTAAGGGAGAGGGCCGAGGACATTCCCCTGCTCACGGATTTCTTCATCAGGAAATACTGCGCCGAAATGAAGACCCCCGTAAGGGATATATCCAAAGAAGTTTTGGATATGATGATGAGCCACCACTGGAAAGGAAATGTCAGGGAACTCGAAAATACTGTGGAGCGGGCTGTCATCCTCAGTGATGGCGGAACAATAACCGCTGAGCATATCTCGTTGAGTCCCGTCAACATCAAAACAGCGATGGAATTGCTCCCGATGGACGGCACTCTGGAGGACACTGCCAAAGAGGCTCTGCGCCTGGCAGAGAGCCAGAGGATAAAGAAGGCCCTGCAGGAAACAAAAGGGAACAAAAGCAGGGCGGCAGAGTTACTTGCCGTAAGCTATAAGACTCTCCTGACCAAGATCAAAGAATACGGTGTCGAATAACACAAAAGCCCATTGTGTATGGTAAAATGGTACATTCACCCGTTTCCCCGGCAAAACCCGTACTGCTGAATTAATACGTGAGAGATAGATGGAGGCAATGAATGTCAGGACACTCTAAATGGGCCCAGATAAAACATAAGAAAGCCCACACCGACGCAAAAAAAGGAAGGGTCTTCACCCAGATAGTCAAAGAAATATCCGTTGCTGCGAGGCTCGGAGGGGGCGACCCTAATGGGAATCCGAGGCTGAGGTTTGCCATCGAAAAGGCAAAAGAAGTGAACATGCCTCATGATAACGTCAAAAGAGCTATTATGAAAGGCACCGGAGAACTCCCCGGAACCTCCTATGAAGAATTTCTGTACGAGGGGTACGGACCGGGCGGGGTGGCAGTGCTTATCGAAACCCTTACGGATAATAAGAACAGGACGCTTCCGGAGATCCGGCATCTTATGGCTAAACACGGCGGGAATCTCGGAGAGGCTGGCTGCGTTGCATGGATGTTCCATAAGCGGGGATATATCCTTGTGGAGAAATCAAGGGTTTCCGAGGAGACACTGATGACCGTCGCCCTTGATGCCGGCGCCGAAGACATGAAGAACGATCCAAGGGAAGACAATTTCGAGGTTATCACTGCTCCCGAAGACCTTAATAAAGTAAAAAATGCCCTTGAGGATGCGGGCATTCCTGTTTCGCTTGCTGAAACGACAATGCTTCCCAAAAGCTACGTGCCTGTGGACGAAAAGGCAGCGGAGCAGATGATGAAACTCATCGAAGTTCTTGAGGAAAATGAAGATGTTCAGAATGTGTATGCTAACTTTGATATTCCCGACGAGGTCATGACAAAGGCCAGCAAGTAACATGACCCCTCTCCGTACCATCCTGAAAAGAAAATTTCTCGCCGGGCTGGTCGTACTGATCCCTGTATTGCTCACGCTTAAGGTAATCGCATGGTTCTTCAGGTTTGTGGACGATCAACTCGGCTTTATGTTCGACAAAGTGCTCGGATACCATGTGTCCGGGCTCGGGTTCATCACCGCCATAGCTATAGTGTTTGTCGTTGGTGTCGTCTCCACCAATGTCATCGGCAAGAGAATGATCGGGGTCGTGGATGCATTGCTTCACAAGGTTCCGATATTCAAAGGCATCTATACCGGCCTGAAGCAGCTTGCAAATGCATTTTCTCCGGAGAGCACCGGTTCTTTTAAGAAATTCGTGATTGTCGAGTATCCCCGGCAGGGGGCCTTTGCCTTCGGCTTCCTCACAAAGGAGTGTTCGGTTCGCTCGGAAACCAACGGGGATGAAAGGTGCTTCAGGGCGGTATATATTCCGACGAACAACCTTTACCTCGGCGAGGTGATCCTTTTTAAGGGAGAAGATGTCTTCTACACCGACATCCCCATTGAAGAAGGTATCAAGATCATTCTCTCGGGGGGGATAGCCACACCCCCAAAGATTATCGGAACCAAGGAATGAATCTTTCCTGCGTTATCCTTGCCGCGGGTGAAGGAACAAGGATGAACTCCAGCCTTCCGAAGGTGCTGCATACGGTATGCGGCATTCCTATGCTCCAGGCAGTTGTCAGCACTGCGAAAAAGCTAAAACCTGACAAAATTGTGATCGTTACCGGAGAACATAAACAGCGCATTAAAGATACGCTGCAGGACGATGAGCTGGTGTTTGCGCTGCAGAAAGAGCCTCGGGGTACCGGTCATGCGCTTCGGTGTGCGAGACCTGCACTGAAAAATACAAAGGGAGTCATAGTCGTGTTAAACGGAGATTCTCCCCTCGTGCGGTCCGAGACAATCAGGGAATTTCTCCACCTCCACCGGAGAAACATGAATTCCGTGTCCATACTGTCATTTGCAGCGACCAATCCGGACAATTACGGCAGAATCGTCAGGGATGCTTCAGGGCGGCTTCAGGGCATAGTGGAACAGAACGACGCAAGCTCAGCACAGAAAGAAATCCGTGAAGTGAACAGCGGCGTCTATGCCTTGCAGCCTGATGCCCTTCATGTCCTGGATGAGATACGGATGAACAGGCCAAAAGGGGAATATTACCTTACTGATATTGTTGCCGCGGCCATGAGAAAAAACTTGAGGACCGCTGCTTATTGCATGGGAACGGAAGATGAATTCATGGGCGTCAACACGAGAAGGGAGCTTTACGCGGCATCCCGCCTGATGAAGAAGCGGATTATCGACAAATGGATTGACAGGGGGATCTTTTTCCTCGATACCGATTCTGTCTTTATCCATCCCGACGTGACTATCGGGGAGGATACCACGCTCTATCCGAACGTCTATCTTGAGGGACGCACGACGATAGGGAGAGGTTCCATAATCTATCCCAACGTAAGGATCCGTAACAGCGAGATAGGGAAGAAAGTCGTGATCATGGATTCCACCGTCATCGAAGACTCGCGGATAAGAGACCGGGCATCCGTCGGTCCTTTTGCCCGTCTGCGGCCTGGCTCTGACGTAGGGAGCGAAGCCAGGATCGGTAATTTCGTAGAGCTGAAAAAGACGGTCATCGGGAAGGGAAGCAAGGCATCCCACCTGAGTTATCTGGGGGATTCGACAGTGGGGAAGGATGTGAATATCGGAGCGGGAACCATCACCTGCAACTATGACGGAATGAAAAAACATGCAACAGAAATTGAAGATAACGTTTTTATCGGCAGCGACACCCAGCTGGTGGCTCCCGTGCGTATCGGCAGGGGCGCCTACGTTGGCGCTGGCTCCACAATAACTCAGGATGTCCCTCCGCTGTCCCTCGCCGTCAGCAGGACAAACCAGAGGACCATTGAGGGCTGGGCACTCAAGAGAAAGTTCAAAGTTCAAAGTTCAAAGTTGAAAAAAAAAGGAGCCAAGGGGTCAGGTGGTCCAGGGGTCAAGTGAGTTCTTGATGGATAAACACTCGAATCCTCGAACCCTCGAACCCTTCTTTATTGCGCTATGTGCGGGATAATCGGATATACGGGGACAAAGGATGCCATCTCGGTAGTGCTGGAGGGGCTCAGACGCCTGGAGTACCGGGGATACGATTCGGCAGGAATCGCATTCTTTTCTGAGGGGACAATAACCATTAAGAGAAAAAAGGGCAAAGTGAAGGATCTCGTCAACCTCTTTGATGCCGACAGACCGGCAAGCCACACCGCCATAGGCCATACCCGTTGGGCGACCCATGGAAAACCCTCCGAGGAGAACGCTCATCCCCACCGCTCGGACGGTATCGTTATCGTTCATAACGGCATCATCGAAAACTACCTGGAACTGAAAAGGAACCTCGTCACCGAAGGATACACGTTCACGTCGGACACGGATACGGAAGTCTTATGCCACCTCATCCGCAAGTTCGCCGGGGACTATCCCCTTGAAGAAGCCGTGCGTCATGCCTTGAAGGGAGTGAAGGGCGCATACGCCATTGCAGCGATGAACGAAAAGGAAGAGGGAAAAGTCGTGGGGGTGAGAAAGGACTGTCCCCTCTGCGTCGGTCTCGGATACGGCGAGTATTTCATCGCTTCGGATGTCCCGGCATTCTTTAATCACTCCAAGGATGTAATCTACCTTGACAATGGGGAAATGGTGGTGATGACCGACGATGGGGTTGCGATAACGACCCTGGAGGGAGCGCCCAGCCATAAGGAAGTCATTTCCATCCCGTGGAGTCCCTCCATGGCAGAAAAGGGCGGATACAAACATTTTATGCTCAAGGAGATTTATGAACAGCCGCGCGCTATTGCGGACACGCTCAGGGGGAGATTCTCCATAGAAACAGGGGAGGTGAACCTGGAAGAGTTCGGTCTGAAGGCGGAAGAGATTACCGCGGTTCACAGGATCTTCATTGTTGCATGCGGTACCTCCTGGCACGCAGCGCTTGTGGGGAAATACCTTGTTGAGGATATGGCCCAGGTGCCGGTGGAAGTGGATATCGCCTCTGAGTTCAGATACCGGAACCCTTTGATAGGACCCAACGACCTTCTTGTTTCTGTTACCCAGTCGGGAGAAACTGCGGATACTCTCGCAGTCCAGAGGGAGGCAAAACGTCTGGGCGCAAAGGTAATGAGCATATGCAATGTGGTGGAAAGCACTTCAGCACGGGAGGCCGATGCAGTGTTCTACACTCGCTCGGGTCCCGAGATAGGGGTCGCCTCCACAAAGGCATTCACATCGCAAATCACGGCCCTCTATCTCTTTGCCATTGCCGTAGCCCTCGGAAAGGAACGGATATCACCGGCCAGTGCCAGGGAACTGCAACAGGAACTTCTCTCCATCCCTGACAAGATAGAGCAGGTACTGGCACGGAATGATGAAATCGAAAAAATCGCGAAGGAGCTATTCAGGGCAAAGGATTTTCTCTACCTCGGACGGGGAATACACTTCCCCATTGCCCTTGAAGGAGCTCTGAAACTCAAAGAGATTTCCTATATTCACGCAGAAGGGTATCCTGCCGGGGAGATGAAACATGGTCCTATCGCGCTTATCGACGAAGACGTGCCGGTGGTCTTTCTGGCCCCCGGGGGGACGCTCCACGAAAAGATCGTTTCGAATATACAGGAAGTAAAAAGCAGAGGGGGCAGGGTCGTGTCATTGATCAACGATGGTGACGGGGAAGTGTCCGGCCTTTCGGACTTTTCATTCTCCGTTCCCGGCACCAATTCTTCTCTCTCGACAATACTGCTGGTAGTGCCTCTGCAGCTCCTTGCTTATCATATAGGCGTATTGAGGGGCTGTGATGTCGACCAGCCGAGGAACCTGGCAAAGAGCGTTACCGTGGAATAGAGATCGGGGCCGATACATGCGGGGCGGAAGCGTGCTCTTCGTTTCCGGTTCTGTGTTCTCTCTTTGACGCATACACCCCGGTTTTGTTAGTATAAGAGGAGTCAAGATGTCAAAGGAAAGCTTATTGGAAAGCCTTAATCCCCAGCAGCGCGAAGCCCTTCTCTATACGGAAGGCCCTCTTCTTGTTCTCGCCTGTGCGGGGAGCGGAAAGACAAAGGTCATCGCTCACAAATTTGCACACCTTGTGAAATCGAAAAAGTTCTCTCCCGACTCCATCCTTACCCTGACGTTCACCAACAAGGCTGCAAACGAGATGAAGGAGAGGATCATCTCCCTGTCGGGAAAGAGCATCGCCGGCTCCTGGATCGGGACGTTCCACTCCCAGTGCAACAGGCTGCTCAGAAAGGAAATACGCCCACTGGGGTACAAGCCCGATTTTTCGATCTATGATGATGACGACCATTGCACGCTGATACGGCATATCCTGAGAGAGTTCAGGTTTCATGAGGCCCTTTACAAAGGTGTGGCTGCGAAGATAAGCGCCCTGAAGTCCCGCCTTATAGGGCCGGAGGAGTTTCTTTCCACAGGGGACGGATTCGGATTTGATGAGAAGCTGGCAAAGGTATATATACGGTATCAGGACGAATTAAAGCGGTGTAACGCCCTGGACTTTGACGACCTCATGGGGCTTACCGTTCTGCTTTTCGATCGCCACCCGGAGATCCTGGAAAAATACCGGAATGCCTTCGCCTACCTCCTGGTTGATGAGTTCCAGGATACGAACTACGCCCAATACCGGCTCTTAAAGCAGCTCGCTTCGAGCCACAGGAATCTCTCGGTCGTCGGCGACGATGACCAGAGTATTTACCGGTTCAGAGGCGCTGATGTCGGCAATATATTTAAGTTTGAAAAAGACTTTCCCGGAACAAAAGTAATCCGCATGGAACAGAATTACCGCTCCACCCAGAACATCCTCGACGTAGCCGGTGCCGTCATCTCGAAGAACCCACTGAGAAAGCCGAAAAAACTGTGGACAGGGAGAGAAGGCGGAGACCGGGTATACCACTGCTGGCTCAACAATGAAGACGAAGAGGCGAGGCACATCGCAAAAACAGTAAGGGAACTCTACCTGAAAGGAGCATACGAGTATAGCAGTTTTGCGGTGCTCTATCGGATCAATGTCCAGTCAAGGGCCGTTGAGGAAGCACTGAGGAACGAAGGGATCCCCTATCACATCATGGGGGGGATAAGTTTCTACCAGAGGAAGGAAATCAAGGATATCGTTGCCTATCTGAGGATCATTCTGAATCATAGCGACAATGTGAGCTTGAGAAGAGTCATAAATTGCCCCCCAAGGGGAATCGGCGCTGCAACGCTCTCGAAGATAGAGAACGAGGCAAAAAAGAAATCTGCGAGCCTCTTCGATGTGATCAGATCTACCGTGAAAGCAAATGGCGTTACTGCCGCGGTAAAGGAAAAACTGGAAGGATTCATCAAACTTGTCGAGCAGATGTCGTCCAAGAAATACAAAACGGCTTCGGACATGATACGAGATATTGTGGAGAAAACAGGGTATGGGGAGTTTGCCGGTGAGAACAGGATGCAGAACGTGACCGAGCTCATCGGGTGTTCTCTGCAGACCGATGTCAAGGACTTTGTTGACAAGGTGTCACTCCTTACTAACCTTGATGATTCGGCCAGGGACAAGTCAGTGAGTCTCATGACGCTGCACAGTGCAAAGGGCCTCGAGTTTCCGGTTGTCTTCATTATCGGCCTGGAAGAAGGCGTCCTCCCGTTTTTTAAAGCCCTCGACAGTCAGGATGAGATTCACGAAGAGCGCCGGCTCTTTTACGTGGGGATGACTCGGGCAAAGGATATCCTCTGGCTTACCGGCGCCAGCAAAAGAAAGTTGTATGCAAAGTTTCAGGACCAGGAAGCTTCCCGGTTCCTTGCTGATATCCCAAAGAAATGCTGCGAGTGGATAGAGAAAGCCAAGGCTCCCCTTGCGGTCCTTGCACCAAAGGCAAGTGCGGACTCGAAAAGAGCGCTCTTCCCCTATGTTGCGGGTTGCAGGGTGAGGCACCCCAAATGGGGCGTGGGGGTGGTAAGGGACTGCTACGGTGATGGTGATGAGCAGAAAGTAATGGTCAACTTTCCGAGCATAGGGATTAAGAAGCTCGTCCTCAGATTCGCCAATCTCGAAAAACTCTGATCATATCAGGTGAAGGGTGAAAATAAACGTAGAACATATCGCACATCTTGCGAGACTCCGCCTTTCCGAAGAAGAGAAGGAGAAGTTTGGAGCCCAGCTGAGCAGCATTCTCACCTATGTGGAGAAGCTCAATGAACTCGACACCTCAGGGGTGGAACCCACATCCCACGTGCTGGCCATGGGCAACGTGATGCGGGAAGATGCATTGAAGCCCTCTTTGCCTACGGACGAAGCACTCCTGAACGCCCCTGACAGGGCGGATGATTTCTATAGAGTGCCGAAGATCATTGAGTAAGATCGGGTGATTATGCTCAGGTGCATGCTCAAAGCGAAAATCCATATGGCGACAGTGACCGAGTCTAATCTGGAATATGAGGGGAGTATCACCATCGCGGAAGACATTCTGAGAGAGACGGGGATACTTCCTTACGAACTCGTGATGGTCAGTAATATGAACAATGGCGAGAGATTTGAGACGTATGTTATACCCGGGGCGGTTGGGAGCCGCACGATATGCCTTAACGGTCCTACCGCGAGAAAGGGACTTGTTGGTGACAGGGTGATCATCTTCTGTTATGGTTATTTTGAAGAGGGTGCCTTAACGGATTTCAGCCCCAGAATAGTCCATCTCGACCCCGACAACAGAGTGATGAAATAGACCGGGTAAAGGCGCGATAGAGCTGGAAAGCTGCTCTCCGGATGCCTTTATTTCCACTTCTTACTGTTATGGACGAAATAGGCATTGTAAAGAGCATCCACGGCGTTTTTGCAACGGTATCGGTAGAAAGAAAATCTGCCTGCGAGCAGTGCACTGGTGGGTGCAAGATCACCGACTCGGGAGCAGAGATCGAGGCCGTCAACCGCGCAAAGGCAGCAATCGGACAGAAAGTACGGGTCGAACTGAAACCGTATTCCTATCTGAAAGGGTCGATCATCGTATACGGGCTCCCTGCTCTCGCACTTGTTGTCGGGGCAGTGGCGGGAAAAGAGGTTTTCAGCAGTCTCTTCCGTACCACGGACGCTGATATCGTTTCTGCCATTTTCGGGTTCGGAGCATTCATCCTCGCCTTCATACTAATAAAATTCTGGAGCATGCGTTTTGAAAAGAAAACAGAATATAAGCCTGTGATCGAGGAAATCTTGGAAGAATAACTTCATTGCATCTGAGAGGGGGATTCCTATGGGTAATTTCGACGTTAACAAAATTCGTAATGTCGCGGTGATTGCACACGGAGGAGCTGGCAAGACATCCCTGACCGAGGCGTTGTTGTTCACTTCCGGCGCCATCGACAGGCTGGGATCCGTTGACAGCGGGACGTCCACCACAGATTTCGAGCCTGAGGAGATAACACGGAAAATAACGATCACTTCATCCCTGGGCTTTTGCACCTGGAACAATCATCGGATCAATCTTATCGACACGCCGGGTTTTATCAACTTCATTGAAGACACCCGGGGCTGTCTGAAAGCGGCTGACGGGGCAGTGGTGATCGTCAGTGCGATCTCGGGTGTCAAGGCAGAAACAGAAAAGATATGGAAATATGCCTGCGAATACGAAATTCCGAGAATAGTGTTCATTAATAAAATGGACAAGGAAAATGCGAATTTCTCTATGGCGGTATCCGAACTGGAGAAGTCCTTCGATGCAGAAGCGGTTCCCCTCCAGATGCCCGTGGGGGCGGGAGAGACTTTTTCGGGGATTATTGACCTCATCGCCATGAAGGCAATAACGTATAAAACCGGAAAAATGGCCGAGACAGAGATCCCCCCTGAACTCCTCACGGAAGCTCAGGGATACCGGAAAAAGCTTGTGGAAAAGATCGCGGAGTCCGATGACGCGCTGCTTGAGAGATATCTGGAAGGGGGGGAGTTAACCCCCGATGAGATGATCAAGGGCATTAAGGAGGGCTCTTTGACCCGAAGGTTTATTCCTGTTGCGTGCGGTTCCGCAGCAAAGAACATCGGCATACCGCAGCTTTTGGATACTCTCGTCCTCTGTCTGCCGTCACCGTCTGAAATGGCTCGAATATCTCCGGTGAGGGGCAAAAACCCAAAAGATGGCAAGGAAGCGGAGAGAAAGGTGGACGAAAAAGAGCCTTTTTCGGCTTACGTATTCAAGACCATCGCAGACCCTTACGCTGGAAAGCTCTCTCTTTTCAGGGTCTACTCGGGAACCCTTAAGGCAGACTCCACTGTGTTGAACAGCACCTCGGGAACCAAGGAAAGGGTCGGGCAGGTTTTTTATCTCCTGGGGAAAAAACAGGTTCCGGCGCAGGTTCTCGGGCCCGGTGAGATCGGAGTCGTGGCGAAGCTGAAGGAAACCGATACGGGGGATACTCTTTCCGATGAGTCCCATCCCATCGTTTTCGAGAAGGTCAAGTTTGCTGAGCCGATCATTTCCTACGCCATCGCTCCGAAAAGCAAGGGTGACGAGGAGAAGGTCAGTTCGGCCCTCCAAAGGATGCTGGAAGAAGACCCCACGCTGAAATTTCACAGGGACGAGGAAACAAAGGAGATGCTCCTATCGGGTATGGGTCAGGTCCACCTCGAGGTGACTCTCGATAGGCTGAAGAGGAAGTTCGGGGTCGAGGTCGCAATGAAAACCCCCAAAATACCATACCGTGAAACGATCAAATCTCCTGCCAAGGCCCAGGGCAGGTACAAGAAACAGTCTGGCGGAAGGGGACAGTATGGAGACTGCTGGATAGCAATAGAACCTCTGCCAAGGAGCGGGGGATATGAATTCGCTGACAAGATTGTGGGTGGGGTTATACCGCAGCAATACAGACCGGCGGTAGAAAAAGGGATTGTCGAGACAATGAAGGAAGGTATCCTTGCAGGGTATCCGGTCATCGATATGCGGGTAACCTTATATGACGGTTCCTATCATTCTGTTGACTCTTCAGAAATGGCTTTTAAAATAGCGGGCTCCATGGCATTAAAGAAGGCATTTCTCGAGGCAAAACCCGTTCTCCTTGAACCCCTCATGAAAGTGGAAGTCACCACTCCTGACGATACCCTGGGTGCAGTCATTGGAGACCTGAATTCCAAAAGAGGTAAGGTCCAGGGCGTGGAACCCCAGGCAGGAGGGAACCAAAAGATCGGCGCACTGGTGCCGATGTCCGAGATGCTGACGTATGCGAATCAGCTTCAAAGCATCACCTCCGGCAGGGGCCTGTATTCCATGGAATTCTCTCATTATGAGGAAGTGCCGGGTCATTTGGCTCAAAAAATCATTGCAGAAAAAGAAGCGAAAAAGACAGAAGAAAATGCTTGACAGGCTCATGGAATGAGAATATACTTTTTGTGAGTAATTCCATGTGGTCCCCTAATGGCAGTCGTTATGTTGGCGAATTCGCAAACCACACTACCTCTATCTCTGTAAGACGAGAAGAAACGTAAGACACGGAAACGAGAAAGAGTGTTGTAATACGTCAAAGCGTATCTGGTGCATTTCTTAGTTGCAGTGCTGATCTCTATAAATGAGGAGGGGTTTATGAACGTATCACGCCGCAATTTCCTGAAACTTTCAGGGGGGACGTTAGTAGTGGGGTCTTTAGGCGTTAACCTGGACCCTGTCAAGGCGTATGCGCAGACACTGCGCATCAAGAACGCGAAAGAAACCTTCACGATCTGCCCATATTGCTCCGTCGGCTGCGGACTCATCGCATACACCTCTGGGGGCAAGGTCGTCAACACTGAGGGAGACCCGGATCACGTCATCAGTGAAGGGACCCTGTGCAGCAAGGGTTCATCGCTCTTTCAGATCATCAACAATCCCACGCGCCTCACCAAGCCGCGATATCGCGCCCCCGGTTCAGCTGAGTGGAAAGAAGTTGAATGGGACTGGGCTCTGGATGAGATCGCGAAGAGAGTGAAACAGACAAGGGACAAAACGTTCAAAACATCGTCCAAAGCAAAAGTGAAAGAAAAAGGCCCTGATGGCAAAGAGGTCGATGTTGAAAAAGAGTTTGTTGTCAACAGGACCGATGGCATTGCGCACGTGGGCAGTGCAGCTCTCGACAACGAAGAGTGTTATATGCTCCAGAAGCTCCT
>Ga0153916_10002076_pt1 | contig 14708 bp, 15 predicted proteins | sample Opewatmetagenome_FD_109642 | JGI IMG/M metagenome (GOLD analysis project Ga0153916, IMG submission 109642) | Freshwater wetland microbial communities from Ohio, USA - Open water 3 Core 3 Depth 4 metaG | ecosystem: Environmental > Aquatic > Freshwater > Wetlands | place: USA: Ohio, Lake Erie...
ATGTTGAGCTGGCACTTGCTCGAGCAGAAGACGAAGACCGTGCCGTCCTTCTTGATGAACATCTTGCCCGTCCCGGGCTCGATCTCGTTCCCGCAGAACGAGCAGGATCTGCGAATGGGCATGGGATCACCGCACGCTGAGCTTGCGCGCCTCGCGCGCCGTCTCGCGGAGCATGAGGATGTCTCCGACCTGGACGCTCCCCTTCACGTTGCGCGTGATGATGCGGCCCTTGTCCCGTCCCTCGTTGACGCGGACCTTGACCTGGGTCGCCTCGCCCGTCATGCCCGTCCGGCCGACGACCTCGACGACCTCTGCGGGGATGCTCTCCTCGTCTGCCATGATGTTCCCCTGGTGACCGTCACTTCTTCATCGCTCGGAGCTTCGCCCCGAGGTCGTCCACGATCGGCTTGGCCTTGCCCGGGTCCAGGATCGCGATGGATGCGGTGGCCTTGCCCAGCCCCACGGACACGCCGAGCTCCTGCTTGCTCGGGACGTAGGCGTAGGGGATGCCCTTCTCCTCGCAGAGGAGCGGCATGTGGGCCAGGATCTCTTCCGGCTGCACGTCCTCCGCCATGACGACGAACTGAGCGTCGCCGCGTTCCACGAGCTTGGTGACCTCGTTCGTGCCCTTGCGGACTTTTCCGCTCTCCTTCGCGAGCTCGATGGCTTGGTAGGTCTTGTCCACGAGCTCCTTCGGCATCTCGAAACGAACGTACATCGGCTTGGTCATGTTGGAGACCTCCTTCCATCCCCGTTCGACACGGGGACTTCATGAGTCACAGGCTCTCCGTAGGAAGAGCGCCCGTCGAAGTGGCGGGACTTATAAAAGGTTTACGACGGACCCCAGCGGCTCCGTCTCCCCGAGGCGGTTCATCCACGGGAGGAACGCCTCACGTTAATGAGCCCGGGCCGATACGGTGGCCGACCCCGTCGCGCCCACGGCGCCGGAGGTGACCTGTGGCCCTCCCCTTCAACATCCCGGAATCGGTCAGCGCCCTGGCCATCCTGGGGCTCCTCCTCATCGGCGCGAAGCTCGGGGAAGAGGCGTTCCGCCGCCTCGGGCTCATCCCGTTTGTCGGCGCGATCCTGGTGGGGATCGTGATCGGGCCCGGCGTGCTCGCCCTCGCGCCCAACCCGGGTTCGGATCCGACGATCTCCCTGTTCGTCGGGCTGGGCATCAACTTCCTCCTGTTCGTCAGCGGAGCGCAGGAGTTCGAGGCCACGCGGCTTCGCTCGATGCTCCGGAACCGGAAGACCCTGGGGATTTCCCTGGTCGAATTCGCGGTGCGCTTCCTCGGGATCACCGTCCTCGCCTACTTCCTGTTCCAGCAGTTCCTCCCGGCCGTCGTCGTGGGCATCGTGGCCGGGATGAGCAGCGCGGGCCCGCTGTCGCGGCTCCTGACGGACACGGGTCTCGCGCGCACCCACGAGGGTACGGCCATCTTCTCGCAGGTCGTCATCATCGAGATCGCGGCGGTCGTCCTCTTCTCGTTCGTCTACGACCTCGCGGGAACCGCAATCACCTTGCTCTCCGTGGCCACGGTGGCGGCCGAGGTCGCCCTGACCGTCGGAGGGATCATCCTCTTCGGGCGCTACGTCCTCGTGCCCCTCCTGGAGAAGGTGGAGACCCACTTCCAGAGCCGGGAGCCCGTCTTCGCGATCACGGTGGCCCTGGTCCTCGTGGCCGGATTCGCGGGCCAGGTGACCGGGTTCAACTCCGCGATTGTCGCCCTCTTCCTGGGCCTCCTGCTCCAGGACTTTTTCGCCGCACGCCCCGTCCTGACGGAGAAGTTCCACGCGTTCACGTATGGGTTCTTCGAGCCGCTCTTCTTCGTCGGGCTGGGGTTGTATTTCGTGCAGGTGACCCCGGGCCTCCTGGTGCTCGGGATCCTCATCTTCGCCATGGCCCTCGCCCTGGACGCCATCATGGGCGCAGCGAGCGCCCGCTTCTTCGGCGTGAGCGTCTGGAAGAACGCCTTCGGGACGTGCGTGAACGGCGGCGTGGACGCGGCCCTCCTGGTGAGCGCACTCACGGCGAGCGTGGCCCTCGTCAGCGGCTTCACCTACTCCGCGGTCGCGATTGGGATTGCCATGCTGTCGCTGACCGCCCCTCTCCTCTTCCGTCTCCGCGCGCCGCCCGTACCCCTGGACCGGGAGTCCGGCGTGCGCAACATCGTCCGCCAGGAGCTGGATGCCCTGACCGCGGACGAGATCTCCCAGACCCTGCCCACGGTCGTGGTCCGGGACACGGACCCGGTCCGGGAGGCGGTGCGCAAGTGCATCGAGCTGGATGCGCGCGCCGCTGCCGTGGTCAACGCAAAAGGCAAGCCGGTCGGGACGTTCATCGTGCGCGAGGCGATGGCGCTTCCGCGGCGGGACATGGCTTCCCTGCAGGTGCGCGACACAGACATGGCCATGCCGCTGAAGGTCAACGGGATGGCGACTGCGCTGGCCCTCGCCAAGCTGTTTCGCGAGACGAACATCCCCGTGGTGGCGGTCGTGGATGCGGAGGGCCGTCTCGTGGGCACGATCCTCGAGCGGGAGATCCTGCGGCGTATGGTCACGTCGCTCGAGGGCTAGGGAGCCCCGAGGCGCTCACGACTCCGCGTCGCTGTGCACCGCGGGCGCCTCCGGCGTGCGATGCAGTTGCTCCTTGACCATGCGGTTGGCAATCTCGAGGAACTGGTCTTCTGTCCCCGCCGGGATCGTGGCGCCCGCGGCCACGTGGTGTCCGCCCCCCTGGCCGCCGACGGCCTTGGACGCCGACTGCATGATCGCGGCGAGGTCGAGTCCTTTCGCGACGAGCTCCCGCGTCCCGCGGCTCGAGACCTTGATGCCGTCCTCCGCGTTGGCGAAGGCGATGATGGGCAGGTTCCGGGGCGTGCCGTTCTGGTTGAGGGCCATGCTCGCGGCGATCCCGACCACCGTGTCGCGGATCTTGTCGTGTGCGTGGAAGTACTGGATCGCGTCCATTTCGTGGATGCCGGTCTCCAGGATGGCCTCCATGGACTCCACGAGGTACTCCCGGTGGCCGCGGAGGAGCCGCAACGCCTTGGCGAGGTACTCATCGCGGTCGCCGCGGCAGACCCGGTACCCCACGTCGGGCTCATCGTACCGACCGCAGGCGTTGATCAGGGTCCCGAACTCCTTCGCGTCGCGCGTCGGGCTCCCCACGGGCTCCTTCACGAGGGTGTACGCCTCGCCGATGAGCCGCTCGGCCTCCTTCACGCCGCAGCCGCGCTCGAGCATGTGAGTCACGAGGGCGGAGACCACCCGCTGCTTCTCCCCCCGGTCTAGGTCGGACCAGGACCGCCAGTGGTCGCCCACCTTGAGGTCGATTCCCAACTCGAGCAGGAACGCGATGCAGGCCTCCTCGTTGCCCGTGAGTCGCGGGATCCACGGGTCCGACGCGTATTGGAGCATCTTGTAGGCCGGTCGGCTCTCGCGGCCGAAGAGCCGCAGGTCCATCTCCGCCTTCACGACGCCGGCCGCCTCCGCGTCCGCGAGGATCGTGCGGTTGTATCCGTCCAGGCGACGGAACTCCGCCTCCTGCATGTCGCCGATGGCGCCCACGACGGCCACCGCGGCGAGGTCGGTGTTCGTCGGGTCCAGCGCCTTCGCGACCGCGTAGGCGCACCCCGCGCCGCTCGCGACGTCGGAGCCGCTGCCCTCGAGGTGCGGGTTGAGCATGAGGACGCGGTCCAAGGATTCGGTGAACCGTAGGAGGTCGCCACGGAGCGCCTTGGGCACCTCCCGCTCCGTGGGCACGTGGTGGTCCGTGATCACCGCGTCGAGGCCGTGCATCGCGTGGAGCATGCCTGCGCCCAGGTCGACGAACCATACGAGCGGGTGGCCCTCGCGCTTGACCGCGGTGAGGGTGGCATCGTCGAGCTGCTTGGCGAACGCGACCTCGTGGTCGATGCCGGCGCGAGCGAGCGCCTCGGACGCGATCGCGCCGCCCGTGATTCCGTCCGTGTCGATGTGGGTGACGATCTTCACGAAGCGGGCGGCGCGAAGCCGGTCCGCGATCTCCTGGGCGACCGCCTCCATCGTCCGTCATCTAGCGGGGAGCAGCCCATGAAGCTTTGGGCGGGGTCAAGAAACCGGAGGCCGTGGGAGATGGCAGGATGCTATCCCGAGTTACCCTCACCTGAGGGTAACTCCTGAAAGGAAGACGGCCACAGCCGGACGGTCGCCTGCGCCGCAAAAGCCATCCGTGGGGCCTCCATGAGGTTCCCGTTGGTGCACTACACCTCGACCGCCCTCGTCGTCCGGGATGGCAAGGTCCTGCTGGGGAAGCGGACGAGCAAGGTCCGGTTCGCGGGCATGTGGGACGCCTTTGGCGGCCACCGCGAGGAGGGCGAGACGCCGGCCCACACCCTGGTCCGTGAGCTGTACGAGGAGCTGGGGATCCGCGTGACGGCCGCTAAGTTCCTCCATGAGTACCAGGACAAGGACCCCATTTCCAAGGAGACCTACCACCATCACCTGTACCTCGTGACGGGGTGGCAGGGGCAGCCGCGGATCGCGAATCCCGAGCACTCCGAGATCCGCTGGTGCACCGCGGCGGAGGCGGCCAAGCTCAAGCTGCAACCGCACCTGAAGAAGGCGATCCGCGAGCTCCTCGCGAAGAACGTTTAAGCGCGACAGGCGCGTTGGCCACCCGGGGACAACCATGGCGGACAATGCGACCCTGTTTCGGATCCTCTCCGAGGCGAAGACGATCGCGGTCGTGGGTGCGTCCAAGAACCCGGAGAAGGACGCCCACAAGATCCCGAAGTACCTCCAGGAGCAGGGGTACCGTATCATCCCCGTGAACCCCACGGCGGACGTCATCCTGGGCGAGCGCGCCTACAAGTCCCTCTCCGACGTCAAGGAGCCCTACGACGTGGTGGACATCTTCCGCCCCTCGGAGGACGTCCCGCCCATCGTGGACGAGGCGATCCGCGGCCCCGCGAAGGTGATCTGGATGCAGCTGGGGATCGAGAACGAGGCGGCCGCGAAGAAGGCGGAGGCCGCGGGCAAGATTGTCGTCCAGAACGCGTGCATGATGATTGCCCACCGCAAGCTCGTCGCGTCCTCCTAGCCCAGGACGGATGAGACCAGGACGAGCGCGACGCTCTCGCCCCCAAGCCGCCGCGCCGCGAGGGCGAGCCGGTGCACGTCCTCCAATATGACCGCGCCCTCCTTGGTCTTCGGCGCCGCGGGCGCGAGCTCCGAGACGAGCTCCAGGAGGGCCTCCTGGGGCACCACCCCGGACCGGATGGTTCCCGCGGTACCGCACTCCGCCTTCAGCGTCTCGAGTCCCCCGACGCCCGCCAGGGGGACGTCGACCCACGTCGCGTGACGCGCGGGGATCAGCTGCCCCAGCCGTCCGCGGTTCCCGGCGAGATGGTCCAAGGCCTCCCGCGCGCGCTCCGTGTGCCAGGTCTTCGCGGGACCCAGCTCCTTCGCCAGGACGAGGTGGTCGAGCCACGCCAGGTCGTGCACGTCGCGGACCGTGGCGCGCTGGGTGAAGAGGACCTTGGCCAGGAGGTTGAACCCCTCGCGCAGGGTCCGCGTCGCCTCCGAGTTCGAGCCCGCGGCCTCGCGAGACGTCGTGAGGGCCTCTGCCACACCCGCCTGGGCCGTCAGGAGCTCCTGGAAGTCGACGACTCGAAGGAGCGCACGCCAGGGCACGAGTCCGTGAAACGGCGCCCGACGGGAAAAGGGTGCCGCCTCAGATGAGGACGACGGACTTGACGCCGTCCACCTGCTTGATCCGCGGCAGGAGCCGTTCCGGCACCGGGGCCTCCGTCACGATGAAACCCTTGGGCTCGTCGAACAGCTCGGGGTCGTCGATGACCACCTGGCGGACGCTGATGCCCGCTTCCGCGATGATGGCGGCGACGCCGGCCAGGATGCCCGGCTTGGAGGGGTTCGCCGCGATGATCTCGATCGCGCCCCAGTTCATCAGCGGCGCGACGTCGCGCAGGTGGCACACGGGGTGCAGCTTGTCGAAGAACGTGCGCAGGTCCGGCGTCTTCTCGATCGTGGCGACGGTCGCCGTGACCACGCGCCGGTCCACGCCGGTCGCCCGAGCCATGGCCGTGTCGGAGACCTTGATGTTGCCGCAGAAGACGTGTCCCTCGTGGACGCGGAGTCCGTACAGGACCATGATCTGCGCGACCTTTTCCTGCGCCGGGAAGCCCTTGAAGAAGGTGCGGAATCGTGCCCACATGGGGGAACCTCGATGTGCGCAAGAGTACATGGGCGGTTAATCCTTTGCCCTAACATTGTTCAAACTAATGCATCAATACTCAGAAACGTTATATAGCGTCCAAGTCTTCGTCTGCACCTTCGCAGGTGAAAGCATGCAGGAAATGCGGAACGAGTCGGCGGCTGGGGACAAGGTCAAGAGCCTGTTGGACATGGACGACGTCCCGCGGGCGTGGTATAACATCCTGCCCGACCTGCCCGCGCCGTTCCCGCCGCCCCTCCACCCGGGCACGAAGCAGCCCGTGGGCCCGGAGGCGTTCGAGCCCATCTTCCCCAAGGAGATCATCCGCCAGGAGATGAGCGGCAACGCCACGGAGCCGATCCCTGAAGAGCTCCGCGAGGCGTACCTCCGCCTTGGCCGGCCCACGCCCATGTACCGCGCGAAGCGCCTCGAGGCATTCCTCAAGACGCCCGCGAAGATCTACTACAAGCGCGAGGATCTCTCGCCCGTGGGATCCCACAAGCCCAACACGGCGATTGCCCAGGCGTACTTCGCGCGCAAGGAAGGCGTCGAGGCGTACGCGACGGAGACGGGCGCGGGGCAGTGGGGCTCCGCCGTCGCGCTCGCGACGAACTACTTCGGCATGAGGGCGAAGGTCTTCATGGTCCGCGTCTCGTACAACCAGAAGCCGTACCGGAAGTATCTCATGAAGCTCTTCGGCGCGGAGGTCTACGCGAGCCCGAGCGACCAGACGAGCTTCGGGAAGAAGCTCCTGGCGCAGAACCCGGAGAACCCGGGATCGCTGGGCATCGCCATCTCCGAGGCCCTCGAGGCCGCCGTGACGACTCCGAACACGAAGTACTCCATCGGCTCCGTGCTGAACCACGTGCTCATGCACCAGACCGTCATCGGCCTGGAGGCGCTCAAGCAGTTCGAGGTCGCCGACATCCGGCCGGACTTCATGGTCGGCTCCGTGGGCGGCGGGTCCAACTTCGGCGGCTTCACGTACCCCATGATCGGCGAGCGGCTGCACGGCCGGTCCGAGACGCGCTTCATCGCGGTCGAGCCGGAGTCCGTCCCGTCCATGACGCGCGGGAAGTACGAGTACGACTTCGGCGACACGGCCGGGATGACTCCGCTGATCAAGATGTTCACCTTGGGCCACGACTTCATGCCGTCCCCCATCCACGCGGGCGGCCTGCGGTACCACGGGAGCGCGCCCACGCTGAGCGTCCTCCTGGACGCGGGGATCGTCGAGCCGCGCGCCGTGGAGCAGCTCAACACGTTCCAGGCGGCGGAGATTTTCGCGAAGACGGAGGGACTCGTTCCCGCGCCGGAGACCGCCCACGCGATCCGCGGGGCGATCGACCTGGCCCTCGAGGCCAAGCGGAAGGACGAGGAGACCGTGATCGCGTTCAACTACAGCGGCCACGGGCTCTTGGACATGGAGGGCTACGCGTAGTACCTCGCGGGCAACCTGGGGAACAACGGGCATAACGGGAACAACGGGCACTGACTCACCTGATCGCGTTCGGGGGCGCCTTCGGGTTTCCCTCGGAAGGTTTCATCCTCCCGACGGGTCATTCAGGCAGGCTGGGAACGCCATGCGAGCCGCCCCTCCCATCCGATGGGTCCTCACGTCGTTCGTCCCCGGCCCGGGCCATCCCCTCCCGAGATCGCCGGACGCCTCGGGGGAGACCGACGAGAGCGGGGTCCCGCGGATGCAGAACCACTGGCTCGCTGTCCTGATCGGCCTGGGCTTCATCGCGCTGGTCCTCCTCGTGATGACTTGGCTGGGTCTGTGATCAACTCCCTCGGGTCGCAGTTCGCGGCAAAGGCCATGAGCTGGACCTCCTTACCACCCGCGTGGACGTCGGCGTGGACGTAGGCGGGACCTTCACCGATTTCGTCGGGTTCCGCGGCCGTGAGGTCGTCACGACCAAACTGCCTTCGACGGCCAATCCCGCCCGAGCGGTCCTCGCAGGGATGCGGGAGCTCGGCGCCGAGGGCATGGCCCACGGGACCACCGTGGCCACGAATGCAATCCTCGAGCGGAAGGGAGCCCGCACCGTCTTCGTGACCACCGCGGGCTTCGAGGACCTGCTCACCATCGGGAGGCAGAATCGCCCGAGCCTGTACGACTTCCACGTCGCGCGGCCTCCTCCCGCTGTACCGCGAGAGATGTGCTTGGGCCTCCGGGAACGCGTGGACGCCCGCGGGCGGGTGATCCGCGCTCCCTCAGACTCGGAGATCCGCAGGATCGTGAAGGCGATCCGGGCCCGGCGTGCCGAGTCCGTCGCGGTGTGTCTGCTCTTCTCCTTCCTCTCGCCCCGTCACGAGGAGCGCCTAAGGCGAGCCCTCCCCGGCCTCCCCGTCTCCACGAGCCACGAGGTGCTCGCGGAATTCCGCGAATTCGAGCGGGCGTCGACCACGGTGCTCGACGCCTACATCAAGCCCCTGGTCTCCCGCTACTTGGCCGATCTCCGCGCCTCCATCGGCCGGAACTTCTTCGTGATGAAATCGGGAGGGGGCGTCGCCTCCCAGGCGGACGTCGTGCGTCGGCCCGTCGACCTGGTCTTGAGCGGGCCGGCGGGGGGCGTGGCCGCGGCCGTGGCGCTCGCCCGCGCGTCTCGCCGCAGGAACCTCGTGACCTTCGACATGGGCGGCACGAGCGCGGACTTCTCCACGGTCGTCGACGGGCGCCCGCAGTGGACGACGGAGGCCGCGATCGAGACCTTCCCTCTCGCCCTTCCCGCCGTGGACATCGAGTCCGTGGGCGCGGGTGGAGGCAGCCTGGCCTCTCTGGACCGCGGAGGCGCGCTGCGGGTGGGACCCGAGAGTGCGGGCGCGGATCCCGGCCCCATGGCCTACGGGAAGGGCGGCGCGCGACCCACGGTCACGGATGCAGACCTCCTCGGTGGTGTCCTTGGCCCCTCCCTCCTGGGTGGGCGTTTTCCCCTGGACATCGCACGCTCGCGCGCAGGCCTGGAGTCCCTGGCAACCGATCTGCACCTTTCCCTGGACGAGACCGTCCTCGGAGTGCAGCGCATCGTCCAGGCGACCATGTCCAAGGCCATGCGACTCATCCTGGCGAAGCGCGGACTCGATCCGCGCGGCTTCGCCCTCCTGGCGTTCGGGGGCGCGGGACCCATGCACGCGTGTGCGCTGGCGCGGGAGATCGGCGTCCCGCGCGTCCTCGTGCCCTACCTCCCCGGCGCCTTTTCCGCGTACGGAATCCTGATCTCCGACGTGCGGCTGGAATACAGCCGGAGCGTGGTCCGCCCCCTGGACGGAGCGCGCACCGTAATCCGAGAGGCCATCGAGGACTTCCGGGCGCGCGCTCGACGCGATCTCGCGGCCCAAGGCTTGAATCCCTCCCGTGGGGTCTTCGAGGCGAGTGTCGACTTGCGCTTCCGCGGCCAGAGCTACGAGATCAACATCCCCTTGCGGGGCGACCTCGGCGCCGCGTTCCGCCGCGCCCATCGTGCCCGGTACGGGTATGCATCGGCTACGGAGCCCATCGAGGCGGTCACCGTCCGGCTGATCGCACGCGTCGCCCGGAAGGCCCACGTTCCGAGACCGCCGAGCGGCGTGACGCCCAGAGCGGACACGCGTGCGGTCCTCTTCGAAGGGGGCTGGGAGGAAGCTCACGTCCTCGCGCGGCCGCGCCTCCCCGTGGGGTTCACCGCGGAGGGCCCGCTGGTCGTCGAGGAGGCGCACGCGACCACGTTGGTCCCACCGGGCGCGACCCTGCGCGTGGATCCGCTCGGCCTCCTGGAGATCGAGGTGGGGCGATGAACCCGGTCGAGCTGGAGATCCTCCGCACGGCCTTCGCCTTCGTCCCGGAGGAGATGGGCGTCTCCCTCCGTCGCACGGCGTACTCCCCGAACATCAAGGAGCGCATGGACGCCAGCTGCGCCGTCTTCGACGCCGAAGGACGAATGATCGCCCAAGCCGAGCACATCCCGGTCCACCTGGGCTCCATGCCCCTGGCCGTCGAGGAAGTCCTGCGGGACTTCCCCGGCACCCTGCGTGACGGGGACCAGGTCATCCTGAACGATCCGTACCGCGGCGGGACGCACCTGCCCGACATCACTCTGATCCGACCCGTGTTCCATCGAGGAGGCCTGCTCGGCTTCGCGGTGAATCGGGCCCACCACGCGGACGTCGGAGGCTCCGCGCCGGGATCCATGCCCGCGGACGCCACGCGACTCGAGGAGGAGGGCGCCGTGCTCGAGCCCCAGAAGTTCCTGGACCGGGGACGGGAGCGGCGCGAGCTGATCGCCCGCATCCGCCGAGAGATGCGGGAGCCTCGGGAGCGGCTGGGCGACCTCCGCGCCCAGGTGGCAGCGAACGAGCTGGGAGCGCGGCGGCTTGGGGAGCTCATGGAGCGGCACGGGGTGTCCAAGTTCCGCTCCTTCGCCGCGGAGGTCATGGACTACAGCGAGCGACGGGTGCGCGCGGCGATCCAGCCGCTGCCTCGGGGCACGTGGTCCGCGGAGGACTTCCTGGAGGGAGCCGGCGAGGACGAGGGCCACGACCTCCGCATCCGCGCCGAAGTGTCCATCGGCGGCTCCGGGCTCGCCGTGAATTTCGAGGGGACGGACCGCCAGGTGCGCGGGAACCTGAACGCGCCCTTCGCGGTCACCCTGAGCGCCGCCTACTACGTCCTGCGGTGCCTTACGGATCCCGCTGCCCCGCCGAATGCCGGCGCGTACCGCGCGATCCGCGTTTCTGCGCCCGAGGGGACGCTCGTCCGGGCGAGATTCCCCGCCGCGGTTGCCGCGGGGAACGTGGAGACGTCCCAGCGGATCGTGGACGTCCTGTTCCGAGCTCTCGGCGAGCCGCTCCGCGACCGCGTGCCGGCCCAGAGCCAGGGGACCATGAACAACGTGACCGTCGGTGCCGCGGGTCGCGGTCATTTCTCCTACTACGAGACGATCGCGGGCGGCGAGGGCGGCCTCCCGTTCCGCGACGGCATGGACGGCGTCCACACTCACATGACGAACACCCGCAATACGCCCGTGGAGGCGCTCGAGCTGGCGTACCCGCTCCGCGTGGAGGAGTACCGCCTCCTCGGCGGCTCCGGTGGAGAGGGCCTGCATCGCGGCGGCGATGGGGTGCGCCGCGCCCTCCGTCTCCTGGCCCCCACGGGCGTAGTCTCCGTGATTTCCGAGCGCCGGCGGCATGCGCCCGCGGGCGCCGACGGCGGGAGCGACGCGCGTACGGGCCGGAATCTCTTGGTGCACCGCGGCACGGAGCGAGTGCTCCCGGGGAAGGTGACGCTCTCGGTCCGGCGTGGGGACCTCCTGGTCGTTGAGACGCCGGGAGGCGGCGGCTGGGGGACCCGACCCCGGGCTCCGTAAGGGTACGCTACCTGCACGCTCGGGGTTCAACCGTGCACGAGCCGTCGCGGAGCGCGTGGACCCGCTGGGCTTCGGCCTCGCCTTCGGAGTCTTGGTCCTCTTGGGCCTGGGCACGGGAGCCGTGACCGGCCTTTCCCCGGGGCTGCACGTGAACAACGTGGCGGCGGTCGTGCTCGCGACCAAGGCCGCTTGGGTGGCGCTGGTCCTCGGCCCCTTGGCCGCCACGGATCCCTCGTCCCTGGGCCTCCTGCTCTCCTGTTATCTCCTCGCGACCGCGGTGAGCCACGGCGTCTTCGACTTCGTCCCTTCCGTCTTCTTCGGCGCCCCCACGGAGGAGACCGCGCTGTCCATCCTGCCCGGCCACCGGATGCTCCTGGACGGAGAGGGTGCACGTGCGGTCGCCCTGGCGGCTCGGGGGTGCGTCCTGGGCGCGGCCATCTCCGTGGCCCTCCTGCTTCCGCTCCGCTGGCTCCTCGGCGATCCGGTCGGACTCGCGGAGGCGTTCCGTCCCTGGGCTCCCGTCTTCCTGATCGGGATCCTCGTCGCGCTGCTGGCGGCGGAGGCCTGCACACGCCGACGACGCCTCCGGCGGGTCGGGAGGGCGGCCTGGGTCCAGCTCCTGGCGGGGATCCTCGGGCTTGCGGTCCTCGAGAGCCCGTCCGGTCTCGATCCGAACGGCGCCCTGTTCCCCCTGTTCTCGGGGCTGTTCGGGATGCCGACCTTGGTCTTGGCGCTGGGGACGCGGCCCGGGGAGATTCCCCTGCAGTCGACCGGTGCGCTGGAGCCGCTCTCCCTCCCCGAGGCCGGGCACGCCGTCCGGGGCGCGCTCGCCGGCGCCGCGGTCTCCTGGCTCCCTGGGCTCAGCGGCGGAGCGGCCGCCACCTTGGCCGCGCTCGGCGGGCGCCGCAAGCTCGCACCGCCCGCGTTCATGGTCATCCTGGGGGCCGTGTCCACGTCCACAGCCGTCCTCAGCGTGTCCGTCCTCTTCATGATCGGCAAGGCGCGGAGCGGGATCGCCGCGGCGGTCCGGGAGTTGCTGGGAGGGTCCGGGGCCTGGCCCGACCCGCTCCTCCCGCCTGCGTCCGTGCTCTGGCTCGCCGTGGCCTCCGTGCTGGCCGGCGCCCTGGCGGCACCCCTGGCCTCCCGGGTGGCCCGGTTCCTGGCCTCCCGCTGGTCCCGCGTCGACTCTCGGCTCCTGTCCGCGGCGACCCTCGCGGGGCTCGCGTCGCTCATCGGCCTGGCCACGGGCCTCCTCGGCCTCGCCGTGGCGGGCCTCGCCTGCGCCGTGGGGCTCGTCCCGGTCCGGGCGGGCGTCCGCCGCGTCCATCTCATGGCATCCCTCCTGGTCCCCGTCCTCGCGGGCTACCTCGTCCGCTGACCGGGCGCAGGACGGCGGCGGGACCGGCCGCGTCGTCGGGAGAAAGCCTTTAAGTAGCCCGCCTTCGGATGCATTCCCTGTCCCCCCGACATGTCCACCCTGATCCCGCCGCAGCCCGACACGCTGGAGAAACTCTCCTACGTCCTGTCCAGCAGCCAGCGGGAGAAGGTCCTGGGGTCCATCTTGGCCAACCCCAAGAACCCGGCCCAGATCGCCAAGGATACGAGCCTCCACCTCCCGCACGTGAGCCGCGCGCTGACCCAGCTCACGAAGGCGGGCCTCGTGACCTCACTGAGCCCGAACGGCCGCGGCAGGCTCTACGCGGTCACTCCCTTGGGCCAGTCCGTGCATGAGGAACTCGGGAACATGCGCGGGGACCGCCTCGTGGCGCCCCTAGCCCGCGGCAGCCACTTCCGGAACTACCACCACTTCCTCGTAAAGAACTACGGCAAGAAGACCGCGGACGAGTTCTTCCATCGCATGGGCGTCGACCCGCGGAAGATCGACGCGGGCGGCTGGTATCCCCTGCGGACGATCGTCCACGTGGCCGACCGGATCGACGCGGAGTTCGGGGACGGCACGGGTGAGATCGTCCGGCGCATGCTCCGGGAGGAGGCGCTCAACTTCGCATCCATCCGCCGGTACGCCGCGATCGTCCTGCCGTTCAAGTATCTCGCCGAGATGATGCCCGCGGCCTACCACCGCGAGTTCAACCACGGCCGCCTCGAGGTCGAGGTCCACGGCCGCCGCGCCTTGGTCAAGAACTACGATTGGATCAGCAGCCCGTCGCGGTGCATGGCGTGGCTCGGGACGTACGAGGGCTCTCTCATGGCCGCCGGCTACAAGCACGTCACGGTGAAGAAGGTCGCCTGCATCCTGAAAGGCGACCCGTACTGCGGCTACGTGCTCGAATGGTGACCCCGGGGGCCGCGGAGGACCCGGCGGGCATGGTAACGAGCTGGTAACAATACCTTAAGTACTCGTTATTGCGTGGCGGGAACCCGGTAGGAATCCAAGGGGATGCGAGTCCTCGTTTGGGGGGATGCCTACCAAGGCGCCCGTTCCCACGCGCGCTCGCGGAACGGGTCCCCTCTTTCTTTTCACTCGTCGTGGTTGTTCTCCCGGGTCCCGTACGGCGTCGAATACTTGTACGTCTCCCGGATCCGCTCGATCCCATCGATCTCCTGGATGTAGGCGACCACGGGCGCCGGGACCAAGGACTGCCAGTCCCCTCCCTTCTGCATCCGATGCCGCACCTCGGTCCCGGAGTACTTGTCGCGGCCCACCATGGGCGGCGACAGCACCTTGAGACCGTGCTCCCGGAACAGGCGGACCACGAGGTCCGAGTTGGTCACCACGGTGTCGAAGGTCGGCACGAGGGACTTCACGTGGCTCACCCAGACGCTGTGGACGTGGGTGTCCGGGATGGGCACGATGTGGTAGTCGTGGATGCCCTCCGCGTCCAAAGACCGCTTGATCATCTCGAAGCGCTCGCCGGCGGTGAACGGGTTCTCCCCCGTGTGGCTGTACTGGGCCGAGCCGATCCCGATCACGATCTCGTCGTTCGACTCGAGGATCTTCTTGACCATGGCCAGGTGGCCTTTGTGGAAGGGCTGGAACCGGCCGATGAACAGGGTGCGGGTCATGCGTCCTCCGCCTCCGGGGCCCGCGGTAGGCAAGACGCACCGGCGTAACAAGTCATCGGTTCCGCAGTCCCAAGCGCGGACGTTCTCCCACCGCGCTCAGTGGGGGACCGCCGCGGGTC
>Ga0153916_10002078_pt1 | contig 14706 bp, 12 predicted proteins | sample Opewatmetagenome_FD_109642 | JGI IMG/M metagenome (GOLD analysis project Ga0153916, IMG submission 109642) | Freshwater wetland microbial communities from Ohio, USA - Open water 3 Core 3 Depth 4 metaG | ecosystem: Environmental > Aquatic > Freshwater > Wetlands | place: USA: Ohio, Lake Erie...
GCCATGGGCACCGACGGGACGACAGGTTCTTCCGTGGAGAGGTACCTCTTTTCGGCCTCCGACCGCCTTCCCCGGGTTGTTACAATGAGGCTTCCCCGCGGCAGAAATTTGCTTGCCACGTCCACTGCCGCATCGAGAAGACCGCCGGGATTTCCCCGCACGTCCAGAACCAAACCCTTCAGATCACCCTGAAGCTTCAGATCCTTGAGTGCCTGCCGAACCTCCTCTCCAGCGTTCCTCGAAAACCGCTCAAGCCGGAGATAGCCGATTCCCCCGTCCATCAGGGCGAAGTAGGTAACGTTTTTCACCTGGATTTCTTCGCGTATGAGGACGAATTCCAGTGGTTTCGGCTCTCCCTCGCGCTCGATGACCACATGCACCTCGGTTCCCGGTTCGCCGCGTGTCAGGCTCCGCACTTCATCGGGCCGTTTGCTCCCGACCACGAGGGTGTCGACCTGGATCAGTTTGTCACCGGGAAGAATGCCTGCCCGCTGCGCCGAGTAGCCGTCCATCACACTGATGACGCGCACGCCGCCATCCCGCGCACCGATCGTGACGCCGATGCCCCCGTACTTCCCCGTGGTCATCAGGTCGACCTCGTCTCCCTCCTCCTTCCCGATATAGACGGTATAGGGATCAAGGGTTTCCAGCATCCCGTTGATGCCCGCCTCCATAAACTTTTCCGGGTCGACCACATCGACGTAGTTCGTGGCGACCTCCTTATAGACGCGCCCGAAGAGGTCGATGCTCTTGTTCACTTTGAAGAGAAAATCGTCGTCCGGCGACGGAACGGATCCGCCGGCCGCCAGGGCCAGGAGCACCGCCGCCGTGAGGGTAAGCGTTTTCCAGAGTGAACGACGTGTTGGTGAAGTAGTCATGAATGTGTCCCCTGTATCCTCAGTTGATCTGCTCTCTGCACCAGTGCGCGCCACACCGCGTCTTCGACGACGGGGATGGATGCCATGCCATCGACGACAACAAACCGCCCCGGTTCCTCCCGGGAAAGATCCATGTATCCCTCCCGCACGCGCTCGTAGAACCCTGGTCCGGAGCTTTCCATCCGGTCAGCCGGATCGCCGCGCTGCCTCTTGCGGTGCGCGATCTCCTCCGGCGCGATGTCTACAAAGAGGGTCAGATCGGGCGCCAGCCCGCCGGTGGCAAAGCGGTTGATCTGCCGCACCGCCGCAAGATCAAGAGCGCGGCCATACCCCTGGTACGCTGTCGTGGAGTCGGCGAACCGGTCGCAAACAACGATTTCTCCCCGTGCGAGGGCGGGGCGGATCACCTGATGAACAAGCTGTGCACGGCTCGCCTCAAAAAGCAGGAGTTCCGCACGCTCGTGGAGATCCAGGTTTGCTCGGTCGAGCAGAATACCCCGAAGCCGCTCCGAGATGGCCGTTCCTCCCGGTTCCCGGATGAAGCGCACCGGCGCTCGGCGGTCGCCCCCGGGAAGCCCTCGCGCAGTCAGCTTCTCCACCAGAAGCTGCGCCTGCGTGCTTTTGCCGCTGCAGTCAAGCCCTTCAAATGTGATAAACATGGTGAAACGTACACATTTCCGCTCCGCGAAGCAACCGCGCCTGTCTTGCGCCTGAAAAGCCTTTTTGGTATTTTTCGCCGATGCCCCGTCCCCAACAGCCACTGAAGACCTCCCCGGCGCCCGCCAGAACCAAGGACCAACGCAGACGTGACTCCCGCGCCGAAGATTTCCGCCTGATCGAGGAGGCCCTCCGCGGTGACGACCGCGCGTACAAGAAGCTCATGGCAAAATACCATGACGCCATCCACAACTTCATCTCACGGATGGTGCACGACCGGGAGCAGGTCGAGGACCTCACACAGGAAGCCTTCATTAAGGCGTTCTCCTCCCTCAGGAATTTCAACGAAGAATTCGCCTTCTCCACCTGGCTCTATAAAATCGCCACCAACAACTGCATCGACTACATCCGGAAGAAGAAGCTCCAGATGTACTCGATTGATAAACCCATCGAGTCGAAGGACAGCGACTTCACGTTTGAGCTCCCCGACGAGTCCTACGAGGCAGACCAGGAGCTGATCAGCGACCAGCGCACGGTCATGCTCCGGAAGGCTATTGACCGGCTGCCGGAGAAATACCGGCGGGTGATCTTCCTCCGGCACGTTGAGGAGAAAAGCTACGAAGAGATCGCCGAGGAGCTCAGACTCCCTATCGGCACGGTCAAGGCCCATATCTTCCGGGCACGGGAGATTCTCTACAAAGAGCTCCGGCACAGGATCCGGCACTACTGAGCAGGCAAAAAGCGGTCAAATCAGGTGGAATTCCACGCTCCCGCAGGAATGCAACCCCGTTCGCCGCAGTGCGTACCAGTAAAGGAGAGAGAAGGCAGGACAGAACGTATGGCCAGGACGCAGTATGCCGGCATAGGGGTCCTTGCTCTCCTGTCGGTTCTGCCGGCAGAGGGGCAGGAACGGTCGGTCCTCCGAGAGGTTGGACGCACCACCGAACGGGAGTTGAACATCGTTCTCACCTCCACGTTCGGCTCCGTCGCCATCTCCCGGGGGGAGCCCGAAAAGATGCTCGTCATCGAGGCCGACCGGGCAGCACGCGAGTCTCCGTCGGCAACCGACTATACTATTCGGAACCGCACCGGGTACGCCGACCTCAGCCTGGGAGAGGAGGGAACTGATCGCGAGGAGAAGAGGCGCTCCATCAACCTGGGGGAGCTCCACCGCGGGCACTGGGCAGTCCTCGTCTCGGACGCGGTTCCCGTCTCCTTTGACGTTGAGCTGGGCGTCGGGGTAGGCGACTTCAATCTTACCGGCCTTCAGGTCAAAGATTTCACACTTTCCACGGGGGCAAGCGACGTGACCCTCGCCTTCGACGAGCCGAATGCCACCCGGATCGACAACATGACGATAGAGTCCGGCGTCAGCAAGTTCGACGGCCGCAAGCTGGGGAACGCGAACTTCCGTCACCTCCGCTTCAAGGGAGGGGTGGGAGCGTATACGCTTGATTTCGCCGGCGCGACGACCACCGAGGTCGACGTTGACGTGGAAGTGGGCCTCGGCGTGATGACGATCTTTCTCCCGCAGGAGATCGGCGCGCGCGTATCGTATGACAAGAGTTGGATGTCGCGCATCGACTGCGCTGACGACTTCCACGAATCCGGCGCAAACGAATACCTCTCCGAGAATTACGCCAGCGCGGCCAGCAAAATGAATATCCGGATCGACGCTGGACTCGGCAGCGTGAAGATTCGCCGCAACTGAGAATCTCACCACCAGACAGCGATCCCGCCCCTTGAGGAGCGGGATCGTGAGCGAACAGCCCGCACGTGCGCCCCCCGGGGCGCTACTTTCCCCAGAGCGAGTAGGAACTCCAGACAAGCGGGGAGGAGAATTCCGGGCTCCTGATCATGTCCTGTTGCGCCTTCCGAAATGCCTGCTCCGCGGTGGCACCGGCACTCAGCGCCGTGTAGAAAGCCTCCCCGAAAAACTTCTTCAGCTTCCGCGAGGGAGTGTAGGTGGTCGCAACGACGAGGCGGGAGCCGTTGCTGAGGAAAAGAGGGGCAAGAAGCGCCGGCGTCTCCGGGTGGCCGGCGGTCAGGCCGGAGAACACCACTGCGGGGATCGCACGGAGAGACAGGAGATCGCCAAGGGGAACCAGCTCCCTCGTGGCGTCTGATTTTCCGTCTGACAGGATGAGCGCTGCGTTCCACGGAGCCTGGTCGGCGTACCGGAGACCGAGAGCAAGGTGAAGGACGTCGGCTTTCTCCTGCCGCAGGCGTTCCAGCGTCGCCTGCTGGCCAAACGCGAGCCTCGCCTCTTTATAGAAGGCGCGAATGTCCCTCAGCTCGTACTCAACATCCCAGGCAGTCGTGCCGGCAAACCCCAACCCCGCTACATCCTTCACCGCTGCACTGTCACCCCGCTGCACAGGGATCCACTGCGCGCCGGGGAGATAACTCACGGTTTTCAGCTCGGCAAGATATGGCGTTCCGGGAATCGCGTTCCTCCGCAGGGCATGAAGCGGAAGCGCGGCCAGATCCTCAGGGAGAACGATGTGAAGCCGGGCTACGGAGGCGATGTCTCCCTCGACCGGCCGCACAAACGCCTCATAGAGCTGCCGCAGGACTTCCTGCGTGCGAAAGTCGGCCACGACAGTCACCTTGCTGATCGAGTCGCCTTTTGCCTCAGCGCGCTGCAGTGCGGAGAGGAGTTCTGCGGCGAGGCCGTGCAGACGCACCTGTTCCATCGCCGAGAGCTGCACGCTCACCCGGGAGGGGGTGATCACGACGACATAGAGGGAGCGTTGCACGGGAATGTACCAGAGCAGGGCATCGGAGGCACCCAGGCGTTTCTGAATATCGGTGAGCCCGACGGGTGTGAGGCGAATGTACGGATCGTACACACTGCTTCTCTGGATAATCTCTCCGGTCCGGGCTGCAATTGCCATGCTGCTGTTGTCGAGCGCCTTCCGGATCGATGTACCGAGTATGCGATCACCTGAGGCGGTCTCGAGCACATGCGCAAGCTGCCGCTCAGCGCCCGTACGCGCCGCCACTGCCTGCCGGAGCTGCACAAGGAGCGGTGCGGCAGGATCCCCTTCACGGCGCAGGTCCTGCCGGTCATAGATTCTCCGCCGGTCCCATGCCTGCTTTCGCTGAGCGTACAGGAATCCCTGCTCATACTGCCCGGTGCGCAGGAGGGCATCCAGCAGATGGTGGTATGCCGCCCCGCGACGATATGGAAAGAAGGCCTGCTCACAATCTGTGTAGAGATCGTCCTCCTCCGGCGCCCGCGTGGCTTCCAGTTCGTCAACAGCCTGCCGGTAGGCCTGCACCGCATCGGTCAGGCGGTTGGCCCGCTCCAGAGCAGCGCCGAGGCAGAGGAGCGCGTACGAGGATGCCCGAGACGATCCCGTCCCGCGGAACAGTTCCACGACATTGCGGATACTCCGGAGAGCTCCCTCGAGGTTTCCGTCAAGGTCACAGAGCGCCATCTGCAGTGCCAGATAGCCCTCGGCACGTTTGTTCCCCGCCCGGATGGCGGCAGCAAGGGCGGGCGCGTAGAATCGCTTTGCCTGCCCGCTCTGCCGGCTCCGTGCATAGGCGTTCCCGACGCGCAGGAGCAGGTCACTGCGGATCAGCGCCGCTCCCCGTAGCCGGTCGGTTCGGCGAAGCGCATCGCCGTACGACTGGAAGGCCTCTGTTGTCCTCCCTCCTCTGGAAAGCGCAATGCCGACATCGACGAGCGACGCAGTTGCCCGGAGCGAGTCTCCCGCCTGGTCGGCGAGTGTGAAAGCCTGCAGGAAATGCTCTGCAGCCCGCCCATACTCCCGCCGGAAAAGCTGCGTCTGACCTACCTCCTCGTAGACGCGGGCGAGCTCTCTCGTCCCCCTTCTGCCTGCGTATGCCCTCAGCAAATCGTTGACCGCGCTGGATTCCGTGTCGCGCTGGTCGAGAAGACGGCAGGAGGGGAGAATCGCCACCTCGATTTCCAGGACCCCCGTGCTATCCCCGAACACGCGGGCCAGCCGGAGCGCTTCTTCCAGAAGCGCATATGCTTGCTGCTCTTCCCCCATCAGGTGATACAGGGATGCCACTTCAAGCGTGGTTTTTCTGGCCGATTCCCGGTTTGCCAGACTCCGCTCCAGTTCCCGCGCCCTGCTGTAGAGGGCCAGGGCGGTATCGAACTCCGCCCGGGCCGCGACGATTCGCGCAAGGGCGAGGGTGGCCTCCGCCTGCGGGGCGGCACGGCCGAGGTGCTCCTCCAGATTCAGGAGAGCGCGGTAGCCCTGTCTCGCCCCCTCATGGTCTCCCCGTTCCAGTGCCGTGCGCGCGGCAACCAGGGTGCTGTCTGCGGCGAGTTGCTCCGGCGTCGGACCTCCGCCGCACCCCGCAAGGGTGAGGAGAAGGACGAGCGTGACGGTGGCAAGAACTGAACGTGTCATCGGATCATGGATGAAGAGAGAGCGCCCGGCACAAACGTGCCGGAAAGTTTGTGATGATGCCGTCGACACCTCTCCGCTGGAGGGAGAGCATCTGGCTCGGGTGGTCGACGCCGTACACCAGGAGGGCGATGTTCACGGCATGGAGCATGGGAACCCACCGGGCCTGCAGCTGGGCGTGGCTGCAGATGAACGCTGTCGCCCCGCAGCGGCGCGCCAGACGCACAGGGGACCTCCCCCGGTCACGCGCGGCGGCGTACAGAGCTCCCAGCGCAATCGCCGGTTGCTTGCCTCGAAGCCTCCGGAGAAACGCGTGGTCAAAGGAAGAAACGAGGAGGTTCCTCTTCCGGGCCGAGGCGCGGAGGAGTTTTCCGAGCCGGTTGACCATCACGCCGGACCGACGGCGGTCGCCGTCGGTCTTCACCTCGATATTCAATCCGGTACCGCGTGGGACTCCCCGAAGCACGGCTGCCAGCCGCGGTATGCAGGCCGACGCGTGCAGGCGTCCGGACGGGCCCCGCACAGGCGTCTTCTCCAGCTCTGCCGCCGTTCTTTCGCGCACACGCCCCCGCAGGCCCGTCACCCGCTCGAGGCGCCGGTCATGGAACACCACCGGTTCCCCCTCCGCACTCAGGCGCACGTCAAGCTCAATCATATCAGCCCCCTCGCGCACCGCCCGGCGGAACGCCGCGAGCGTGTTTTCGGGCGCCGCCCCGGAGCTCCCGCGATGAGCGATCACGAGCATCAGCGGGCCTGAAGATCGTTCAGCAGAACCCGAATCTCCCGGCGCACGACGTCAATTGAATTGGTGCCGTCGACATCCACCACCACTCCGGCAGCACGGTAGAATCCGATGACAGGCTCCGTCTGCGCATGATAGACCTGGAGGCGCTTCCGCACGGTATCGGGCTTGTCGTCATCACGCTGTATCAGCTCTCCTCCGCATTCCGGACATTGCGACGTGAGCGTGAGACCGTCGGTCTCGCTGTTGAAGATCCTCCCTTCCTTGCGGCAGACGAGCCTCGCGCCGAGCCGACGGATGATCTCTTCATCATCCACCTCCAGGTTCAGCACCCAGTAGCTTGTGATGCCCAGGTCCCGGAATATTCCCGCAAGCGCCCTCGCCTGGTCACTGGTCCTCGGGAAACCATCGAGCACGAAGCCCGCCGCGGCGCGTGGAGACGCCAGGACTTCCCGCACGATCCCGATCATGACATCGTCGGGAACCAGCTGGCCCGCATCCATAATGGCCTTCGCCTTTTTCCCGAGGCTGGTGCCCCCGGCCGCCGCAGAGCGCAGCATATCGCCGGTGGAGATGTGGGGAATTGACCGTTCCTCGGAAAGCAGTTTCGCCTGCGTTCCTTTTCCCACGCCAGGAGGGCCGAAGATAATGAGTCGCATGGTGGCTCCTTAGGATAGGCTGACTGTCCGCGCGGGGCCCCGCCGGAGCGCTCCCTCACGCACCGCAAGTTGTCCGCACGCCCCTTCGATATCCTCCCCCGCGCTGCTCCGCACCATGACGGTCAGGTGTGCCTTGCGCAACTGTTCTACGATCTCGCTCTGCCTGCGCGATGGCCGGAGCCTCGCGCCGATTCCCTTCATCCCCGTAAAGAGGATGGAATGAAACGGAATCACGTTGATCTTGCACGGAACAACCCGCGCAAATCTGATCAGGGCGGAGATCTCCTCCTCGGTGTCGTTAATGCCGTCAAAGAAGATGACCTCGTACGTCACTCGCCGACGGGTTGCACGGTAATACCGTTCCAGCGCTGAGCGAAGCTCTGCGAGCCCGAATTTTCTGGTCACCGGCATCAGCCGCGCACGGGTGGCTTCCACCGCGCTGTGGAGCGAGAGGGCCAGCTTCACCGTCCGCCCCTCCTCCCCCAGGCGCCGAATGTGCGGCGCCCAGCCCGCCGTCGAGATCACGATCCGCCGCGCTGCGATCCCCGCACCGGCGGAGAGAATCTCCACCGCCCGCATCACGTTGTCGTAATTCATGAGCGGCTCTCCCATGCCCATGAAGACAACGTTCGTGACCTTCCGTCCTGCCGCCCGCCGAATCTGCAGGAACTGATCGACGATTTCGCCGGCGCTCAGGTTCCGGAGATACCCCATCGTTCCCGTGGCACAAAAGACGCAGTCCAGAGGGCATCCGACCTGCGTGGAGAGACAGAGAGTCAGCCGTTTCTGCTCGTCATCGTGTGCAGCTTCCCTTCCGACAAAGGCCGAGGCGGGGGGAATCAGCACGCTTTCAATCCTCGCTCCGTCACCGAGCATGAAAAGGAACTTCATTGTCCCGTCACGCGAGCGGCGGACAGCCACCGGCGTCAGCCCCTCGATCGTGGAGGCAACCGAGAGGCGTTCCCGGAACGCCTTGCCGAGGTCCGTCATTCCGCCAAACGATGTGACGCCCCGACCGTACAGCCAGTGAAAGAGCTGAGTTCCGCGGTAGCGCGCCTCCCCGATCGACGCTGCGAACTCCACAAGCTCCTCGCGGGAGAGACCAAGGAGATTCCGCCGTGCTCCGTTCATTGACGGAATCTACAAAAGGAGAGTCCGGCAATCAAGCGATGGGAGCGCTGACAGCCACAGGGGCCGGATCAAACAGAACAGCCTTCCGGATTCCAGAAGGCTGTTCTCCACAAGACGCACATCAGGACTCAGTTTGCGACGCCATTATCACCCGATGCGTTCATCTCCACATCCGCCTGGGCGAGAATATGCACGCACACCGATAGCCCCGACGGGACGGCCCCCCCTGCAGTCTCACCTACCGTCCTCAATAGTACCGAAGCACTCTCATCGCTGGTCAGTCGGTTCAACGCCGAGACAAGGGTCACGACGCCGCGTGGAGACGTGGCAACATACGGGGATGATCCCAGGATGGACTGCGGTGTTGAAAATGTGGACCAGGGGACGGCCGCCTGGTGATTTTGTCCACCACCAACCAGGAGAAGCGTATCATTGGTGGCTCCCACCAGGACCACTGCCCGCACCGTGCCATTGTAGCTGCCGACCGTGGAGATCTTGATGTCATAGAACCGCACAGCTTTCACATTCCCCCAGTAGCTCTCATCCAGAATGGGCTGGAGAGAGATGGTGTATACCGCGCCGAACGGACCTGCCGTCCCTGCGTTGACCTGATAACACTGATCGATAGGCAGGTTCACAGGAATCAGAAACCCTTCCCGAATACAGCTCGAGCCATGCGTGGCCATCGCCACAAGCACGGCAGCAATAACTACCTTCGCTTTCATGCGTCATCTCCCCGGGAGGTGAAAGTTCGTTGTCGTTTCCCCTTACATACCGAATCCGATGCCGCCCGCAACGTGCGTCACGCTCCCCAGGTTGGCATCCGCGAAGACGTGGAATACGCCGAGGCACAGATTGACTCCCGCCGTGAGGCGGAAGGTATTGTCCCCGTCCAGGGAGACATCCACCAACTGCCCCGGGAAGTTCGGATCGGTCGACGTGTAGGAGATCTTCATGGTGGTCCTCTCGTACGCCAGTCCGCCGTAGAACGTCACGACCGCCAGGGATTTGCTCGCATGGATGCCGAGAGAGTATCCCTTCATGTCGATGATGTCGCCGGCCTTGAACGTCGTATAAAAGATCCCGACGGCCAGATCCAGGGGAAGAGCGGGCAGATACTGCGAGATGCTGTGCCGGAGCCCGCCGCCCAGGATGGTGATCTCGGGGATCTGATCGTCGCCGAGCTTCGGCGTCGCGAGAAATCGCACCATGGCTTCGGTCCCGGCCACGGAACCGATGCGCAGCTGCGGAACGGCAAGGGGAAGCACGGAGGAGGTGATGATCCCGTCCTTCCCTCGATACGAGAGAGCGCCATAGGTGCTGTGCGTGACCGTCGTCCCGAGGCCGCCAAAAATCGTCGCGGTCTGGAAGGTGGCGGGTGTGAATCCCTCGGGCGTCTTTGCCGTGTACGTTTTCTGCTCGTCGCCGACCAGGGCAATCATGCCGACGATGTCGAAGGCAATGTTGAAGCCCATGAGCGGGATGGAAGCGGTGCGGTACTGCCCCGCCATCATGTTCGCCCCGAACAGATCCGCAGCGGGCTGGATGTATCCCGACACGGCGTCGCCGGAGAATTGCTTGAGCGTGTTCTCAAGCTCCGTTTGCGCTACGGCAGAAAGGGCGCCGCACAGCAGAAGCATCACCAGCGCAGTAAAGGGACTCTTCACACGGAAAGTCTTCATCGTTCCTCCCCGGATCTGACAATGCGAAGTCGGTAGCCAGAAAGTTACCGATTTCGTTGTGAATGTCAATCCGGAAGAGTGTGTGCGCGGAGGATTTCCAGCACCTGAAGCATGTCGGAAGGAAGCGGAGACTCGAACGAGACATGATGTCCGCTCACCGGGTGCACAAATCCGAGCGTCCGGGCATGAAGCGCCTGACGGGGGAGAATCTTCAGCAATCTCTGGACCTCGGCCTTCTGGCCCGGCGTGCCCGGCCCCCAGGCCATCTGCCGGCCATTGTAGCCGGGATCACCGAAGACGGGATGGTGGACGTGCGCCAGGTGAACGCGGATCTGGTGAGTCCGCCCGGTCCGGAGTCTGAGCGAAAGGAGCGTGAGATAGCGGAAGCGTTCCAGAACGGCGTATTCTGTGATGGCGGCTTTCCCGTCCGTGACCACTGCCATCTTCTTCCGGTCCGCCTTGCTCCGTCCCAGGTGTGCCTCGATGACGCCGGTTTGCTCGCGGAAGAGTCCCCAGACAAGAGCATGATACTCCCGCTCGATGGTGCGCCGGGCGAACTGCCGGGCCAGCCGGGCATGCACTGCGTCGTTCTTGGCAACGACCAGCAGCCCCGACGTGTCTTTGTCGAGCCTGTGGACAATCCCCGGACGGGTCACATCCCGGAGCGTCACGAGCACGTTGCAGTGGTAGAGAAGCGCGTTAACCAGCGTGCCGGTGTAATGCCCGTAGGCGGGGTGGACAACCATCCCGGCGGGCTTGTCGACAACCAGAAGGTGCTCGTCCTCATACAGGATCGAGAGCGGAATGTTCTCCGGAAGCACTTCGGGGGGCGGAGCCTGGGGGAGTGCAACATGGACAATTTCGCCCGGGCTCACCTGGTGACTGGGCCGCACGCGCTTCCCGTTGACCAGGACTGCTCCCTCGCGGATGGCCCGCTGGACTTTCGTCCTGGTGGCATTCTCAACATGGGCCGTCAGGAAGAGATCGAGCCGCTGCTTTCTCTTCCCTGGAGGGATGGTAATGTCGAAAACCGTGTTCAGGTGTCGTCGCCAGGAGACGATGGCGTCTCGCTTGGGGTAGACTGCGGTACCGGATGGCCCTGTTCCACCGGCGTACGATAAAAGACCAGCAGGAGCAGGACACCCGTCGTGACGGCGGCATCGGCGATATTAAAGACCGGCCACCGGGTGAGATGAACTCCGAACAGTGCGATATCGAAGAACTCGACATCGAGGAAATCTATCACCCGGCCCTGGAACAGGGGAGCTCCCTGGAAGAGGACGCCATAGAAGAGCCTGTCGATCAGGTTCCCCACCGCCCCGCCAAGGATCAATGCCAGGGAGAAACGGAAGCCCAGGCGCTCATTGCGGACCCGGTACAGGTAGGTGATGATGCCGATGCTGGCGAGGATGGAGAAGACGGAGAAGAAGATTTTCCCGCCGATATCGATCCCGAACGCCATGCCGGGGTTTTCAACGTAGGTGAGCCGGAGGAATTCCCCCAGGATCGGGTGGCTTGTCCCCAGCGGCATTCCTTCCCACCGGATGCCGAGGCCGGGGATGTGGAATCCCCGCACGAGCATCTTTGTAATCTGGTCCGCGACGAGGATCGCGGCCGAAACCAGGAGTACACGCACGGATTATCGCTCCCGCGTTACCTGGTTTGCGGGCGCTTTCGCGCCAGCGCGATTCGGCCGCGCTCGCAGGGGATGTTGGTATTCTTGTACTCCGCACACGTGGTGGCGGTCGGAACTGCCTCCAGTCGTTCCTTCGGAATCAGAAGAGCGCACACCTTGCACTGCCCGTAGGTCTTGTCGTCGATGCGCGCCAGTGCGTCATCAAGCTGGTTCAGGAACTTGCTCTCCCGCGACATGAACAGGAACGTCTTTTCGCGCTCCATGGCGTCTGTTCCCTGTTCCATATGGAGGGAGTAATTCGAGCTCTCGCTGATGTACTCACCGGTGGTGATATCCATGCTGCTTTCCTTCAGCGTGTCGAGCTCCTGAAGCGTCTCCAGCCTCTTCGCAAGGATGAGCTGCTTGAACCGCTTCAGGTCTGCGTCGCTGAAGTTCTTGGGACCCAGGAGCTTGTTTTCTTCCGCTTTGGTGAGCGTCACCTTCTTTGTCACCTGTTTCGGTGCGGGGATCACGGCGATCTTTTTGCCGGTCAACTTCGGTTTCTTCCCCGGAGCGCCCTTCGCCCCACTCTTCGCGCCGCGTGCGGCCGGCCTGACAAGCTTCTTTGCCATGACTGTTCCTTCCTGGAATACAGACTGCTACGTGCGGGCAATCCGCGTGACGGCGACCTCAAGATCTTCGCCGTTCACCTCGACGGTCGCCTGAAGATCGCCGGGACGGAGTGGTTCCGCAAACTCCACCGCAAGGGTTTCCGCGGTGATGTATGGTTTCATCGACAGCAGCATCGCGCGCATTGCCGGCGACGCCTGAAACGTGATCGCAATTCGGTCGGTGACGTCGAAACCCGCTTCTTTCCGGAGGTTCTGCACGCGGTTCACGAACTCCCGCGCGTTTCCCTCCGCAATGAGCGCATCGGTCAGCGTGGTGTCGAGCGCCACGGTGAGCGCCCCATCCGACTCCACCAGCCATCCCTCGATATCCTCCCGCAGGATTTCGACATCCTCCCGGCCGAGCGTAACGCTGGCCCCGCCTGCCGGAAGGGTCACCGAGCCATCCCTTTCCAGCACGGCGATCTCGACCGGCGTCATTTCCCTGATGCGCGCGGCAACAGCCTGGACCGTCTTGCCGAATCTCGGCCCGATCGACTTGAAATTGGCCTTCGCCTTCTTGCGCACGATGCCGGAATCGTCCGTGACGAACTCGATTTCCTTCACGTTGACTTCGTCACAGATGATCCCGGCCACCTGTTCGACCTCGCTCCTCTCCTGATCGTCCGCGATCGGCACCATGATCCGCCGCAGCGGTTGCCGCACTTTCAGGTTCGACTTCATCCGCATGGCGCGGACAAGCATCACGATCCTCTCAGCCCGCTCCATCCGACGCTCCAGCACGCGGTCAATGGCCGCCTCGTCCGGGGCCGGCAGCAACGCGAGATGCACCGACTCCTCCGCCTCCCGTCCGGTCACCGCATTGAGATTCCGGAAAATTTCCTCCGCAATAAACGGAGCAAAGGGGGCCGCCATCTTGAGCACCGTCACAAGCGCCTCGTAGAGGGTCTGATACGCCGCTGTCTTGTCCCTCCCGGGCTCGCTTTTCCAGAACCGTCGGCGGTTCCGGCGCACATACCAGTTCGAGAGCTGATCGACGGTAAAATCGCCCACCATCCTGGCCGCCCTCGTCACATCGTACGCATCCATCGCAACGAGGTAACGCCGCAGGACGGAATTCAGCTCGGAGAGAACCCACCGGTCGATCTCCGGACGCTCCTCCGGGCGAATCCGGGCCTCGGCATACGTAAATCTGTCGATGTTCGCATATAGTGCAAAGAACGCGTACGTGTTCAAGAGCGTGCCGAAGAACTTCCGTTGAACGTCTCCCAGTCCCTCCTCATCAAACATCGTTGGACGCCAGGGGGGACTGGTCGTCACCAGGTACCAGCGCGTGGTGTCCGCCCCGTACTTCGCCAGCGTTGCAAAGGGGTCGACCGTGTTCCCCTTCGACTTGGACATCTTCTGCCCGTCCTTGTCCAGAATCAACTCGTTGACCAGAACGGCCTTGTACGCCGGCTTCCGGAACAGAAATGTCCCGATCGCGTGGAGCGAATAGAACCATCCCCGCGTCTGATCGATCCCCTCGCAGATGAAATCCGACGGGTACTGCTCCCCGGAATCGATCAGCCTCCTGTTCTCAAAGGGATAGTGCCACTGGGCAAAGGGCATCGATCCGGAGTCAAACCAGACGTCGATCAGCTCCGGTGTGCGGCGCATCGTCCCCCCGCAGGAACAGCGGAATGTCACCTCGTCCACGAAGGGTTTGTGGAGATCAAGCGGCTCAGCAATGTGCTCACCCTGCCTTAGCTCCTCGACACTCCCGACGCATTTCTGAGCCTTGCACTCCTCACACACCCAGATCGGCAGCGGAGTCCCCCAGAACCGGTCGCGCGAGAGCGCCCAGTCTTTGTTCTCCTCCAGCCAGTTGCCAAACCGTCCTTCGCCCACCTCCGGCGGAACCCAGGCAATCTCCCTGTTGAGCGCAATCATGTCGGCGACATACTTCGTCGTGCTGATATACCAGGAGTCCCGCGCGTAGTAGAGCAGCGGCGTGTTGCAGCGCCAGCAGTGCGGATAGCTGTGCGTGATGGTCTCTTTCCGGTAAAGAATCCCGCGCTCTTTGAGGTTCCGGATGATCTCGGGGTCGGCGTCCTTGACGAACTTGCCGGCGAAATCCACCACCTCCGGCCCGAACTCCCCGCTTACGTTCACCGGATGGATCGTGGGAAGCCCGTAGACGCGCCCGATGCGGTTGTCGTCCTCGCCGTAGGCGGGAGCGATGTGCACAATGCCGGTCCCGTCCTCCGTCGTCACAAAATCTGCCTCGATGACGTAAAACCCCTTCTTGTCAACCGGATGGTAGTCGAAGATCCGCCGGTA
>Ga0153916_10002080_pt1 | contig 14701 bp, 9 predicted proteins | sample Opewatmetagenome_FD_109642 | JGI IMG/M metagenome (GOLD analysis project Ga0153916, IMG submission 109642) | Freshwater wetland microbial communities from Ohio, USA - Open water 3 Core 3 Depth 4 metaG | ecosystem: Environmental > Aquatic > Freshwater > Wetlands | place: USA: Ohio, Lake Erie, Old...
CGGGCGGCCCGGGCGGAAGCGGCCGTGGATTATACCGGCATATATATGAAAGGCGTGCAGGCGTATACCAATAACGAATACCGCGCCGCCATAGCTTATTGGCAGCAAATACCGACCAAAGACCCCCTCTACCGGAAGGCGCAGACGAATATAAAACGCGCCAAAGCGGTGCTTAAAGAGCTAGAGTAAACGATGACGTCTTTAAAAAGGGCCGCGGTAGCGGAAGAGGAGCACGGGTGCTCAAAAAAGTTTTAACGGCGTCGTTGTTATGTGGCCTGGTCGTATGGCGAGGCGCCGCGGCGCCGGAAGGCGACGCGCGCAAGGCGAAATGGGCCGAGCGGCCTAAGGCCGACGAGGCGCAAGGCCCAGCCGGCGAAGCCGCTTCGACGGCCGAGGGCCCCCGCCCGGTTGCGCCGGCGCCGGGCCGCGAAAAGGAGTGGTTGCAGGAGCGCTGGGACGGCCTAGAGCAAAAAGATTGGAACGGTAGCAATTCTTATTGGAAAAAAACCGACGTCGTCGTGGACTTCATGCCGCCTTATATAAGCCCGGCCTACGCGTGGGCGGCGCGGCGGGAACTCGCGATGGCCGAGGGTTCGCGGTTCGCCGTCTCGTCTTACGGCGCCAATACCGGTATCCTTTACGGCGGCGTAGGTACGGGCGCGAGCAGTAATACCGGCGTAGTGTGTTATGCCGAGGACCGCGAAGGCGCCACGTGGAAAGTATCCGCGGTTAAAGATAGCGGCGGCTTCGCGAGCAAGAAGGTTTTCGACGTTTGCTGGACTTCCAAACCGACCTCCGGGACCATCTTTGCCGCGACGGGCATAGCTTCCCCCCGGACGACTGCGAATACGTCCTTGTTTTCCCAACGCGGCGTAGTCCCCTCGTCCTCTTGGACCTCGGCCCCCGAATATTCCTCTACTATTCCCCCTCGCACGGTATGCGAATTTAGCGCGGTCGCGCCGGAACCGGCCGGCGCGAATACCGAGGTCTACTTGGGTTACTCGGCCGCGAGTATAGGCGCGGCGCAGGCTTACCGTTATGTCGAGCCCCGCACGTGGGAACTCTTAGGCCAGCTCCCTTCCGCCAAAGACGTTTACGCGCTATATACGACCGAGACAGGTTTTTTGGCGGGTACCGGGCCTAAAGGTTATGTTTATGAATGGAACAAAAACCAGAGCAAATTTACGCCGCGACCCGTAGGGGCCCTCACGGACGGCGACATATATGACGTAAATAAAATCGGCGATTACTACTACGCCGCGGCCGGCAATTGCGCCCCCGGCGATAAAGCCCGCCTTTTCCGAACCAGGGACTTGGTGCAATGGGAGGACGTCACCCCCCGGGCGACGGGCGCGTCGTCGCTCATCGCGTTTAAGGCCTTAAGCGAGTTCGGGAAGGATGGCGCCGTCGCGGCGTTGGGCGATACTTTCGATCGGTTATACGTTAGTTACTACCCGGCGCAGGCCAATTGGGGCGTGGTCGCGGGCGACGCCGGCGCCAAAAGCCGCGATGCCGTCCACGTCCAGGCCGGAAGCGACTTCTGGGGCGACTTCGTCGGTTACGAAAAAGAAGGCCTCGTCTACGCGAGGAAATTCCAAGGGTTTAAATCGGGCGGCGTCCTTTACTCGTCCGTATATGATTCCTTCGATAAACTGGTCGAATATAAGGGGTTTAGCGTCGAGGGCCCGATGGCTTCCGGCGGCGCGACGTTCTGGTTGCGTGCGGCTGACGACATCCAAAAATTCAGGACCGCCGAAGGGTACGAGACCGGCGAACCAACTTGGGTGGCGGTGGTGCCCGGGCAGCCCTTACCCGCGGAACTCAATAACAAGAGGTATATACAATACAAGGTCCGGTTCGACGTGCCCGACGGCCAGAAGTTCCCGCCGGTTGTAAAAAAAATAGGGCTTACTGTGCTCTCGACTTATTCCAAGGTTACGGCGACGTTGCCGGCGAACGGCACGAAAGGGCACAAAGTCGACGTACCAATGAAGTTCGTTTTTTCGAAGGCCGTCGACTGGAGCACCATCGGGCCCGAAAATATTACGATAACCGGCGCGAATAGTAAACGCGTATACCGTTGGTACGGGTTTGGGAACGACCCTACGTGCGAGTACGTCGTCTTCCACGAGGATTTCGAACGCAACGACAAAATAACGGTTAAGCTGGAAAGTATACCGCGCCGCGAGGTTCTCGATAAAGACGGCTGGGAGATCGACCCCGACGGCGACGGCCAACAGGGCGGTACGTATTGGTTCGAATTCGGCGTCGGCACCGGCGGCGGCGGCGGCGAGGGGGAAGGGCCCGAGGTATATGACGTTAACGTAAAGCCCAACCCCACCTTCGGCGCCAAGAAAATTAATATTACGGCGACGGCCGACGATACCGAGACCGGCAACTCGCCGATCGTAGCCGCGGAGTATTCGTTCGGCGCCAGTCCGGCGCAGGCGGGCGAGGGCACGCCGATGGAAGGTGAATTCGGCTCGCCCAAGGTCGAGGTATCGGCGGAGGCGGACATCAGCGAGATAGTTAAAGGCGAGAAGCGCCTTACGGTATACGTCCGGGCGATGGATAAACCCGGCAACTGGGGCGACCCGACGGCGGCGCCGATCTTCATTAGGCCCCCGGCGTTCTTGCCGGCGGAGTACGTTTATTTCTACCCGAATCCGTGCCGCGGCGAGGTCGGTTATTTCCACTATTTAGTTACGCAGGATAGCGACGTAAACGTTCGCATCTACGATATCCGCGGCCGCTTAGTTGAGGAAATAAAGACGACGGCCACGGCTTATTCTACCGACAAGGGTTTGCAGTGGGACGTCTCGCGCGTGGGGGCGGACGTTTATATCTTCCGATTCACGGCCCGCGCGCTCGCCACCGGCGAAGTGGCGACCGTCACGAAGAAATTGGCGGTATTGAAGTAGATGACGGCCGCCGACCAAACGCCTAATGCCGCTTAAATTCAAAATCGCCTCGTTCGTCGTTTTGCTGACCGTATTCGTTACGGCCGTGGCCGGCGTGTTAATTACCGGTCGGATGGAATCGTCGCTTAGGCGGGAGATCGAGATGCGGGGGGAGGCCCTGGCGGGCAACTTGGCCGCCAACGTCGAAGACGCGCTGTCGGAGGGCGACGACTTGTATATCGCTCGTTTTACGACCGGCGCCATGGATAACCCGGGGGTGGTATACGCGACGGTCGTGGGCGGGGACGGCCGCATCGTCGGCTACCGGGACGCCGTCCGCGACGATTTCACCCCTTTCTTGGGTAAGCCGTACGAACTGCCGCCGGGGATGGAGCCGCTGGGAGACCGCACGTCCTTCAGCCAAACGTACGAAGCGCCGGAGTGGGGGCGTATATACGACGTCGCCGTCCCCGTTATGCTCGCGGGGCAAAAGCGGATCGGCGTCGTCCACGTCGGCATATCGCGCGAGGACGTCAATCGCGCCGTCGGTCGAACGCGGATAACTATCGCCGCCATATCCGCGGTCGCCGTACTCCTCGGCCTGGTGGGGTCGTTCGTATTGACCGGGTTTATTACGCGCCCCATCGACCGTTTGATGGCCGGCGTCCGGGAAATCCAGAAAGGTAACGGCTATGCCACGCAGTTGCCCGTTACCACCCGCGACGAGGTGGGGCACCTGACGCAAGCGTTCAACGACATGGTGAAGTCCCTCAGCGAAAAGGAGCTTATCAAGGAGGCTTTCAGCCGTTACGTGTCCCGCCAGGTCGCCGGCCTCATAGTCAACGACCCCGAAAAATACCTCTCGACGCTGAAAGGCCAGCGCAAAACGGTTACGGTCCTCTTCGCCGATATCCGCGGCTTCACCCGCATCGCCGAAGCCTTGGCGCCGGAGCAAGTCGTCGCGATGCTCAACGTCTACCTGACTTATATGACGGACGTGGTCTTCAGGCACGAGGGCACGCTCGATAAATTCCTGGGCGACGGCCTGATGGCTATTTTCGGGGCCCCGGTAGAACAACCCAACAGCACGCTGAACGCCGTGCGCGCCGCGGTCGACATGCGGGAGCGGCTCCGCAAATTCAACCTCGCCCGGGAGATAGGCGGCGAGGAGCCGGTGCTCGTGGGCATAGGCATTAATTACGGCGACGCCATCGTGGGCAATATCGGCTCGCGGGAGCGGATGGATTACTCCGTCGTCGGCGATGCGGTGAATATCGCCCAGCGGATCCAGACTTATACCGAGGGCGGCCAAATTATCTTGGCGGAACCGGCGTACCGGCGCGTAGCGGACTACGTGGAGGTCAACGCCTTAGGGCCGCGCGAGCTTCGCGGCAAGCGTCAAAAGATAGGGTTGTTTGAAGTCGTAAGAATGCGGGACGGCGGCGACGACGCGGAAATAGCAAAGGCCGGGCCCGAGACGTTCGCCGGCGCGATATAAACGACCCGAGGCGGATTTCCCCGCGCCGTAAATACCCGTAAAAAAATCGCCCCGCTTGGGCGGGGCGTTTTTTTATTCCTATTTCCCGTTAACTTAGGCCCGTCGCTTGGCGGCGACCGGTTGTATTTCTTTTTTGCGCGCGTGCCGCGTCCGCTTTTCGGCCTTTTTGCTTTTCTCGCCCAGGTCGAAGCCGACGAGCGCCGCCCTCAATACGTCCCCTATCGTCTTGGCGTACGCGACGTTGACTTTTTGGCGGTGTTCCTCTTCGATTTCGAGGATGTCGCTTTCGTTTTCGTCCGGGAATAGAACGTTGGGGATGTCGGCGCGTACCGCGGCGAGGAGCTTTTCTTTGACGCCGCCGATGGGCATGACCTTGCCGCGGAGCGTTATCTCTCCCGTCATCGCGAGGTCGTGCCGCACCGGGTGGCCGGATAGGACCGAGGCGAGGGCCGTCGCCATCGCGACGCCGGCGGAAGGGCCGTCTTTGGGAGTGGCGCCCGCGGGCACGTGGATGTGGATGTTGTATTTTTCGAAGTCCTCGGCTTCAATGCCGAGTTCTGCGGCGTGCGCTTTGACGAACGAGTACGCGGCGCGGGCCGATTCTTGCATGACGTCGCCCAATTGGCCGGTCAAGATAAGCTCGCCCTTGCCCGCCATCTTCAAGGCTTCGATGAATAGTATGACGCCGCCGACGGCGGTCCAGGCCATCCCGGTCGCGATGCCGACCTCGTCTTTGCGGCCCGCGGTCTCGGGATAGAAGGGCGGCGCCCTCAGGTAATCCGCCAGGTTCGTTTTCGTCACGGTGACCTTTTTGAACTTCTCCTCGACGATTTGACGGGCGGTTTTGCGGCAGATGGTCGCGACCGCGCGCTCGAGGTTGCGGACGCCGGCTTCGCGCGTATACCGGTTCACGATTTCCTTCAGCGCCGAGTCGGCGATTTTCAAAGTTCTTTTTCCCAGGCCGTGCTCGGCGAATTGCTTCGGGACGAGGAACTGCTTCGCGATGTTCAATTTCTCGGGCAAAGTATACCCGGGCAACCTGATTATTTCCATGCGGTCCTTCAGCGCCGGCGGGATGGGGTCGAGGATGTTGGCGGTGGTTACGAACATCACCCTGGACAGGTCGAAGGGGAGGTCGAGGTAGTGGTCGGAGAAGGAGAAGTTTTGTTCGGGGTCGAGGACCTCCAGCAGGGCGGAGGCGGGGTCGCCGCGGAAATCCATCCCCAGTTTATCCACCTCGTCCAGCATGAACACCGGGTTGTTGGTGCCGGCCTTGCGTATGCCTTGTATGATGCGCCCGGGCAGCGCGCCGACGTACGTCCGGCGGTGGCCTCGAATCTCGGCCTCGTCCCGCACGCCGCCGAGGGACATGCGGATGAACTTACGCGCCACGGCCCGGGCGATCGATTTGCCCACCGACGTCTTGCCCACGCCCGGCGGCCCCACGAAGCACAGGATGGGCCCCTTCATCTCTTTCTTCAGTTTGCGCACCGAGAGGTACTCGAGGATCCGTTCCTTGACGTCGTCCAGGTCGTAGTGGTCTTCGTCCAGGACCTTCCGGGCGTTGGCGATATCCAGGTTGTCCTCGGAGCCCTCGAGCCACGGCAGCGTCAGGATCCAGTCGAGGTACGTGCGCGCGACGACGTATTCCGCGGCCTGCGGCGGGATGGTCTTAAGGCGGGTGAGCTCGCGGGTCGCCTCTTCGCGAACTTCCTCCGGCAGCGGCTTCTCGAGAAGCTTGGCCTCCAGCTCGTCGATCTCGACGGCGTATTGGTCTTCTTCGCCGAGTTCCTTGCGGATGGCTTTGAGCTGTTGCCGCAGGTAGTAATCGCGATGGGCCTTGTCCATCTCGCTCTTGGCTTCGGATTGGATTTTGGAGCCGAGCTCCAACAAGTCGACTTCGCGGTTCAGAATGGAAGTAAGTTTTTCCAGCCGCGTCGTGATGTCCACGGCCTCGAGGATCTCTTGTCTTTCGCCCAGCTCGACGTTGATGTTGGAGGTGATGAAATCGGCCAACTTGCCGGCGTCGTCGATGTTCATCGCCGCGACGTACGCGTCCTCCGGGAGGTTGGGCGCGAGCTCCACGATCTTCTGGAAGAGGTTGAGGGCGTTGCGCTGGAGGGCTTCGATTTTAGTGGTTTTCTTTTCCGCGCTTTCGAGCCGTTCGATCTTGGCCTTGAAGTACGGCGTCGTTTGCACGAATTCCTTTATCGCCAGGCGGGCGATCCCCTGCACCATGATGCGCGCCGAACCGTCCGGCATCCGCAGCATCTTGAGTATCGTCCCGCCGGTCCCGACGTTGTAGACGTCGGCCGTTCCCGGGTCCTCGTTTTCGGGGTCTTTTTGGGCGAAGAGGCCGACGATGCGATTGCCGCGGATGGCGTCGTCGATTAATTTTATGCTAGACTTACGGCCGACGACGAGGGGGACGATCATATAAGGGAATATGACGGTCCCGCGCAGCGGCAGGATCGGCAATTCCTCGGGGAGCTCTACGGTCTCGACATGCTCTTCGTTGGCCAACGTTACCCACCACCTTGCAACTCAGCCGGGCCGCGGGCGGGCGCGGCCTCCGTTATCCCTTATAATATTTCTACCGTCGTGTGGATCGTGACGGGCCTCTCTATCTTGGGAAGGATTACGAAGAGGAAACCGTCCCGATACAAAGCCCGGCCTTTGTCGCCGTCGACGGGCCGGGGGAGATGGATGACGCGGCGGAATTGTCCGTATTCCACCTCGATCTGGTGGTAGTATTCGCACTCCTCTTGATATTCCTCTTTGCGGGTCCCGGTAATGATAACCGTATCCTCGTCCAATAATACCTTGACCGCGTCGCGGCCTACGCCGGCCAGGTCCATCCTGATTACGAGGTCGTTTTTGGTCTCGAAGACGTCGGCGTCCGGGATCCAGTGGCGCGGCGAGCCCGCGGCCAGCGGCGGCGATATCGAGTACAGGCGGTCGAAAAGCCGGTCGACGTCCCCCAGCCGCCAAAGACTTACGCGCGTAGGTTCTCTGCGTTTTACCATACGGGCCTCCGGGCCTTCGTGGTCATTAATGCTTCGCGTTAAAATTAACATATTTCGGCGGTTTTGTAAATAACGCGGTGACGCCCGGAGCGGCGCGGGAGGCGCCCGTCGCTCGAGGGCCTCAAGGTTTATAGCGTGCGGCGTCGCTTTGGTGGAAGACGAAAAGAAAGGCCGGAGGGCGGTAACTAAACGCAACAAAAATAGCGTGGCCCGCCGGCTCGAGTTATAATATAATGCCGACGAGAAAGGAGAGAATTATGGCAGCCAGAGTCCACGAGAGCGGAACCGCCGGCGCGGTGTATTTTTTAGGCCTTATCGGCGCCGCAGTATATTATATCGGCCAGGCCACCGGCTTTTGGATGGGCGTGCTGGGTTTCTTGAAGGCCCTCGTGTGGCCGGCGTTTCTGGTCCACGGCGCGTTGAAGTTCCTGGGGATGTAACACGCATTCCCGTTGCCGCCGGCTTCGTTCCCTGGGCCTTTCTCCTTTGCCGCCGCCGGACTCTGTTATATATTTATTAACCCTCGAGCCAGCGTAGCGGGAGGTTAAGCGTATTTCGCGGTGGGCGTGATATAAAATTAATAAAATAAGGGCGTACATAGGAGGGCGGTTAACGTTTCGGCGAGGTAAAGGATTAACCTTTTATTTCTAAGACAATGGCCCGGTTTTGGGGACGGCGTTATTTTTCACCTTGGAAGTATTAACCGCGGTTGTTATACTGGGTGCGCGACTGGAGAAACTCGGTGAAGTTCGGGGTAATATTATTCTTCTTCATCATAGGGGCGGTAGCCCCAGCGTTTGGGGACATAGTACCCCTAAACCCTTACAGCACTTATTATGCGACTAACGGCACGTTGCAAGTAGGGTCGACGGCGCTGGCTATTACACCAGTAGAAGCATTATCTGGTAGTACATCAAGTAAAGCTACCGGGTTTCTCTTTTTATACGATAATAAGGTTTATCTAATAACTAACAGGCACGTTATTAAAAGTGAAGCCACTAACGAAGAACCGGCGTTTGAAGCGGAATATATAAAACTCATACTACATAATAACCCGACCGACGTATCGTCGATAAGTATTTATACGCAAAACCTCCACTCGCCGGATTCGGGCAAACAACTATGGTTAGAACATCCTATATTAAAAAAGGAACTCGACCTTGTTGCTATCCCCGTTTTCGACGAAGAGAATACGGGGGAGTTCTTGATTTCGGCTTTTTCCTCCGATAATTTTATTACTAAAGAAGATGTCGTTTACGTAGGGGAGGACGTTATCATAATCGGTTACCCATTAGGATTGTACGATCAGCATTATAATCTGCCCCTCTTCCGCGAAGGTATGATCGCATCGTTTTATCCCATCCCGTTTAACCAAGAGCCTATATTTTACGTCGATGCGAGGTTACATCGGGGTATGAGCGGGAGCCCGGTTATCCTTAAACCCGGTAGAGCTCGAAGTACTATTCGGGCGGGGACGGATACCGGCACCGTTGGAAAAATATATTTATTAGGCGTTAACTCGCGAAGAGATGACCGCGCGAACCGCGACCCGAAGATAGACGAACCGCTTGGTTTAAACGCGATAATATACGGGGAGTTAATCCAAGAAATCGTAAGTGGCGGGGAATAATAAGTGAGAACCCGGCTGTTTTGTGCAACTCGCGGCGCGCGTGATACAAAATTAGCACAAAACGGCCTTCCAAAACCGGCTAGGAGGACGAGGTAATGTGTAAATTAAAACCGTCCGTACGAGGCGTAGTTATACTAGCTGCGATAATAACCCCGTTAATATTGGTCGGATTATTAACACGATATTCTTGGGGTTGGGGTTTTCGGCGAGGGTTCGTTATTAACCCCCAAGCGCCGGCCGATGCAATTCAACTTTCGATATTATTAATAAACGCAGTAGCCGCTTTATTAGTTATTTTATACGTCATAATTTTAAGGAGGCAGACCGAAATAATGGAAGAACAAACCCGGGCTACTAAGGTCCAAACTGATGTAGCCCTTCTCACATTAAAAGGTTCGTATCGGCCGGTTATTTCTTTAGAATTACTTACGTATTCGATCGCGAGAGAAAATTTCGCGTTAATGACGCGCAATAATAAAAGTTTAACGTTTAAATACCGCTTGTGGAACCAATCGCCTAACCGGGCCGACTGCGCTGTTAAAGTTACGCCTTATTCATTTAGTACCGACGATTTAAAAGCAGACGTCTATTTCAATATAGCGAAACCCGCTAACCTAATCCAGCCCAATGGGCTTACTTTAGAACAAACGGATTATTTGAACGGTAAAATACATGTAGACATAGACCCTTATTCGCTAAAAGAACCTTGGTTTTCGTTCGAATTAACCCGATTAGCAGATTATATTAACCGTTTCGTTAATGCTCACCCGGAACGATTCCCTGCTCCACAGGGTTTCCATGAACCCGCCGATCCTAAGGACGAATTATTCCGGTACGTAAAGCTAAAAGAAAACGAACACGGTATCTACCCAGACCCTATTTGGTTACTCTTTTACCTCCGATTCACAAACCCTGACGTCCCCGAAGACCTTAGATTATCGGTTGAATCTTCATCTTTGTTTAATGTTCGGTTCACCTATGATAAAGGGTATCTGAATGTTATAGCCGTACCCGAAAGTATTCCCCGTTAATATTTAACAAGGATACCAGTTATCCCGGTTTATTGTTAACTAAAACGCCGCCTACCGAGGCGGCGTTTTCATTTCGCGGTCGCTTAACGCGTAAGCGCCGGCAGTAAAGCCAAGCGGTACCGACCACCGTATTACTGGATTGTTATGCTCGCCCCCACAAACGCCGTGCGCCCTCTAAGCCGTACCCTCCGCCGACGCGCGCGTCGACGTTCCGCCACAGGTTAACCCCTCCGGCTGAAACGCCCGCTACGTTATCCGGGCTCGCGACGACGCCCGGGCCCCCGTGTAAACGCCCCGCGCGCCCGCGTTTTTTATTCGGTCCCGGCTCACCCTTTCGCCTTGACAGTCGCGGCCTTTTGGTTCAATACTACGTCGCGAGCCGGCGTTCTTCCGGCCGGCGCCGCGTTACTTATGCCCGACGACGCTCCCTTCTGGACCTCGGACGCTGCGGCGTGGCTCAGCCGGCTAGAGGCTTCGGCCGACGGCCTCAGTACCGCCGCCGCCGTCGCCCGCCTGGCCCGCTACGGCCCCAACCGCCTTAAAGGGCGTCGCCGTACCGACGCCCTTACGTTGCTGGCCAAGCAGTTCATAACCCCCGTCATCCTTATCCTCCTGGCCGCGGCTACGTTGTCGTTCTTCCTCCACGACGCGATTGACGCGTTCATTATCTACGCCATCGTCGCAGCCAGCGGCCTTTTAGGTTTTGGGCAGGAGCGGGGGGCCGCTCGAGCGGTAGAGAAGCTCCTGGCGGCGGTGCGCGTCTCCGCCACGGTCTTGCGTGACGGCCGGCCGACGTCCGTTCCGATGGAGGAGGTCGTCCCCGGCGACGTGGCCCTCGTGGCGGCGGGGGCCGCTATCCCCGGCGACGGCGTTTTACTCGCGGCTAAGGACCTGTTCGTGGACGAGGCGGCGCTTACGGGCGAGAGTTACCCGGCGGAGAAGGACGCCTTAACGGGGACGCCGCCGTCGCGCGCCGGCGCGGTCTTTATGGGGACCCACGTCGTGAGCGGGACCGGCCGCGTCCTCGTCGTAGCCACCGGCCGGCGCACGGAGTTCGGCGACGTCGCCGTCCGCCTTCGCGCCCGGCCCCCCGAGACCGAGTTCGAACACGGCGTCCGGCGCTTCGGCACCCTCCTGATGGAGATCACGCTCTTCCTGGTCATCGCCATTTTTGCGGTTAACGTCTTGTTGGCGCGGCCGGTGCTGGATTCGTTGTTATTTTCGCTCGCCCTCGCGGTCGGCCTTACACCCCAGCTCCTCCCCGCCGTCATCAGCGTCAACCTGGCCCGCGGCGCCCGGCGCATGGCCCGCGCCAAGGTTATTGTAAAACGGCTCGCGGCCATAGAGAACTTCGGCAGCATGAACGTCTTTTGCTCCGATAAGACCGGGACCCTCACGGAAGGGCGGGTGCGGCTGCACGCCGCGATGGGGGTGGGCGGCGCCGAGGACCCGCGCGTTCTCCTATATGCCTACCTCAACGCCGGCTACTCGACCGGCTTCGCCAACCCCATCGACGCGGCGCTTCGCGAGGCGGCGCCGCCGGACGCGGCGGCTTACGAGAAATTGGACGAAGTCCCTTACGACTTCGTCCGCAAACGGCTGAGTATCCTCGTAGCGCGCGGCAGCGAGCGGCTGCTCCTTACCAAGGGGGCGCTGGCTAACGTTGTCGCCGCCTGCGACCGGGCCGAGGTCGGAGGCAAGGTCGTCCCCTTGGCCGAAGTGAGCGAGCAAATCGAAGGCCGCTTCCGGGAACTAAGCGCCGCCGGTTACCGCACATTGGGCGTGGCCTACCGCGAATTGCCGCGCGCCGACCGCGTAACCCCGGCCGACGAAGCCGCGATGGTCTTCTTGGGATTCCTTTCGTTCGCCGATCCGCCCAAGGCCGGCGTGAGCGACGTCCTGGCGCGACTCGGGCAATTGGGCGTGGCGGTCAAGGTCATCACCGGCGATAACCGCCTGGTGGCGGCGAACGTGGGGCGCGAGGTGGGGCTCGGCCGCGGGCGCGTCCTTACCGGCGACGAAATGCGCGCCATGAGCGACGAGGCCCTGGTAGCGGCGCTGCCCGGCGCGGACATCTTCGCCGAGGTGGAGCCCAACCAGAAAGAACGGATAATAATCGCGCTTCGCAAGGCCGGTTACGTGGTCGGGTATATGGGCGACGGCATTAACGACGCGTCCGCGCTCCACGCCGCGGACGTGGGCCTATCGGTGGAGGGGGCGGCCGACGTCGCGAAGGATGCCGCCGATATCGTCCTTATGGAAAAAGACCTGGGGGTCTTGGCGGAAGGGGTGAGGGCGGGCCGACTCACCTTCGCTAACACCTTGAAATACGTATTCATGGCCTCCAGCGCCAACTTCGGCAACATGTTCAGTATGGCCGGCGCGTCGCTCTTCCTCAAGTTCATCCCTTTACTCCCCAAGCAGGTCCTTCTCACTAACCTGATGACCGACTTCCCGGAGATGAACATCGCCGGTGACCGCGTGGACGCGGAGTTGGTGGCGGTGCCCCGGCGCTGGAACATGACGTTCATCCGGACTTTCATGCTCTTCTTCGGCCTCTTGAGTTCGGTTTTCGATTACCTCACCTTCGGTGCGCTCCTCTTGCTTCTGCATGCTTCCCGGGCGGAGTTCCGCACCGCCTGGTTCGCGGAGTCGGTGATCTCGGCCTCCCTCATCGTGCTCGTAGTGCGGACGCGGCGCCCTTTCTTCCGGAGCCTGCCCGGCCGCGGCCTGGCGATAGCCACCGTGGGCGTAGTAGCCGCGGTCCTCCTCCTCCCGTATACTCCTCTCGCTCCCCTTATGGGATTCGCGCCGCTGCCGCCGGCGTACGTCGGTACGGTCGGCCTTATCGTCGTGGCCTACGTCATCGCCGCCGAAGCCGTGAAGCACATCTTCTATCGGAAAGTGATTTTTTAGAGTGGCGTTTTCAGGGGCGAAATACGCCGCCCGCGCGGGCGCTTTCTCTTAACCCCTTACCCCCTCCGATGACGGGGTCGTATTAAAATTGAACTTTAGCGATCGGCGCCGTAGCCGTATAACGTCGTTATGCCGTTTTACCCGGGCGCGGCTAGTCGCCTACTGAGTCGTCACGTCCGCGGAGACGTGGCCTCGTACTTCGGCCGAAACGGTGCCTTTTACGTCGACGGGGATCGCGTTCGCCGGCCACTTTAACTCCACTTCTACGGGGATACGTCCGGATACGGACCTGACGTTGACGTCCATAGTACCCGCGCCACCCTGGGCGTAGAGGGGCTCCGCGCCGAATAAGCCGCGCAGCGCGATTACGCAAAGCGCCGCGGCGATGACGGCCAGGACGACCTTTAGGAAGGGGGGAACGGCCAGCGACACGGCGCCGTCTTTTTGGGGTCGCGACATGATTATCTCCTCTCAGCGTTTTAACGGCCTTTCGCGGATTTGGATTATACCACCGCTAAGGCCCGCTCGGGATATTTTGCTACGCGCGCCGACTGAAGTCGGGGTCCTACGCTCCGCGGGTGAATCACCGGCCTATGAATAGGCCGGTATGGGGGCTAGCGGTGGCGCCTTTCTCCCTTGCCGCGCCGCCGGACTCTGTTATATTTTAACCCTCGAGCCGGAGTGCCGGCCGGTTAAGGGCAACTCGCGGCGGGCGTGGCACAAAATTAACACAAAAGAGGGCGCCTGAAGAAGGCGCCTTTTTGGATTCGTTAGTTTAATACGACTTGATTGGTTATATATAGTAAATGGCTTGAAAAACGCGTAGTTAATTGGTATAATTAACTTAATTAGAGGCGTCGTGCGGCGGAAAGGAGGTCTTCGAACGTAATAACTCGCGGCGGAGTTCGCCAATAACCGTTTTCGTAACTAACTACTCCTACCACGTTGAGTTCCCCGGGTCCGCTAATCTCATCAGCGTTAGCGGTAGGGAGCTGGGCGCGGCAAACGCCCTAATTGATTCCGGAGGTCGAGATGATAAAGAACCGTATCATGACCGGGATAACGTGTATCCTACTTACCGCCTCGTTAGTTTTGGCCTGGCCGACGCCGGTCAACTTGGGCCCGAACGTCAACTGGGCCGGTCAGGATATGGGCCCTTGTATAACGCCCGACGGCCTGACCTTGTATTACAACAGCTCGAACCGCCCGGGCGGGATGGGAGGCTCCGATATTTATACGTCCAAGTTCAGCGGCGGCTCGTGGCAGGCCGCCGTCAACTTGGGGAGTATCGTTAACTCCTCCGACAGCGACTTCGACCCCTTTTATTGGCCCGCTACGCCGCCCGAACTTTATTTTGCAAGCGGCCGCCCGGGCGGCGTGGGTAGTAACGACATCTGGGTCTCTCGTTATACGGGCGGCGCTTGGACCGCGCCTACGAACGTAAGGGCCGTCAACTCAACGGACACAGACTGCGGCCCGTGTATCGTAGGTTCGCCGCTCCGGATGTTTTTCTCCTCGACCCGCCCCGGCGGCCAGGGCGGTTGGGATATTTGGATGTCCACTTGGACCGGCAGCGCCTGGGGAACGCCCGTCAACATCGGCGCGCCCGTTAATACGTCCGCGTGGGAGAGCGACCCTTCCGTAACGGCCGACGGGAGTAAGTTATACTTCCAATCCGGCCGCTCCGGCGGCGTAGGCCA
>Ga0153916_10002081_pt1 | contig 14699 bp, 19 predicted proteins | sample Opewatmetagenome_FD_109642 | JGI IMG/M metagenome (GOLD analysis project Ga0153916, IMG submission 109642) | Freshwater wetland microbial communities from Ohio, USA - Open water 3 Core 3 Depth 4 metaG | ecosystem: Environmental > Aquatic > Freshwater > Wetlands | place: USA: Ohio, Lake Erie...
AAGAGCGCCGAAGTTCTTTATGACGATTCCCTCGAATTCCGCTCTTCCCTATCCAGAGACCTCTCGAAGAAAATCGTCTCACATCTCGATTCTTTACTGGAGAACGGGAACGGCGAGCGGAAAACCGGGAAGCTGAAGCGACGCGATGGAGACGATTCGGGTATGGGCGCGCTTCTGAAGGCGAACGGCAAGATTCGGAGGCCGGTCATTTCGTTTTTTTCGGACAAGGCGAAGGTCCTCAGGGAGGAAATCGAGAAAATCAATGCCGACGTGGAGGAAAGAAAGCGGCTGCACAGAGAGACGAAAGAAGACATATGTGCCGATGCGAAAGAGATCAAGAGGCTTCTCCAGGAAATCTCGCTGTATGCGCCGGGAACTAAGCATTCAATAGATTTGAGGCGTATTGAGCTTGAGCGGGAGATGCTCGGCCTGCGGAAGGAATTGAGAATTTCGGGTCTGTCACTGTGGAAGGACATCGTAATGCTGCGCCGCGAGCTCAGGGAAATCATATTCGAATATCAGGCGTTAAAGCGAATGGCAGAGCTGGTAGAGAACGGTGGTAGCAGGAATGGCGCTCCAGTATGAAGGGGTCGCCTGCGGTAGCATGATTACTGAAGCAGGAGCATGAACTCCGGAGCGGAGATTTCAAAAAGCGCAGATCGGCCGTGCCAACGTGACTAGCGAGTTCAGGGCTTCCTCTTTCTGATTTCGCATGAAAACAAGGCCAAAATAGACGTAAATCGCATCGCCTTTATGTTCCGTTTTAAGGCTCGCGGACTTAATGCTCAAGAGCTGTTCCTTGCTGAGATAAAGGTTGATATTCATCAGAATCCTCGAAGCATTAAGTATCTCCAGTCCAACGGCCCTTTTCATGTCGGCACTGAAGTCTATGATGAAATCCCCTATCTGGACGCATCCCTTGGCATTCTCATTTGCTTTGTGCAAGAGCAATATGTCATCCTCCTCGTTGTACGAGAAAAGAGTCTCGGCTTTCATTTCCACCACATCCTTTTCTGCCATTTGTTGACTATTACGTAAGCGGTTTTCACTTTTATCCGTTCGTTCAGGGTAATTATCAGGCCAAGCGTCCTGGCTCTACTCAGCCTGAACCACAATTTATACTTGAATTCCGAGGGATTTAAAGATTCCTGTTCGTTTGCCCTGATCAGGTTTTTCGGATTCAACAGGTTCTGTCTGATGATTTCTTCTTTGATTCCGCGGTAGGCGCGGTCCCGCATCACGTGCGGCGAAATGAATATCTTTTCGTCGCCATAGCTCTTGAGCCACTCCCTCAGATTCTGGCGTTTCATACGATTCGATATTCCAAATTGATCTGATAACATAAATGCTTTGTCGGCGGTCAACCTATGAATTCCTGCCTTTCCGATCCATTATCCGCATATTAAGCTTCAGGAATGCGTCATTGTTTTAGCGTTCCGGATGAAAGTCATTTGGTTTAAATGGTCTTTCAGGATGAAGTCGAGGCTCTTTTTCGCAAGCTGAAGCCGGTCCTCGGCAAGGAAATCGATACGCTGTGGCTGGCGTATAACACTCAGACCGACGCCCGTTCAAGAGCTGAAATCATCGGGATTCTGTATTCTCTTGCTTCGAAATATCTTGACGAGACCTTTGACAAGAAAATTCTTCTGAGCCTGCCGGAGAAGGACATCATTTCCGGGGAATACGAGCTCGGAAGCGTCGTTTACGGAGACCAGGAATATCATCCATTTGGCCTTCGCGAGAACGAATGGCTAAGGCACGTCGCGATTTTCGGAACGACCGGGTCGGGCAAGACAAACTGCGCCTTTGTTCTGCTCTCCACTCTGCGAAAGATGAAGAAACCTTTCCTAATTTTCGATTGGAAGAGAAACTACCGCGACCTCCTTGCGCTTGAAAATTTCTGCGGCCTGAAAGTCTACACGATAGGCCGGGAGGACTCTCCCCTGCTTTTCAATCCTCTTATTCCGCCGTCTGGAACGAGTCCCCAGACCTGGCTCAAGAAGCTGATTGAAGTAATGTGCCATGCATATTTCCTGGGCGAAGGCGTCGCTTATCTCCTCCAGAAGGCGATTGACCGGGCGTATTCAGACTTCAGTGTCTATGCTGAAGAGCCCGGCGAATATCCCAGCTTCAAGGATGTACTTGCAATTCTTGAAAAAATGGAAGTCAAAGGAAGGAAAGCGCTGTGGATGGATTCGACTTTGCGAACACTTGGCGTGCTTTGCTTCGGCGAATTCGGGCGCGTGTTGAACGTGAGGAAGCCTCATCCCCTTGCTAATTTGCTGAAAGAAAACGTGATTCTGGAGCTCGACGCTCTGACGAATTCGGACAAGACGTTTTTCATCGAAGCCTTGCTTTTGTGGATTCATCATTACAGACTTTCAGAGGGAGTACGCGAAACATTCAAGCATGCGATTATCATCGAAGAGGCTCATCACATTCTTCTTCGCAAAAAACAGGAGATGACTGGAACAGAAGCGATAACGGATATAATCCTCCGAGAGATTCGTGAGCTCGGCGAATCGATAATCCTGATTGACCAGCATCCCTCGCTGATTTCTCTGCCCGCGCTAGGAAACACGTATACGACAATCTGCTTCGGCCTGAAGCACAGGGCGGACATGTTCACGATTTCGGAATCGCTTCTACTCGACAAAGAGCAGGTCAATTTCCTGGGCCAGCTTGAGATTGGTCTTGCGATTGTTAAACTGCAAGGAAGATATTTCAAACCTCTCCTTGTTAAATTCCCGCTGTTTCCATTAAAGAAAGGAATTGTATCTGACGAAGACATAAAAAAGCGGATTGGCGGTTATTCGGAAGAAAGCGAAGTTGTCAGGGCTGGAAAAGAGCTAAACAGGCTTATCAGGACGGTTGAAAGTCTGGTTAATAAAGAGGGGGCGGAGGTTGTTCTAGCTGAAGATGAGAGGCGATTCCTAGCTGATATCGCCAGAAATCCGATATCGGGTGTGGTTGCCCGATATACAAGGATTGGAATAAATAGATATAAGGGAAATCAAATTCAACAAAGACTTCTTGATAAGAAACTGATTTCCTGGAAGCCGATTTCCACGCGGACCGGCAGGCTGAAGGTCCTCGTCCTGACGGACAAAGGGAAGAATGCGATTCCCGACGTTCGCGTCGAGAAGGTCTTCCATAAGGCAGGAGGCTTTGAGCACGAGTCGGCGAAGCTAAAGGTCGGCGAGCACTACAAGAAGAAAGGCTACACTGTGACCTACGAATATAAGCTCCCTGGTGGGCGGTCCGTTGACCTGGTCGCCGAAAAGGACGGCAAGAGGATAGCAATAGAGATCGAGACCGGGAAAAGCGACTCGATTTACAATATCAGGAAGGATCTGGAGGCTGGGTTTGATGGGGTGATCTGTGTTTTACTTGTGGAACGCTATATAACCGATCTAAAGGCTCAACTTAAACAGCTGAGAATCAACGCGAGCTTGATAAGGGTAGTTTCTATCCAAGAGTATATGGAACAGCTTCATGCCGCACAGTTTCCTTGATGCTTCAGTGCCCCCCAGAAATGGCTTGACAATATTATGTCGTTGAAATAACTTAGGTTCCGTGAGGGAAAATCCTTTTTGGCAGGATAATGCAAAATTCTATAAAATTGAGGACATCATTCATCGTTTTTCTCCGAATATTATCTGGGATCTTATCCGACGGCCGACAAATCAAGTCATGTATGGCCCCATTGGAGCCGGAAAAACAATTGTGCTCAAGCGTTTATCATGGCCAGCTATGGCGAAGAAACCAGATTTTCTATCCGAAGAAAATAGGTTTGTCGCATTTTACATAGATCTGGAAGGCATAAGCTATCTTAACGCCCTCTTTGACGAAAAAATATTCGGGTCTTACTGGAAATCTAGACAATATTCTCTGCAAGTAGCATTTTATGCTAGTGTTTTGTATCTTTTAATCGAAATATCGAATAACCTATCTGCCGTCCAAAGCCTGGATATAACAGAAAAAGGTCCAATAAATCGCGCCTTTTTTTCTACATGCAGAAATCTCCTCACCCCAATTTTCGGCAATGACCTTAAGACTCCAACTGACGTAAGAAATTTTGTGGAGTTGAAGAGCAGAGAAATAATGGCTGCAATTTCCGGCTCCAGCGGTCTGGAAAATAATATAATTGAATATGCAAAGTTATTTCCAAGCCCTGAACAATTTGCCTTGCTGTTTTCTTCTGCTTGTTTTTCTGATCCGGATTTCAATAAAAACACAAGGATTGGATTTCTTTTGGATCAATACGAGGCCATTCATGAAAAATTGCAGTCTATTTTCAATCCGCTCCTAAAAAGAGAAAACCAACGATACTTTTTTGCTGTGGCAGCAAGCAGGCCATTTGGAATGAGCCTAGAGGTCCCAGATGGTAATCTGCAGCCTGAGGAAGATTTCCATATTAGAGTGATGGAATATCTTCCCGATGACATTGCTCGATATAGAGACCTTATAATCGAAATCTGCAGGCAAATTCTCCCTGCAGGCATTTCTATTGAAGATCTCCTAAATTTCGGAAAAGAAGAGCCTCAAGCAGATAAAAGGGGTGCTACTTTCACTGGATTCGATAGCATCTGCGAATTGAGTTCGCGCTCTGTAAGACTATTCTTCAAGTTATGCAGAGATGCAGTCGATTTAACACCGGGCGATTGGATGAGCGGAATTCCTAAAGGTCCGCAGATCGAAGCGATAGATCAGATGTCGAAAAACGAAAGGGATCGAATAAAAGGAATACCAGGGATTACTCAGGGCGTAGCTTGGAAGCTATTATTACTGATCCTACGAAAAGCAAATCAAAATCTTGACGGGGATCGGCGCTTGCCCAAGGTGATTAATATCAAATCTTCTGGGGTCTTAGGGATCGAGGATATTTCTCAATATGCCAAAGCCCTTCTTAAGGCAGGATTCCGGGAAAATTGCATACAGTTCCTGAAAAAGAAGGATGTTTCATCCGAATCATTGCCGGAACAATTTACGCTTTCGCCTATAACGGCACCGGTCTTGAACGCCTTCATCGATGAACACCTTTCGATCTCAGTTACCACAGATGAAATTCACAGCGTAGCATCTCCTCCCAGAAGACCAACAAGAAAGATAAAAGAAGAACTGATACCTCCTCTTGAAGAGCTAAGATCTGTCTTTTTGGCTATCTCATTTGCGGACTTGCCAGAGCCAAAAGCAACCAGAGCCCTTTATGGAGAAATCTTTAAAGAAAAAGACATAAGCGTTGTTGAGGGAAGCGCAATTGGCCCAGGAATGATCAGTCAACTGTTCTCGCGGATAAACAGTACCGACCTTACCATCTTAGAATTAAGTTATTTACGCGCAAATGTCATCGTTGAAATGGGCCTTACCCTGGGAATCGAGCACAGAATAATGCCAGTCTACCATTCTGAGGTTGAAACGGATCTTTCTCTCTGGCCCTTTTTATCAGACATGGGCAGTTTTCCCTACAGCCTAGATAAAAACGGAATTAGAGCAGTCCGTGATAAGGTCATAAAGTGGAGCAAAGAGCCCATTAACTCCGCACATCTCTTAAAAAAGTCCTTGGACGGATCCACTAACCTTTGGGTTTCCAGAGATTCAAGTTCATTCTTCTTTTACTACCCTGAAACGCGTAGCAAATTCTGGAGCAATTACAAAGACGATATTATAGAACTTGCCAAGAAAAGGAATTATGAAACGCTATTCCCGGATGATAACCCTTTGGGTTTACTTTATATTGAGAACGTAGTTCGGCTTATTATGAAAAGTTCCCGCATTATAATCGATACCAGTCGCGAAGGTAACATTGATTTATATGGAGCATTTGCCCTCGGCTTTGCCTTTGCGCTTTCTTGCGTTGGCTCCAAGAGAAGAATTATCCGTTTAGAGGAAAAGGGGAAGGTCTTTCCTCAGGAAATGCGCATGTGGCCTTCCGATCCTGATTACTATAGAGTGTGGAGCGAAAACGAAGAGCTTTTATCTTTCGTTACAGAATTCCTTAGAGACGAAAGAAAGAAAAGGAAGCAATGAAATCTATTAAAGAACTACAGACGATAAGGCCCCTGCAGCCGGATGATCTGTTTGTGGTTTGCTCCAGTTTTGAGGATAGATGCCTCGGCTCGATAAAGTTATTATCCAATTATTGCGCAAAGAGCACGATAATTATCAATTTTTTTTCCGATTCGAACGTGGAAGGCGAAAAAAAGAAGAGGGAGGCCACCAGCTACCTGCTAAAAAACATCCGCTCCATTGACGCGGCTAGAATGCCAAGAATGATAAGTGTCGGACCGTATAATTATCCAGAACTTATAAACGAGATTCAAAATGAACTTGCTTTGAGGGGGATTCAAGAAGACAACATATATGCGACAATTGACATATCCTGTTTCACGAAGATTCAGCTGCTTTTTCTGTTAAAACATTTAATAGAAAAAAATTCCACTGGAAAAATAAGGCTGATCTACACACTCCCCGAAAGCTATAACACTTCCGGCGACAAGTTTCATCGTCTTTCAATAGGTTTCTATAGACCTATTTCCATCCCTTTTAAAATCAGGATGCGCGATGGTGCGGATATTCTAAAAAAGGTGGCGATTCTTCAAATAGGACATGAGGGAGAAAGGATATCCAGTGTGTGGAGGAATCTGGAAGTTAATAAAATCTTAATACTAAATCCGACTTCAGATGATAAAACGCTCATGAAGAGCTCTGAAGATGCCAACAGTATCCTATTGCGCCGGGCAAAAAGTGGCGAACCTCTGTACAAAGTAGCGAAATGCGATAGATTAGACATAAACAGAGCGATCCGTCTCATTAAAGAGTTTTGTGATCAGGAAAGAAAAAACGGAAATACTCTCGTAAGCATCATCCCCTTGGGGCCGAAGCCTCTTGCAATAGCTTCTTTATTATGTGCAATATCTCAGGAGAATCTTTCATTTGAAGTGAGCTATGCAATTCCTACTGGATATAATAGTGAATACAGCAAAGGCATCAGAGAAGTATTCGAATATATGATTTGAGTCTCTCAGGGCCTATAAGCCAAGAAGAGACGCAGCTACTATCTAGGATCTAAAGTTCTTAAGAATTATCTTTACTATATATCCAACGTCGGTAATGCCGCCGTGTCCGCTAATTCTCAAAATATCTCCTTCTTGAGGTGTACCCAGGCTCCCGTCTGAACGTCTTACAGGAAGAATTAGCGCATCCTGCCAATCAGAGTGCATATTTCTGATGTATTTCTTCATTGTGGGCAGATCTCTTTCAAGGCCGATCGTTCTTTCCATCCATCCGTGCTCTGCGCGAGCGGGAATCTCATAAAAGGACTCATTTCCAAATCCGTAGGAGGGAATTCGTATCCGATAAATTTTCAAAATACCCATTAAGAATGAATCATTTTCCTGACTAATAAGTCTTTTCAACATGGGTTCCTTCTTCAAGATACAATGCCTTTAGCGATCTCGGCTTTCATTAAAAATAGAAATACCTATTCAAACCGTGTTCAAGAGTCCCAAAATGGGCACCCGAGGCCCTATCCTATGAAGCCGAATTAATGACAAGCTATTTCGTTCTGATCGCTCCGCCGGATTTCGTTTCTGGACTGCCGCCTTGAGTCCTGGCGCTGCCTGAGCCATCGCCAGATGAGGCTGCTTTATGAGCGTACCCGCCTTCCATCTTGGTCTCGTATCCAGAAACGATTTTTGTGGCGTACCCAGGTCCAGGGATTGAAAATTGACCTTGAACGGCAACTTCCCTGAAATCGAACGCCTTGTGCACAATCTCGTGTGAGAATATAGGCTGGCTTGAGGCAGAGGCAATCCTCATCAGGTTCGCCTGAATTCCGCTCCGGTCTTGCGCCGTTAACATGCTGACTTCAAAGTTTGGCTTCACTATATGAAGGGCAATGCGTTGATCTTTTGCCACTGCTATCGCTCCTGCCGTAAAGCCCATGCTGGTCAACATCATTGCCTTATGTGCGCCAACCTGCTGTTTCACCTGTTGAAGCAGAAGAAGTTCTCCCTGGTCGACCTTGTCGCTCACCCGCCACTTGGCGTTCGCGATATGAAGATACAATCCCAGGCTGCTTTCGGTCTCCCAGTATAAGTCGATTTGATGCTGGTATTGCGGCAAGCCTGGCCGGGCAGGATTGGGTATGCGAACGGACCTGATCCTTTCAACGTCCATTTCCAACTTATGAGCCAAGAAATAGCGGCAAAGTTCCTCATACTGTTGGTCATTCATGTCAGTTTCCCGATTAATGAGAGCATGCTCTGGCCTTAATTATACTCTGTGGCGTATCGTTTTCAAAGACGAATTCGGCAATCCCCCTCACCACTTCAAAAAATCTCCTTATTGGCATAATCCGCAGGCCTCCCAGGAAGCTTTTATGCGTCCAGACAAGCCGGTTGCATGCCTGGCTTTTCGGGAAGCTAAGCGCGGGCAAGGCCATGACCGCCCACTTCTTGCTGCACAGGATCGACCGCAAGGGTCACGTCTCGGGCGCTTGCTTCAACCATTGGGAGTGCAATCCCCGTTATCCGGTCCCCGACAAGCCGGTCCGCGGGCTTCACTTACCGCGAAAGTTCCCGGCATTCGCCTTATTCGGCTCGCTGGGGCGGCCAGCATTGGCCGCCTTGACGTTCAACGCCACCGAGATCTTATAAGCATATTCCGCAGGGTCTCTCATGCGTCCTTAAATACGTGCCACTTCTCGATAGTAAATATGAAGCCAAAAATTCTCGGAGGGCAGGAGTACGCTTCGGTGGATGAGCCCCTGGGCGGTCTTTTCAATTACAGGCTGGACGATATCATTGCATTTCCGGATGGATACATCGCAGTGCCGCCTCTCAGACGCTCGGATGAAAAAGGGAGCATTGCGCCATTGCGGCATGAGCTGCCCAACCCCTATTGCGAAGCCACAAAGAAAGCCAGGACGTGAATGCCGACCGGTCGTCGCTGCTGAGAATCAGCGCTCGATAAGGCCACTTCGGGGCTTTTGGCAGGGCGTAATCCAGGCACGGCCATGGAATGCTTTCCCAGAATGGCCATGCAGGAAGACGTGCAGACTTCGGCTCCAGCAAATATACGATGAGCGCCGGGACACTGGATGGCTGGATTCTTCGAACGTCGCGGCGTATATCGGAACGGAGCCCGCAAGAATGAATTGACGAGTATGTTTAAACATCTTGCTGAGCTTTATGAGCATTATGGGCATCGGGTATAAACAACTATTATTAACCCATGCATTTAACCTATACTCATGCCTGAAGACCGCAAGATAATCATAAATGGGGACATGCTGGACGACTCCTGCGTCGTAAACAACGTCCATGCGAGGGATCTCCAGATTGAGGAACTGTCGTCGTGCCTGGTTCCCTGCTTGAACGGCAAGAAGCCCATCCATGCCTGGCTTTTCGGGAGGCCAGGAACGGGCAAAACCCTGGTTGCAAGGCATGTCTTGCGAAGGTTCAGCAGCGAGCGTGCCCTGGCCGGCATCTACGTCAATTGCTGGGAGCGCAATTCTTACTATTCCGTCCTCGACGAACTCGTGAGCGAGCTGCGCATCCTGGGAGCGGAGAAGCTCAACACGTCCTTCAAGCTTGAGCGCCTCCGCCGCTTCCTGGGCTCGCGTCCTTTTGTCATCATCCTCGACGAGATAGACCAGGCCAGGCGCACGGAAAGGGATTCAATCCTCTATAACCTCTGCAGGATCGTAAACGTTGGGCTCGTCTGCATCAGCAATTCCGCCGAAACGCTCCTGTCCCTCGACGAGCGGGTGAAATCGCGCCTGAGCGCCCGGCTTATTGAATTCGGGCCATATAGCCCCGGCCGGCTGACGGAAATCCTGCGGCAGCGGGCGGAATTCGCGCTCGCGCCGGGCTCGTGGGACGATGCTCTCATCGCCAAAATCGTGCAATTTGCGGCTGGCGACGCCCGAATAGCCATCAGAGTACTCAGGAACGCCGCCCTGAAGGCCGAAGCGGACGGCTCTTCGTCAATTGACATGAAGCATGTCCTCGCGGGCGAGATCTCTGCAGGCGACCTCAGGAAAGAAACGCTCCTGGCCAAACTGTCTTCGCACCACAGGCTTCTTTATGAGCTGGTCAGGCAGAGGGGCGAGATCAATTCGGGCGAGCTCTGGGACGCTTATCTTGACCACTGCCGCGCCGAGAACAAGCCAACCATAGCGTTGCGGACGTATTCGGAATACATGAATAAATTGATTGAGCTCGACCTCGTCAGATGGGATCGAGCATTGGTGCGAGGGAAAGTCCGGACCTTCAAGGCGACCTGAATTCATTCTTCGTGTCTGAGGTCATATAGCCACATTTCTTTGGGGAATTTTCTGTATCTCATGGATTTCAGCGCTTTCATTAAGTCTTCCCTCGTCTGATAGCCCTCTCCATGGATCATTTCGTCTGTCAGATCGTCGGGAACGAGAATCTTTTTCTTCTTATAAGGATATTGGTCATATTCTATATTCCTCAGAGTTAGCCACTTTTTCCCTTCCTTAATCAGCTTGACATGTTTGTCCTTCATAGGAAGCTTTAAAGGGAATTTAACTTTGTTCATAGTCCTTGCATTATATGAAATATGCCGGCAATATGAAAGTTATAAAGGTCCGGTGGGACAGGGCGCTGGTCAGAGGAAAGGTCAGGGTATTTAAGGTTTCCGATTGATTTCTAATTTCAATATAGGAGTGGCTCTTCACGATAAAAGCCCTATATCTTCCCTACTTTTGTCCGATTTCAGTCCGCAATCTTGATAATGGAGCTCCGTAGAAATGCTTTACTAATGCTTGTATAATTAAAATAAAATATGCCTACCAAAAAAGACGTTCGACGCTTTGACTTCAAAATAGAGGTCATTAATCGAAACTTGAAAACGGGATATTTTGAATTCAGGCTCATTCCTGATCCTGAAAGGTACGAAATAAGGGAACATGAGGGTAAGAAATACTATTATGACAAATTCGATGATTTCTATGTAACTCTTGAGACTATAACCAAGGCTATGAAAAAAAGTCGGCTGCCACTTTATTATCTACCTCCAAAGAACGAAAACATAGTTAGCCTCCTGCTCAAACGGACCGACGAGATAAAATCCTTGCTGAAGGGAGATGAACTACCATACAGGTCTCACGATGAATCGGAGAAATTCCTATCAAGTCTAAAAAAACGTTCAATCAAGCACGTAATCCTTTGCATCGACCTCAAGGGCTCGACAAGGATGAGTCAAAAACTGAACGAGCAAGACTATGCCAAGCTCTTGACCCTGTTTTCGAGAGAGATGACCATAATCGTAAACAATTTTAATGGCTTTGTGCTCAAGACCATGTGAGATGGGCTTATTTGCTATTTTCCTGAACCGAATTTCGTTGGAATGAATGATAACGCAGTATATTGTGCCTCAATAATGAAGAAGTTCATCTTGTGCTGTTTAAATCCCATTTTGAAAGACTGTAATTTCCCTGAACTCAATTTTCGAATCGGATTAGATTCAGGTGAAGCGATTAAGGTCGTAATGGGAGCAGAAAATATAAAAGAGCATCTCGATTTGATAGGAGAGACGATTAACATTGCCACTAAGATCCAGAGCTTGGCCGGCGATAACGATATTTTCCTGGGCGAATCCACGGTTTTAAATGTCCATACCTATTGGCGAAAGATAATTAAAAAAGTCGAAATGCCAAGCAGCTGGGAATACGTTGATAAAAAAACTAACAAATCATATCAAGTATACAGATTAGTCAATTAGAAGATTCTCTCAAACTTCCGTTTAAACATCCGTTTAAACATAACAATTTATATCCCGTTCCGATTTCTCTATCATGGTCCGCATCCAGGCCTTCAAGGGAAGCAATAAGCTGGCGAATGGAAGGAAAGGAAAGGATTACTGGAAGCATTTCGTCATTGTTCCCAAGGTCCTGATTGACGCGCTCGGTTGGAAGAAGGGAGACGAGGTGGAATTCAAGTTTGAAGGCGGGAAGGTTGTGCTGAGGAGGAAAGAAGTATAAAAGACGAAGCCGTTTTGCCGACGTCGGTCCATGTCGAAGACATGGAGAAGGTTTTAAAAAAACGAGTCAAACGGCTCGGCATTACTGGCTATGTTTCCATCCACAAGAAGAACATTGGGAAGGAAGTACTCGTCATCGTGCCTAAAGGCGAGGCCTTAAAGGCGGAAAAGGTTTTAAGGGCTTAAGTGTGGCCGAGACGCCTGCTGAGATAATCAGAACTCGATAACTTGTTGCATCCAATAATTAGCAGGGCTATAATTAATTAGGTTGACTGAAATGGTAAGCCAAGAATTTCTCAAAGAATGCCTTTTTAAAGAAATCAACCTCGTTCAAGACATAATCAAGAGAATGGCCTCCAATTCTTTCATGATGAAAGGCTGGAGCATTACGCTTGTTGTAGCTACTCTGCTTTTAAAAGGCTCCAAATACCAAGTCCCGATAGCCTTAATTCCACTTTTTTCGTTCTGGGTTTTGGATGCATACTTCCTACGTCAGGAAAGGCTTTATAGAAAATTGTATGAATGGATTATATTCAATAGGCTTAAATCAGAAGATTATTTATTTGACCTGAACGCTTATAGATTCAAAGGCAATGTTCAATCAACATTCCGAATAGTGTTTTCTATAACCCTGGCGTGGTTTTATGGCCTGATATTTCTTTTAATCATCGCTTATTTAGCTTATTTATTCATAATTTAAAGGAGGGGTTAGAAATGGCACGAAGAGTCTTTTTTGCTTTCCATTATGAAAGGGATGTCTGGCGAGCTGGCGAAGTAAGAAATAGCTGGGTGACAAAGCCCGATAGGGAGGCAGCGGGTTTCTGGGATGCCGCAGATTGGGAAAAAGTGAAAAAACAGGGAGATGAAGCGATTAAACGCTGGATTAAAGACCAGCTAAGCGGAACATCGGCTACAATTGTTTTAATTGGTGCGGAAACTTCGAGTAGAGAATGGGTCAAATTCGAGATAATTGAAAGCTATAACAGAGGAAATGGCCTTTTAGGCGTATACATTCACAACTTAAAAGACCGAAACGGAAAAACGGATTCTAAGGGGGATAATCCTTTCGACTCGATTTATATAACGCAAAATAGCCAGAAAATATATTTCTCCCAGCTCTATCCAACATATGATTGGGTTAATGATAATGGGTATGCTAAACTTGGTGACTGGATAGAAGCAGCAGCCAAGAAAGCCGGGAGATAAATTTCTATTAGATTCTGATTTTCATTATCCGCACAAATCGCATCCTTTTCTCATACAGAGATTGATTTAATTTGAAATCATTGGTATAAAATCAGAAAAAGGGAGAAGGTCGAAAGGCAATTTCATAATAAAATATATTCGAAAGGTTTCGTATATAAACAAGTTAGGCGAAGAACAATGATTGTATGAAAAGGAAGAAAATAATGAACACCTCAAATGTAATTGCACTTGCCAGTGTTATCGCGGCTATAGCAAGTGCGCTTTTTGCCGGTTGGGTTTGGTGGATTGCTAAGAGAACAATGATTCATCAAGCTCTTCTAGACGTACAAAAAGATTATCGTTCACCTCAAATGCAATATGCTGTTAGAACACTTTGGGATTTCTACAGAATGTATGGTAAAGACAAGTTTGTAGAAGAATATGAGAAAAAACGCAAGGAGGACGATAAATGGGTTTCGGACCAAGAAAGACAAAAGAGAATTGAATTCGAACAAGCTACGTTGCATTATCAGAGAAGATTAGTTTCACATTTCTATCAGCATTTGGCCGCTCTTTATATTAATGGAATATTGCCAAAAGGTATTGTTTATAGCAATTGGTCCGAAGCAGACTTGAGAATTATTCTGGAGATTCTTATTCCAATTGAAAATAAATTGCGTGAAGTTCTCTTTAAGCCACCCTTAGAACCGCTTGATAATAATTGTAGTTTGATGGTTCTATATAGAGATTCGAAAGATTGCTAATGGTCTGAATAATTATTTCTTACCTAACATTGGATATAAGGGAAATCAAAGGTTCCCCCAGATTGTCTATGGTTACTTCTTTTATCCGCAAAAACCGCATCCCTTTCTCATAAGCGATTTTATATGCCTTTCCAATTTCTCTCCATAATTCATAAAGGATTTTTGAATAAATTAGGGGAGAAAATGAGAACAAAAAACGAGACCTGGATTTCGAAGATCTGGGACATGTACGTGAAAGAAGCAGAAAGGAGGGAGCGAGAACGATGAGGATAAGAAGTCCAGAACAATTGTTCGGAGAGGAGAACACGAGCAGGAAACTCGTGGCGATTTCCCACGAGCTGATTACAATAAAACTCCGAAAGCCCATTCCTGACCTCCGCGCATTCGCCAGGAAAATCAAAGAAGCAGAATACGATCCAGAACGCAGCCGGGGAGTGATCATGAAAACCCCTTGGGGTGTGATGCTCGTTCACGCCAGACTGGTCCAGCTACAACAGATTCGTGATCTGAGCAAGGTCAATCTCCTGGCGACGTTTTTGCATGAGGCAATCCACTCAGATGAGGATGTGAGTTTCCCTGATTGGATTCGCGGTCTCCCCTTTCAAGAAGAGGGAGTGCTTGACGTCAGCGAAATTCGGACAGGGATTGATTTCTCCTAAGCTATAGTTTCCAATAATAAAACCAAGCTAGGAGGAATGAATGACCGGGAAACAGGGAAGCTCACCAGAATCGATTGTC
>Ga0153916_10002082_pt1 | contig 14697 bp, 12 predicted proteins | sample Opewatmetagenome_FD_109642 | JGI IMG/M metagenome (GOLD analysis project Ga0153916, IMG submission 109642) | Freshwater wetland microbial communities from Ohio, USA - Open water 3 Core 3 Depth 4 metaG | ecosystem: Environmental > Aquatic > Freshwater > Wetlands | place: USA: Ohio, Lake Erie...
GCGTCGGCCCGATCCGACGCGCACGACCACGCCCGAATTCTTCCGCCGGCTCAACGGCGCCAAGTCCGACCTGCGCCTGGACATGACGCAGCCGGATGGCCAGGCCCGCCTGCGCGACGCGATCTTGGCCGCGGACGTTCTGATCACCAGCGCCCGGCCGCGGGCCTTCCCCCCGCTGGGCCTTTCGCCCGAGGACGTCTTCGCGGCCAATCCCGGGCTCGTCTGGGTGGCGATCACCGGCTACGGCTGGACGGGGCAGGCCGCCTCGCGCGTCGCCTTCGGGGACGATGCCGCCGCGGCCGGCGGCCTCGTTCGATGGTCGCGGACAGGCGCGCCGCGCTTCATGGGGGACGCGCTGGCCGATCCCATCACCGGATTGGCGGCCGCCGTTGGCGCGCTTCGCGGTCTCAGTTCCGGCGGCGGAGTCCTGGTGGACGCCGCGCTGGCGCGGTGCGCGGCGGGCGCGGCTGCAGCGCTTCGGTCGCCGGCCGCCGCATGACCCCGGCCGCGCCGCTCGTCATCCGCAATGTCGAGGTCGATGGCCGCGCCGGGCTGGACGTCGCCATCGCGAACGGCGCCATCGCCGAGATCGGCCCGAGGCTCGGCGCTTCCGGGGACGAGCTGGACGGGCGGGGCGGCGCCCTGATCCCGGGTCTCGCGGACCACCACATCCATCTGCTGGGCTTGGCCGCACAGGCGGATTCGGTCGTCCTGGACGGCGTCACAGACCCAGCCGGGTTCGCGGCCCGGATCGCGACCGGACTTGCAGGGCGGCCGGCGGGCGCCTGGGTTCGCGTCACCGGATACCACGAGACCATGGCCGGCGATCTGACCCGGCGGGAGCTGGACGCGCTCGCCCCGCGCCATCGCCTGCGGGTCCAGCATCAGACCGGATCGCTCTGGATCCTGAACAGCCTGGCGCTCGACAGCGTCTGCGGCCAGGACGACCCGCCCAGCGTCGAGCGCGACGCGCAGGGCAGGGCGACGGGCCGGATCTGGCGGGGCGACGCCTGGCTCCGGGAACGGATGGGCGCCGAGCCGCCGCCGCTGGCGCCGATCGGCCGTTCGCTCGCCGCCTTCGGGATCACCGCGCTGACGGACGCGAGCGTCACCACCGACGCCGCCGCCGCCGAGCGGCTGGCCCAGGCGGTCCGCGCCGGAGAGCTTCCTCAACGCCTGATGCTGATGAGCGGCGGGAATCTGGACGCGCCGGCCGACGCCGCCTTCGCCGTCGGGCCGCTGAAGGTGCTGCTGGACGACCACGACCTTCCGGACCTGGACGATTTCATCGCCCGGATCGCGCAGGCGCGCGCCTGGGGCCGTGCGGTCGCGGTGCATTGCGTCACGGCCGGCGAACTGGCCGTGACGCTGGCCGCCTTCGAGACGGCGGGCGCCCGCCCCGGCGACCGGATCGAGCACGGCGGCGTCATTCCGCAGGCCGCGATCCCGCAGCTGAAGATGCTCGGTCTGACGGTGGTCACCCAGCCGGCCTTCATCCGCGAGCGCGGCGACCGCTACGCCGCGCAGGTGGACCCCCGCGAACAGGCCGACCTCTATCGCTGCGCCACCCTGCGCTTAGCCGGCGTGCCGGTGGCGGGGAGTTCGGACGCGCCCTACGCCTCCGCCGACCCGTGGCAGGCGATCGCGACGGCCGTCGACCGGCGCACCCGCAGCGGCCGCACGCTGGGCGAGGCCGAGCGTGTGACCCCCGCAGAGGCGCTTGGGATGTACCTGGGAGCTTCGGCCGCGCCGGGCGGCGACGTGCGCCGGGTCGCGGCGGGCGCGGCGGCCGACCTCTGCCTGCTGGACGCCCCGCTGCGCGAGGTTCTCGAAGCTCCGGACGCGCAGCGGGTGCGCGGCACACTTCTGGGCGGGGGCCTGACCTACGAAGCGGGGCCCACACGCAGCGCCTAGTGCGTGGCGCCCCGCGCGGAGGCCTGTCCGGCGCGCCCGCGTCGACCGCCCGAATGACCAGGAACTCGAAACGCTCGGCTGAGCATCGTCTCCAGCCGGTCCTTAGTCCGGCCGCAAAAAACGATGGCCGCGCATCTCCTCGCGTGTCCAAAGACCGAGTCCGGCCCGGCCGTGGATCGCATCGATGGTCAGGATGAGGTCGGGATCGTCGAAGTCGATCCTGGCCGAGGCGCCGGCCTGCGCGAGGGCGGCGAGCAGCGCCGCGCCAAGGCGCGCCTCCACCTCCTGGCTGTGCGCGGTCAATCCCGCCCCCCGGGGATGGATACGCACGTGGAAACTCTTATTGGCCAACCTGGGTAGCCAAGCGGATGCGGCGGCCGCCGCCTGCCGCTCGAAGTCCTCGTCGGCGTCGTAGTCGAAGCAGGCCAGCGCGGGCGCGATCCTTGAAATGGAGTCGATCAGCACAGGCTCGGTCTGGGCCTGCTGTTCCAGGGTCCCGAGCAGCGCAAGGGGATCGTCGACGGTCGCCAGGAGCACATTGTAGTGCCCGCTGGGCTCGGCCCGGCCGAGACGGCGCAGCGCCCGCAACGCGGGACGGCGCCCTTCCGGGTAGGCGGTGACGACGACGTTCCAGTCCTTCGCCGCGGACGTCGCTGGGCGCTGCATGGCTGCGTGATGGCGTCAGACGCGCCGCGAGGGGCCGGGCAGCTTGGACCAGTCCAGGTCCAGCGCCTGGCAGATTTCCCGGACGGTCTCCTGATCGAGCGGCTTATGCGAGCCCCCCAGGGGAAGCTCGGCTGTCCGGCCTTCGCGGAAGACGTTGACGACCGTCGCGCCATGGCCCCGTCCTTCCATGTCGCGTCCCTCGATCCGGCATCCCTGCTCGGCGAGCCAAGCCCGAAAGGTCTCGCTGTTCATATGGCGCTCCCTGGTTGAAGTTAGTCGCACGATGAGCGCGGCCCTCCGGGGATGCGATGATTAAAATCAACTGGCGGCCTGTGGGCGGCCTTCGGGCAGTGGGCGCCGCCGGCGCCTGAGCCTCATCGGTGGCCACGGTCTTGCCGGTCAATGCGCTTCACTTGGTGACGGAGATACAGCCAGACGAGCGCGAACACCGGCAGTACGGCCAGAGCTTCGACATGCTCGGCCTTGATGTTCAGCACGGGCGCAACAGACTTGACGATGTGCGCGACCAGACCCAGCGCGTAGTAGCTGACGGCGACCACCGACAAGCCTTCCACGAGGTGTTGCAGCCGCAGCTGCCGGGTCCCGTTGCGCTCCATCGACCGCAGCAGTTCGACGTTTTGTGATTGCACCACCATCTCGACCCGTGTGCGAAGCAGGGACGTGGCCCGTTCGATCCTGACAGCGAGGGACTCAAGCCGCCCCATGAGGGAAGCGCAGGTTCGAGTGGCAGGAAGCAGGCGGCGCTCGATGAAATCGTCGAGCTTTTGGAAACCCGCCACCCATGTGCACTCCAGACCGGTCAATCGATCCTGGACGATTTGCGCATAGGCGGCGGTCGCGCTCATGCGAAAGGCGGTCGCGTCGATGATCGCGGCGACCTGAGCCGAGAGCGCGCACAACTCGTCCAACAGCGCCTTGTCCGCCGAACCTGTCGCCAGACGCTTCGAAATTTCGACGAGTTCCGCCTCGAGATGCGCGACGGCGGGCACTTCCGCCTGCGCGATCGGAAGCCCGAGAAGGGCCAGGTTCCTATAGTTGCCGAGTTCCTGGAGGCGCTGGACCAGGCGGCCGAGATCAGCCGGTTGCACATCCTCGGCCGCAACGAGAAGGCGCCCAAATCCATCCGCGTGAATGCGGAAATCAGACCAGATCCTTGCTCCGCCGACCCGGCAGCTCACAAGATCTGCTTCGCTGAAGTCCATCGTCTCGGCGATTTCGAGGGCTTCGGACTCTGAGCCGACGATCCCGATACGCACCGCCCTGACGACCTCTCCCGGCGCGTCCGCGAGCCAGGCGAGGGCCTCGGCATCGTGGGGCTCGGTCGAAAACGGATCCAACGACCGGTCGGGCAGGATGACGGTCATCGTGGACGCTTCGCTGTGGCGTTCCCAGAGATACTCGGCGCCGTCTGGCGATCGCCCGCTGACGTGCCGATCGGCGAGGTGACGCGCGTCGGCCTCGACGTGCGGCATGGCCGTCACGTGGACGAGTTCGGCGTCGCGATCATGAGGCTCGACCAGACGGACGACCTGGATCATCTGGGTGGACGCGCTGAGCGCCGGCATGCGGCGCATGTGCATCTCGGACACCACGCGCGAACGGAGAGGGTGACTCTTAAGGGGCATCAGTAACCTTCGGGTCGTGGAGCAGCCGGCGGCCTAACGAGGTCGCAGCCCCATCCTATAATTCATGATCTGCGGCATCACGATGAGCCTTGGCGAGCAGCCAGGCGGCCGGTGTGGAAGGATCGGGTCGCTCGCGCACGCTCCCGTCATCTGTTGCGCCGCTGTCGATTGTCGTGTTGACAGACTGTACGCCAAGCGTACAGTTTCGCGAAATTTGTGCTTGAGCGCTGTCTGGCCGGCATAGCCGACGGCAGCGGCGGGGGAGGCCGCATGCCGGGCGTAGGTCAAGGTTCACAAGCGCTTGCGCAGCTCGTCGGATATCAGATCCACTTGACCAATCTGATGGCGATGGCTGGCGCGCGGGAGGCGCTGGCGGTTCGCGAGACCACGCCGGCCAAGGTCACGGCGATGCTGTTCATCACTGACAATCCCGGCTGCGATCAGGCGTCGCTCGGGCGCTTTCTCTCAGTCCGACGGTCTGGCGTCATGAAGCTGGTGAACAGCCTCTCCGCGCGCGGCCTGATTGAACGCCGAACCGGACGTGATCTGCGCAGCAACAGCCTTTTCCTGACCAAGGCCGGGGAGGCCTTCCTGGAAGAGGTGCTCAAAATACTAAAGGCCGCGGAAGTGGTGCTGTGCGCTGGCTTGAGCGCGGCGGAGCGCACCGAGTTGCTTCGCTTGCTTTCAAAGATTCAACAGGCCGCCGGCATCGCGCGAGCACCGGCGAACGCGTGCGCCTGACCGCATCCACAGCATGAAAAAAGGGAAGTTCCATGAGTGACAAAGACGTCGTCGCGTTCCACGTCGAGGATCGCATCGCCTGGGTGAAGTTCAATCGTCCCGAAAAGCGCAATTGCATGAACCCGCCGCTCAACAGGCGGATGATGGAAGTGCTCGACGAGCTGGAGTTTCGGGACGACGTCGGCGTGCTCGTCTTGACCGGCGAAGGCAGCGCCTGGTCGGCGGGCATGGATCTCAAGGAGTATTTCCGGGAGACCGAGGCGCAGGGTCTGGCGGCCATCCGCAAGTCGCAGCGCGAAAGCTATGGCTGGTTCCGGCGCCTGCGCACCTACGAGAAGCCGACCATCGCCATGGTCAACGGATGGTGCTTCGGCGGCGGTTATGGCCCGCTGTTCTCCTGCGATCTGGCGATCTGCGCGGACGAGGCGCAGTTCGGCCTCAGCGAAATCAACTGGGGCATCCTTCCCGGCGGCGGCGTCACCAAGGTGGTCGTCGAACTGCTCTCGATGCGTGACGCCATGTACCACGCCCTGACCGGCGAGTTGATCGACGGCCGCAAGGCTGCGGAATGGAAGCTGGTCAATGAGAGCGTGCCGCTCGATCGGCTCGAGGCGCGTGTCCGCGAGCTGGCCGGCGTGCTGCTGAAGAAGAACCCCGTGGCCTTGAAGTACACCAAGGAGGCGATCCGCCGCGTGGGCGACATGACCTATGACGACGCGCTGGACTATGCCGTCCGCATGCAGGAGGCGGCTAACTTCATGGACCGGACGGAAGGCCGCAAGGAAGGCATTCGCCAGTTCATCGACGAGAAGAGCTTCAAGCCGGGCCTCGGCGCCTACGATCTGAAGCGCGGGGATTGAGGGTCATGGATTCGATCCGTGTCCAGGCCCGGTTGCAGCCCGACAGGCTCGCCGCGCGCGACCTGTCGACCGGGCAGGCATGGACCTATGCGGCGCTCGACGACTTCGTGGGAAGGCTCGCGGCGCTTCTCGTCGCGCGCGGATGCGCCCCGGGCGATCGGGTCGCCATGCTGGGAAAAAACAGCGTGTCGGCCGTGGCGTTGCACTTCGCCTGCGCGCGGGCGGGTCTGATCTATGTCCCGCTCAATTGGCGCCTGAGCGCGGCCGAGCTGCTGCGCCTGGTCGAGCAGGCGCAGCCGCGGCTTGTGCTTGGCGACGCCGTCGCCGAGGTCCTGGCCGGACAGGTCGCGGTGGAGCCGCTGTCGGACTTCGTCGCCGAGAGCGAAGCGCAAGCGCCGCTGGCGCGCCTGGCCAGTGATCTGGATCGTCCCAGCTTGATCCTCTTCACCTCCGGCACCTCCGGTCGGTCCAAGGGCGTCGTTCTGAGCGAGAGGAACCTGCGGGAGACAGCCATCAATTTCGGCGTTCTCTCGCGGGTTTCGAACAGCAGCGTGTTTCTTTGTGAAGCGCCGATGTTTCACGTCATCGGCCTGGTCACCAATATCCGTCCGGTGCTCATGCAGGGCGGCGCCATCGTCGTGTCCGACGGCTTTCAGGCGGAGCGGACCCTCGCGCGCCTGGCGGACCCGGCGCTGGCCATCACCCACTACGTCGGCGTGCCGCAGATGATGGAGGCGCTGCGCGGGGCGCCGCTCTTCGACCCCGAAGGGATTCGCCATCTGACCGCGCTGGTCTCGGGCGGCGCCCCGCACAGCGCGGCCGACATCGCCGCCTGGCTGGATGACGGCATCCCGATGGTGCTCGGCTTCGGGATGAGCGAGGCGGGCACCGTGTTCGGCATGTCGGTGGAGCCGGCGGTCATCCGCGCAAAGCTCGGCGCGGTCGGCGTTCCCATGCCCGGCGTCGAAACCCGGCTGGTGGATTCCAACGGCCATGCCTGCGCGCCGGGGACGCCAGGGGAGCTGCAGCTGCGCGGCGACACGATCATGCGAGCCTACTGGCGAGATCCTGAAGAGACCGCGCGCGCCATCGACAAGGACGGCTGGTTTGCGACCGGCGACATCGCGCGCTGCGACGAGGACGGCTTCTTTTGGATCGTGGACCGGAAGAAGGACATGTTCATTTCCGGTGGGGAGAATGTCTACCCGGCGGAGATCGAAGCGCTGCTCCGCGACTACCCCGGCGTCGAAGAATGCGCGCTTGTCGGCGTGCCCGATCCGCGCTGGGGCGAGATCGGCCACCTGGCGATCGTGGCCGGAAGGGATGGCGCTCCAGCCGATGATGCGCTGCTGAGCTACCTCGGCGATCGTCTGGCGCGCTACAAACTGCCCAAGCGGATCAGCAGGCTGGACGGCTTGCCCCGTACGGCGACGGGCAAGATTCGAAAGGCGGCCCTCCGCGCCTTGTTGATGAAGGACTAAGCGGCGGACGTCTCTGGGGGGACTTGGCGAGAAAAATACGCGCTGCTTGAGCAGCGGAGAGATTGGTCGGGGGCAGGCGGCGACGCGTCTCCGTCCATGAGTCCGCCGAGGGACGAAAGAAGCCGCGAGGTCGTCGACCGCCCGTCCTAGGCGGGAGCAGCCTGCGCGTGGACGAGCTTCAGCCTAATGAACGATAGTAGGTCAGGTCCATTTCCTCGGCCAGGCACTCGAGGATCGGCGGAACCAGCCGATCATGGAAGTCGATGTGCATGTGATGGTCGAAGGCCTCATCGGTCTTGAAGGTGGCGACGCAGAAGAACAGGTCCGGATCGTCGTCGGACTGCAGAAGCTCATAGACCAGGGCGTCGGGTTCCTGGGCGAACACCAGCCCCTTGAGCTCGGTCTGGAGCGCGATGAACTCGGCGCGCTTTTCCGGCTTCGTGCGCAGCTTGGCGATGAAGGTCTTGGGGCTTGTCACGCGACGACTTCCTTTTCGAGTTCGGCCACCAGTTGGTCGCGCAGGCGGAATTTCTGAATCTTCGATGTGGACATCGGCCATTCGGTCACGAAGCGAACGTGACGCGGCAGCTTGAATCCGGCCAGCTTGCCGGTGCAATGCGCGATCAGCTCCGCCGCGCTCGTTTCGCCATTTTCCGTGAGCTCGATGAAGGCGGCGGCGACCTCGACATAGCGTGGGTGTGGAATGCCCACGACCTGGGCCAGCTTCACCGCGGGATGGGTCTGCAGCACGCTCTCGATCTCGGCCGCCGCGACGTTCTCGCCGCCGATCTTCAGCATGTCCTTGGTGCGGCCGTGGAACATGATCTGGCCGTTCGCGTCGAAGGATCCGATGTCGCCGGTGTGCATCCAGCCCTCGGCGTCGATGGTCTCGGCGGTCTTCTCCGGCGCATTGTAGTAGCCGGCGAGCATGTTGGGTCCACGCGCGACGATCTCGCCCTGTTCATCGATCCCGCATTCGCGTCCGGTTTCGATGTCGACGATCTTGACCTCCCACTCGTCGAGGGGAACGCCAAGGCGGCTGACTCGAAGGGCGTAAGGATCGCTGAGACGGCTGGTGCAGATCGTGCCCGACCCCTCGGTCAGGCCATAGGTGCCGACCTGGATCGTATGCGGCATGGCCTTCGACATGGCTTCGCGGATCCAGTCGGGCTGAACCGCGAAGTTGGAGTTCATCAGCCGCACCTTTGAAAGATCGGTGGTGGCGAAGTTCGGGTGGGCGATCAGGTCCTGGATGATCGTCACGAAGCATGGATAGGCGTGGGTCGCCTCTTCCCGTTCGAGCATTTCCAGCGCCATGCCCGGTTCGAAGTTGGGGATCGCCAGATAGGCGCCGCCGGCGTCGAGCACCGCCACCATCGGCAGTATGCCGGCGATGTGATAGATCGGCAGCGGCGACCAGAAGCGGTCCCCGGCGGCCATCTCGTAGCGCCTGGCCAGGTTGCGGCTGTTGCCGACGATGCCCCGGTGGCGGATCAGGCAGCCCTTCGGCGTCGAGGTGGTGCCCGAGGTGTAGAGGATCATGGCGATGCTCTGCGGATCGACGGCGTCGATCCTGGCGTCCACCTCGTTTTCATCGACGGCGTCGCCTGCGGCGAGGGCCTCGTGGCCGGGCAACATCCCACGGTCGCACGGCGAATCCACGCAGATGACCGATCGAAGCTTCGGCGCTTCGGGCAGGCTCAGCGACGCGACGTCCGGCGCGTCGGCCAAGGAGGGCAGGGCGGTCCGCAGGCGCTCCCCAAAGTCGAGGGCGTCGGCGACCTTGCCGGTGGTGATCAGGCAGACGAGGTCGGCGTCCTTGACCAGGAAGGCCAACTCGCCCGGTTGATAGCGCGCATTGATCGGCACGGCGCTCGCGCCGGCCATGGCGATGCCGAACAGAATCGACACGAATTCAGGACGCGTTGTCAGCAGCAGCCCCACGTGGTCCCCGGGCTTCACGCCGCGCGCGATCAGGGCGCGGGCCCAGCGCCTGGCCGCCGCATTGAGTTCGGCATGGCTTTGGCGGCTGTCGGGGAATACGAGCGCGTCCTGATCTGGAAACGCCAGCGCGCTGGTCCGGAGCAGGGCGCCGAGGGTGTAGACCGGCTTCATCGGCTATTGTCCGCCATCGATGGGGTAAAGGTACTCGCGCGTGTAGCCGCCATCCATGTACTCGATCATTTTGGCGATGATGTCGGCATTGGCCGGGTTGGCCTGGTGGCTCTTGTCGGCGGCCTCATCCACGAAGCTTTCGAACACGGCGAACCAGTTGGGCGCCTCCAGCCGGTAGAACTTGTAGCTCAGCGTCCCCGGCTCGTGCCTGGCGTTGGCCTCCATCAGCGGGATCAGCGAGGCGAATGCGGCGTCCTGATCAGGTTTGACCTTGAAGCGTGAGAGAAAGCTGACGGTCATGCCTGGGCGTCCTTGTGCGCTTGGCCGCCATCGGCATCGATGTAGCGGTCCAGTTCGCGATGGAAATGGCGAAGCCTGGCCTCCTGCTCGCTCCACAGGGGGCCCTTGAACCCCCGCGACCGGGCGCCTTGCTGCACGACGGGCAGCAGTTCGGAGTCCTGGTCGAGCACTTCGCCCAGCTCGGGCGGAACGCCGAGGCCGACGCGAACCACGTCAGGCCGGATCATGCCGGTGGTGTCGGTTCCGGGGGCGATTCCCATCCAGGCGGGCGGGGCGTAGCCCGGCAGATCCTCGTGCCGGAACAGGATGCAGGTGTCATAGGTGAAGCGGTTGGGATCGTCGGGATGGGGCAAGAAGCGGTGCAGGAACACCGCCTCCGGATGGCAGCCGATCTGAACGTTCGGGAAGACGCCATAGATCGTCGAGTCGCTCAGCTGCGTGTCGCTGAACCTGTCGTAGTCGAGACCGTTCTTCCGGGCGCGTTCGCGCTTCGCCGCCTGGATCGCCGCCCGGGTTTCCTGAGCGGTGCCCTTGAAGGCGTCGGGATCGATGCCGGCGTCACGCAGCATCATCTTGATCCCTTCGTTCACGGTCTGCTGGTCGGGATACCGCGGCGAGGGCTGGGCGAACGGCACGAACTGGCGGCTCATCCCATTGGGATAGAGATCGATCTGCGTGCGGTCGTCCATCACGCCTTGGGTTTGCGGATGCACCGCATGAAGGTGATAGATCTCGTAGAAGGCGTCGACGCCGCCCTTCCAGTTGGCGGCCCAATCGGACTTTTTGTGCTGGATGACGTTCATCCTATCGATGGCGTACAGCTCGAGCTGCTCGACGACGGGGCCCAGCCATTCCCGCAGGGGCGGGACGTCATCGCTCATCGAAATGAAGACCAGCCCGGCCACCTCTTCGCATTTGACCGCGGAAAGGTTGTGCTCGTGGCACAGCACCTCGGGTCTGAAGGTTTCGGCGTCGGTGATCCGGCTGTTGGTCCCGTCGAGGTCGAAACGCCAGCTGTGGAAGGGGCAGACGAACTGATCGACTGAACCGAAATCGGCCAGCACGAGCCGGCTCCCGCGATGCGGACAGACGTTGTAGTGCGCCTTCAGGGCGCCATCGGCGGTCCGCGCGACGATGAAGCTCTCGGCGCCGATATCGAAACGGATGAAGTCGCCGGGGTCCCTCAAGTCCGATGAGGGGCCCGCCAGCAGCCAGGTGCGGGTCCACATCCGATCCCATTCGGCATCCTTCCAGGACGCGCTGAAATACCGGTCGGGAGCCGGGCGCTCTGTCCCGTTGTCGATGACGGGCGCGCGATCATTGAATTCGTGGGGCGTCCCCACATGGATGTCCCAGTCCCGGAGATTCATATTCATCGCAGCCGTCCTCGTCCTCGCGCACGGGAGCGCAAGCTTGGGAAATGATACCGGTCGGGCGGCGCAGCGCAATAAAAACAAATTTGATTGTTTGTTATTTTGAGCCGTGCGAGGCTCTCTCCCTAGGGGCGGACTCTGAATCAAAAAATCGGGCCGCGTTGGGAGGAGAAAGCCGCAATGAATTTGCGCAACCTATGGATAACGACAGCGATTTCTGGCCTGGCGTGGGGGCTGGCTATGCCGACCCTGGCCCAGGTGTCGGCGCAGGCCCCTGACGGGACCTCTGCCGCCGCGCCGAGCGACGACGCCAGCACGATCAGCGAAGTCATCGTCACCGCGACCCGTCGCGACACCAATCTTCAGAGCACGCCCATCGCGGTTTCGGCCGTCGACCAAAGGTTGATCCAGCAGTCGAACCCCCGGGATATCGGGGATCTCTCGGTGTTCGTGCCCAACTTCTCGGCCGCGACGATCACCGGCTTCAACGCTGCGTCCTTCTCGATCCGCGGCGTCGGCCAGAACAACATCATTGTCTATTTTGAACCGCCGGTCGCTGTGCTGGTGGATGATTTCGTGGTGCCGAGCGTCCAGACGCAATTGCTCGACACCTTCGACGTCTCGCAGGTCGAAGTGCTGCGCGGCCCGCAGGGCACCTTGTTCGGCAAGAACACCACCGGCGGCGCGGTCACGGTCAAGACCAAGCGCCCGGTGCTCAACGACTTCGGCGTCGAAGTCCAGGCCATGGCCGGCAGCTTCGGCACGCAGCAGATCAAGGGCGCGGTGAACATCCCGCTCATCGAGGACAAGCTGGCGTTCCGCGCCGTCCTGGGGAACCAGCAGTCGGACGGCTATTACAAGAACGGGGCCTGCTACGGCCCGGTCGTCGCTTTCGTGGCGTCCAAGTTTGCGGGCCGGTCCGGCTGCGGCGACGGCTCGTCGGTGGGCGGCGCCGATGTCACGAACGGCCGGCTGAAACTGCTCTGGGAGCCGACGGACAACATCAGCGCCCTGCTGCAGTATGAGTATCTGCGCGATCGCTCCGACGCCATTCCGACCGTCGCCGAAACGCCGAACACCGCGGCCTTCCTGTTCAACATCCTTGGGGTGGGCGCGTCGAAGCCGGGCCATTCCGATCCGCTCGACAACGCCGGCATCAGCAATCGCCAAGACGCCCTGATCAAGATGCGCGACGGTCAGCGAATTGACGTCGACGGCGTCTATCTGAACTTCGACATCAAGACCGCCTACGGCACCCTGACCTCGGAAAGCGGCGTTCGTAAGCAGGACTCGCGACTGCCCAACACCTACACCGGCCAGGCGCCGGTCGCGGCCGACGGCGAGGTTCTGTCGCTGTTCGACGCCAACCGTTCCGACAATCGCAAGACCTACCAGCAGGAAGTCCGGTTCGCCTCCGACCTCGGCGGGCCGTTCGACTTCGTGGCGGGGGCCTTCTATCAGCACGACAAGACCAGCTTCTGCGTCTCGCAGGCCCTTGGCTTCCTGGACCTCGCGTCCGGTCCGCTGCCCTTCGGTTCGTGGAACACGAACCCCTATCTCCTCTGCAACGCCCAGAAGAGCCGTTCGACGGCGGCCTTTGTCGAGGGATCCTACAAGATCTCTCCGACCCTGACCCTCACCGCCGGCGGACGCTACACGCAGGAACGCAAGACCTGGTACGGTCGCCAGCAGGTCTTTGTTTCGCAGCTGAACGGCGGCTTCGACCCCACGCTCAAGATCAACGACGCCATCGACGCCAATATCTTCGACTATCCGGCGGGCGTGATCCAGGTGAAGGGGCGGGCCAACGAACCGACCTGGCGGGTCAGCCTGGGCTGGCAAGCGACGCCTGAAACCTTCGTCTACGGCACCTATTCGCGCGGCTTCAAGGGCGGCGGATTCAATGACCAGATCGGCGGCTTCCATCCGTTCGTGAACGCCAACGGCACCGATGACAACGTCGCGTTCGCCGAAGCGGCTCAAGCCACCCGACCCGAAAAGGCCGACAGCTACGAAGTCGGCGTGAAGACCGACGCCTTCGACCGGCGGCTGCGCGTCAACCTGACAGGCTTCTACGTCGACTATTCGAACCTGCAGAAGCAGATCGTCGTGCCGATCACGGTTGGCGGCGCCCAGAACCAGGTCACGCGCTTCTTCAACGCGGCCTCGGCCACGGTGAAGGGCATCGAAGCCGAAGCGACCGCCATCCCGATCAGCGGCCTGACCCTGCGCGGGGTCGTCGGCTATCAAACCGGCAAATACAACGAGTACGTTACGCCGCTCCCGGCTGGTTACGATCTGTCGTCCGCGCCGCTTGATCGCTTGCCGAAATGGCAATCGACCTTCGATGCGAACTACGAAATGCCGGTCGGAAACTACAAGGTGTCGTTCAATGGCAACGTGAACTACACCGCCCGGAACCTGTTCACGCAGTCCATTACGAGCCGGGATGAAAACACCTATCTGAACGCCCGGACGCTGGTGAACGCTTCGATCACCGTGGCCGACGCCGATGGCCGGTACTATGTCCGGGCCATTGGTCGCAACCTGACCGACGAGCGTTATCGTACGGCCTCGCAGATTGTCGGCGGACTGTGGGCGAACAGCCAGTTCGGTCCTCCGAAGTTCTTCGGCATCGAGCTTGGCATGAAGCTCGGGGACGGCGTGCGCTGATGAAAACCCTCGGACGCGCACTTGCTCTGTGCCTGACGGCGGCGTTCGCGCTGACCCTTCAGGGATGCAAGCCAGCCCCTGAACAGGCTGGGAGCAAGGCGTCCGCGGGCGCCGGCGCGGGGGAGGTCATGAAGTCGACCGACGAGCTGCAATCGCACAACGGTCCGACGATCGACGTCTCCCGCCATCCCGGCAAAGCCCTGTACCAGGCCAATTGCGCGACTTGCCATGAAGGGGGCGTTCCAAAGGCCCCCAACACGGTCTGGCTCGAGATGCTGGCGCCAGACGCCATCTTGAATGCGCTGAACGCCGGCGTCATGCAGCAGCAGGCCGCGCATCTCAGCAAGATCGAGCGGCAAGAGATCGCCGAATATCTGACGCGCACGCCGCTGGCGGACTATCGTCCCCCGGCCCCCCCGCCGCACTGTGACAAGCAGTACGCCGCCTTCGATATGACATCGCCGCCGGCGCGGGTCGGCTGGGGGCACGACAACAGCCGATTCATCCCCGCCGCCACCGCTGGACTTAAGGCGGGCGACGTGCCGAGGTTGAAGCTCAAATGGGCCTTCGGCTATCCCGCATCCCAGCGCGCCCGCTCGCAGCCGGCCATCGGCTGGGGCGCGATCTTCGTCGGCAGCCAGGACGGCGCCGTCTACGCCTTCGATCTCGACAAGGGTTGCACCCGCTGGACCTTCCGGGCCTCAGCCGAGATCCGGACGGCGATCGTCGCCGACCCCGCCGCCAAGCAGCTGTATTTCGGCGACGTGCTGGCGCGGGCCTACGCCATCGACGCCATGACCGGGCGACTGGTCTGGAAGCGCAAGGTCGACGACCATCCCAACGCCACGATCACCGGCACGCCGACCCTGGGCGGCGGTCAGTTGTTCGTCCCGGTCTCCTCCCTGGAAGTCACGTCCGCGGCCAATCC
>Ga0153916_10002083_pt1 | contig 14695 bp, 16 predicted proteins | sample Opewatmetagenome_FD_109642 | JGI IMG/M metagenome (GOLD analysis project Ga0153916, IMG submission 109642) | Freshwater wetland microbial communities from Ohio, USA - Open water 3 Core 3 Depth 4 metaG | ecosystem: Environmental > Aquatic > Freshwater > Wetlands | place: USA: Ohio, Lake Erie...
CACGACGCGGCCGCGGGTCAGTCTGTTTATGCAGCGCTTCCACAACCTTGGTCTGATCGAGACGAATGACGATCGGTTTCTCATCATCAAAGAGAAGAAACTCACCGACTACCTGGCTCAGATTGCTTAAGGCTCTACCCTTGCCCGAGTTACGCGCCCTTTTTTAAGACCGGCCGGTATTGGACAGCAATCCCCGACTCGTCGGTGGATCGTTAAACGAATGCTCGACGTAGGGCTTCACTTTTGAGGTACGCAATGTTCGTTGATGCAGGTTCTCCCAATTCTAAAATGGCCAAACCGGCTTGGTATCAGGCCATTGGTAAGTACGCGTATTCGAATCTCAGCAAATCGCTCTGGCAACTCGTCGACACCTTTGTTCCTTATGGCCTCCTGTGGGCGCTGATGCTCTACACGATTCGGCAGGGGTATCCCTATTGGGTCACCCTGGCGTTGGCGGTGGTGGCAGGAGGCATCCTGGTACGTGTTTTTATTCTTTTCCACGATTGCTGTCATGGCTCCTTCTTTGCGTCGCGCCGGGCCAACACAATCCTGGGCTATGTCTCAGGTATTTTGACATTCACCCCGTACGAAGACTGGAGATATGCCCACAATCTACATCATGCCACGGCTGGAGACCTCGATCGTCGGGGAGTCGGCGATATCTGGACGGTGACGACGGAAGAGTATCTGGCGGCGCCCCCGCGAAAACGACTCGCGTACCGGATCTATCGGAATCCCTTCGTCTTGCTTGGTCCAGGTGCGGCAATTTTGTTTTTATTCTTCCAGCGATTTCCTACCAAAGGTGCGGGAAAAAGGGAGCGGCGGAGCGTGTTCCTCACCAACGTGGCGCTCTTGGTCATTGTCGGAACGGCGAGCATGACAATCGGTTTTCAGACCTATCTCTTGATCCAGTTGCCCATCATATTGATCGGTGCCAGCCTTGGGTTGTGGCTGTTCTATATCCAGCATCAATTTGAGAGCGTCTATTGGGTGCGCCACGAATCTTGGGACCCGATGAAAGTGGCGCTGGAGGGCAGTTCTTATTTCAAACTGCCGCAAATCTTCCAATGGTTCACGGGCAACATCGGACTGCATCACATTCACCATGTTCGACCAAGCATTCCCAATTACAATCTGCAACGGTGCCAGGATGACACTCCCGCCTTTCACGCCATCAAGCCCCTGACCCTGCGGACGAGCATCAAGTCGCTACGCCTAGCTCTGTACGATGAAAAACAACAAAAACTGATTAGTTTTCGCTCGTTGGCCGCTCTTGCTTCGGGGTAGTTCTTTTCAAAGCTGTCCAATATTAGACAGCAACCTGTCACCGGTCGGTGTAAGTTGATACTTATTCATGGCATAGGGTTTCACTCCACGGTTACTTGAAATTCTTCAAGTAAGCCTACTATCCTCAACCCTCTAATCGATCCAACCAAGGAGATTGCGATGTATAGTCGAAACGTGAGTTTCAAGCTCAAGGCTAAGAGCACGGCGGAGTTTACTCGAATCCTTGAGGGGGAGATCATTCCCTTGCTCCGAAGACAAAAAGGATTTGAGGATGAAATCAGCTTCATCGCTCCAGAACGTAATGAGGCGGTAGCTATCAGTCTTTGGGATAAAAAAGACGATGCGGAGGCTTATAACCGGAAGACCTTTCCTGAGGTCTTGAAGGCCCTGTCGAAGGTGATTGAAGGCGCTCCCACAGTAGAGACCTTTGAGGTTGCAAACTCGACCTCTCACCAGATCGCTGCTAGCGCGGTTACCTAGGCAGACCTTCCGACTCGGAGAAGGGGAAGCCCCTTCTCCGAGTCGTCATTGGCTAGTGCAGGAGGGGTCATGAATGTCATGGTTCGGATTTTAATCGGAGGACTTACCGGTTGGGTGACCGGCAAAGTGATCGAAAAAGAGGGTCGCGTAAGAGTCATAAGAGAAGGGAATCATTTTGACACGATTTACGGGGGCGTTGGCGCCTTGGTTGGGGAGTATCTGTTTTTCTGGATCGTCATCGGCAAATATAACGCGTTCAATGACTACGCAACCGCGATTCTCGGCTCGATCGCTTTTGTGGGAGCCGCTAGGTTGATCGCCGCCGGCTGTTAGCCACTCGCTTCGAAGTAAACTCACAGCTCCAACCCGCTTGTACTTGGCAAGGACTTGTTAGGACCAGTCTCAACCTTTTGGAACCCATCGAGGCTATTGCCCGCCGGTGTTGTTTCTTCAGACGCTTGGCGGTGTAGCCGCAATCCATGCCGGTTGTGACGCCGCTTTGAATCGAAATGCAGCCACCTGGTGGTTGGTATCCCAAGCGATGGTCTGAGTGCTTGCGGTGAGCATGTTACGGTCGGCGTCGTCGGAGCAGTCATGCCTTATCCCCGCGACCAAGATTTCTCTCACGAGCCGCAATTTCGTCACGAGCATGGATAGCCGCGCGCCCGGGGTTCCGATCCAGAGTCATCTGACGGAGCGCTTCGCATAACCGCAGACGAAGAGGCAGAGCGAACGGAAAAAAGTCTCAAAGGAGCCAATTTATGACGGCAAAGGATATCACACTAGACCTTATCATCCGTTACGGATTCCAGGTCCTCGGCGCGCTGATCATTCTGACGGTCGGCCTTCTCCTGGCGCGGTGGATCGGCAACTTCGCCAATCGGTGGCTCGAATCGCGGGTCAAGGAGCCGCCGATGCGTTTGCTGATGGTCCGGATAACGCGAATCGTTGTTCTCGGCCTCACGCTCCTGGTGGCGCTCGACAAGTTTGGTTTCCAGATCGCGCCGCTGGTGGCCGCGGTGGGTGTCGCCGGCGTCGGCATCGGATTTGCCTTTCAGGGCGTCCTCGGCAACATCGTCGCCGGACTGTCGATCATCTTCACCAAGCCCTATCGGGTGGGCGAGTACATTGAACTTCTCGGCGTTCACGGTCAGGTGGTGACGATCGAGTTGTTCTCCACGAGCTTGGTCCAGCTCGACCAATCCCGGGTGGTCATTCCCAACCGCAAAATCGTCGGCGAGATCCTCCATAACTACGGCACGATCCGCCAACTGCAGTTGAGGGTCGGCGTGGCTTACGGTGCCAATCTGGACGAAGTGCTTGGTGTTGCCAAAGAGATCGTCGTGGCAAACTCGCGCGTCTTGAAGGAACCCGCGCCCGTGATCGGAATCAGCGCGCTGGCCGACTCATCGGTCACGCTTTCAATTCAACCCTGGGTGGCGGTCGCGGATATAGTCAGCGCGGAAGCGGAGCTGTACCACGCCATCGTCGAGCGTTTCCGGGCTGGCAAGATCGACATTCCTTTCCCGCAAAGAGAAGTGCGTCTGCTCGGGGCTTCATGAGCAGGAGTGTGCTGGTTCCGCGGATCGGCTTGACAACCGGGAGCGATTGCAACTAACTAGAGGCGGGTGTTCTAGGAGCGGAAAAGCGTTCGTGCATTACTACACCGCTCGGCGACGAGGGGGACCTCATGCTTGATACGGCGAAAAGAAAAGCGCTGCTGCGGCAGATGATCCTGGTGCGCGCCTTCGAGGAAAAACTGGAAGATCTGTACCAACGCAAGGCGATGTTCGGCAGCACCCATTCCTATCGCGGCCAGGAAGCGATCGCCGTGGGTGTCTGTTCCGCATTGCAGCCGACGGATCTGATCGCCAGCTACCACCGCGGTACGGGCCATCTGATCGCCAAAGGTGCCGATTTGTACAGGCTCCTCTGTGAGTGCATGGGAAAAGCGGACGGCTACTCCAAAGGGCGCGGCGGCAAAATGCATATGGGGGACATGGCCTTCGGCTTTCTCGGCAACACCGGCACGGTCGGCGGTACGGTGCCGACGGCCACCGGCGCGGCGCTGGCGGCGAAGGTGCGCGGCTCGAAGGAAGTCGTCGTTAGCTTTTTCGGCGACGGCGCGGCCAACCAGGGCGTCGTCCATGAATCGATGAATCTCGCCGGCCTGTGGAAGCTGCCGGTGATCTACGTCTGCGAGAACAATCAATACGCGATGACGGTGAGCTTCGAGAAGAGCGTCGCGATCAAACACTTGAGCGAGCGCGGCGCGGCCTACGGCTTCGAGGGCAAAACCATCGACGGCAACGACGTGGAAGCGGTCTATGAGGCGACCGAACAGGCTGCGGCCAAAGGACGGAGCGGCGGCGGCGCGACTTTTCTCGAATGCGTCACCTACCGCTGGGACGGTCACTTCGGCGGCGATCCGGGGACGGGATATCGACCGAAGGAAGAGATCGAAGCCTGGAAGCAGAAGTGTCCGATCAAACGGCTCAAGGAAAATTTGATTCGGCAGGGCCAACTGACCGAACAGGAGTTTGAGAAGATGTCCGCCGAGATTTACGCGCAACTGGGCGAAGTGGCGCAGCGCGCGGAAGCGGCGCCGTTGCCGAAAAAAGAGGTGGATTTGAACAGCGTCTACGCGACTGCGGAGGTGGCCGATGGCTAATTCTCCGGCAGAAGCACAGGGCTCGGTGAAAGAGATGCGCATGCAGGAAGCGCTGCGCGAAACATTGCGCTACGAGATGGCGCGCGACGGCCGGGTGTTTGTCATGGGCGAAGACGTGGCGCTGTTCGGCGGCGCCTACGGCGTTACCCGCGGCTTGCTGCAGGAGTTCGGCGAGGGCCGCGTGCTCGATACGCCGATCTCGGAGTCGGCCCTGATCGGGCTTGCCGTCGGCGCGGCGATCAACGGCATGCGCCCGGTGGTCGAGATTCAGTTTTCCGATCTGCTGCCGCTCGCCATGGACCAGCTCGCGAGCCACGCGGCTCGCTACCACTACATGACCGGCGGTCGAATCAACGTGCCGATGGTCGTGCGCAACAAGTTCGCCACAAGGCCAGGCGGCGGTCCAAGCCACTCGAGCTGCAACCATGGCGCCTTCATTCATTTTCCCGGATTGAAGATCATCATGCCGACCACGCCGGCGGATGCGAAAGGACTTTTGTTGTCGGCGATCCGCGATCCCAATCCCGTGCTTTGTTTTGAAAGCCATTATCTCTACGGTATTCGCGGTCCGGTGCCGGAAGACGACTATACGGTGCCCATCGGCGTCGCCGCGGTGCGGCGCGCCGGCAAGGATCTGACGATCGTCACCTGCGGCGGCATGGTTTTAAAGGCCGACGCGGCCGCCGACGCGTTGAAAGAAAAAGGCATCGATATCGAGATCGTCGACCTGCGCTCGCTGGCGCCTTTGGACAAGGAAACGATCCTCGGCTCGGTGGCAAAAACCCGACGCGCCATCGTACTCGACGAAGGGCCGATGATCGGTGGCATTTCGGCCGAGATCGCGGCAATGATTCAAGAGAATTTATTTGCCGATCTAAAGGGTCCGGTGGTGCGCATCGCGGCGCAGCCGATTCCGCCGCCGCACAGCCCGCCGCTGGTCGACGCGATGATTCCCGACGTTGGCCAAATCATCGACGCCGTCATGCGTCTGGCGGAGGGCGGCAAGATTTCCTGATTTGCGCCCATTGCGCCACCCCCTCAAGGAATGCCCGCGACAAAATCACGGCGCAAAATCGTGAGCGGATGACCGCTGAACGCAAACAAAATCCAAGATGCAACGCTGAATCCTTGCGGCGCGAGGCTTCAAGGCGTGGCCCCGCTGCGGAATCCGATGCATTCGGATTTCGCTTCATCCAGGCTCACGGGATCATGGCATTCCAAAGATAGCGCGCGTTTAAGGGATTCATTTTATAGGCATTCCAGAACATTTGCTTGGCTAGATGAGGGTTGTGGTTTTGACGATAAAAGCGCGCCAATTTGAAGTACTTCCTGGCCAGACGCAGTTTGAAACTGACCGGGCCAATGGCCCTCGCCACTTTGTAATCGTTGCGCCAGAGGTCCGCCAGATACCGGACATTAGCCTCCTTGATGTTGATCCGTTGCGATAGGCTGTTTTCAGCAACTCTCTTTCGACAACCCACGTAATCCGTGTATCGGATGGCTTCGCGGGCACCGAGTCGAAGATAAAAATGCAAATCGTCAAGACCCCAGATGTTCTCATTGAAGCCGCCGAGCTTGTCAAAAGCGGCTCGGTGAACCATCACGACGGACATGGACGCTACCGGATAGTCCGATAATAGCTCCCTGGGACTGACGGGAACATTCGACAAAGCGCGGGACCGTTGCGGTCCCAGATGCAATTGCCCCGCTTTCCGGGAGTCGCCGAAATATTCCGCGTTATCAAACGCCAGAGCAAGACCGGGGTGCGTTGAAAACAGCCCCAGCAAAATCTCCAGGTGGCGACTATTCCAAATATCATCGTGATCGCAAAAAGCGATATAGTCGCCGTGCGCCAACTTGACGCCCGCATTTCTTGCCGCCGCAGGCCCCCGGTTAGGCTGAAAAGCATAGATGATCGCCGGATCATGGTATTTCACGATCCCCGCGGTGTTGTCGGTCGAACCATCATCAACCACGATGATTTCAAAATCCGGGAAAGTCTGTTTCTTGATACCCTCCAGCGTCTCATCAATGAGGCTGGCATTGTTGAAGGTCGGGATCACGACGGAAACGAGCGGGGGCATAGGTCTCTTCACTCTCAAGTCGCGCCGATGAAAAGTTCAAAACCAACGCGCCAAAACGCGTCGCAAGATGATTGAGCGAGTCAAATTTTGCCGTCAAGCGAAGACCGGGCGGCTCTCCCTGATCGACGGTCGCGCTTAAAGTTTGCCGTCACGCGTCAACAAGCCACCGATCCATCTTAAGGGGGCGGTCAGGCGCCACCATTTATTCTTTAAAATCGACTTGACTCGCGCCTGCAGTTCCCTCGTTTCCTCGGCATGTTCGAAGTAGAGATTGCGGAAAACGGCCTGAATGATGGCGTCGCGCGCTGCTGGATCGCTTGCCTGCGCCCTCCATCGCTCCATGGTCGTCCGTTTTCCCTCCAAGTCGATTTTAATTTGCGGAAAAAGTTCCGAATCAAGAAAGTGCAGCGAGGTGACAACGAAACGGGTCGAGCAGGTATATCCCGGCGCGCTCAAGAATTTTCTCCACATATAAAGATCGCTATAAAGACCCGCGGGCGCGGGCGACCAACCCGATGGAAGACGGCGATAGGCATCCAACGTATAGCCGGCCGCGGTCGGGCCGAATATATTGTAGCCCCTTCTGAGCATGCGAGCGCGCAGCAAATCGTCGTTGAGATCGGCAAAAATGCAGCGCGGCTGCCCCGAAGGCATGACATTGACGTGAAGGAGATTGCCGAAATCGACCTTGCATAAGAGCTTTTCCAGTTCGCCAAGATGGTTTGGAAACCAAAGGTCATCGTCGTTAATGTGGGCGACATAGCGACCGCTGGCATGCTCAAGGGCGGCATGGCGCCAGGCTTCTCCATGCCGCTCCCCCTTCGGATGGACGAAAGCGCGCACCCGGGAGTCTTGACGTTCCAAGTCCCTAGTATAGGCGCCGGTTGCCGGCGGAGCACCGTCGCAGACTATAAAGAGTTCAAAGTTTTCGTAGTTCTGGGTCAGCACGGTGTCCACGGCGATCGGTAAGAGTACCGGAGGTCTGTGAACCGGCAGAAGGATCGTAAACTTATCTTGGCTCATTGGGTGCCTACGTGATCTTTTGGAAGCTCTTGAGAGCCATGACTTCAAACACTCAGCGGCTAAATTCGCGGTGCCGCGGCTTCCTGCGTTACAGATAAGCCAGGAGCAAAGCCAGCACGCCGCGAAACTCCATCGAAAAGACGCCGGGGATGGCGATTAATTCTCTGATTTCCGATAACGTCAGCCATCGATAGTCTTCGGGTTCCGGCAGCGTTACGGACGGATCCAGAAGGACCATTTCATAGTCAACCTCGTCCTGGTAAAAACGTCCGCCTTCTTCCGATTGGCGGCAGCGGTGCAAAAGCGTCGCCTTGCGATCATCGGATACTGCTTCAAGCAGTCTTTGCTCCACGGCATCGCCGTTTTTTTCAGTCCTGCCTGGAGGAATGAAAATCGACGCGCCAAGTTGCACGCCTTCAAGAAAACCGATTTCATGGCTCGCTTTCACCAGAAAGCGAAGCATTCCGGCGCGCTGCTGACAAACCAGCGTCAGGCGGCCTACACCGAAACTGTCTATCAACGGTTGATCCCAAAACCCCACTTCGCGTCCCAGCGCGATGACTTTAAACTGCCGCACTTGAAACCCCAAGTCCGCTTGCACCTCGCGAATTCGGTTCCGTTCAATCACCCAGTTCTCCAACGCGTCGATGGGCAGGATTTGGCTATGCAGTCCCGTTCGTACGCGCAAACGCGTCAGCCACGCTAGAGTATCGAGTGCGTCCGCATGCTGTAGGGGGGCGTCATAAGAGGCGCGCAGCTCGGCTCCGAAGCTGCCGGCCGGATGGTGGGTGAAAGGTCTGGCCTCTCCCGCAAGCACATCCCAGTTTGCCGACGCCAAGACCGACCGGGCGTCGGTGTTCAACACGTTGCTGTAAACTACAAACCGGCGGATCGCTTCCATATCATACCAACGAAAGCCATCGGGTGCAGGCGGTGGGGAGGTCAATCGGACCATGATGTTTCGGTTGTACTTGCCGAAATAGCGCGTGGCCTCCTCGGATTGCAGCTCGTCGAATAAGATTTCTCCAAGCGTCGGATCGAGAAAAAATTCGACGAACGGTGTCGCCTTGCCCCCATGCAAACGTTTGTAATTGCTTTCGGTTGACTGGACCGTGGGCGCGAGCTGCATTCCATGAATGTTGCCGGGCTCGACGCGGCCCTGGAACAGCAGTTTCACGCCCGCAGCGCCCGTTTGAACTAAAAACCCGTTAATGGCGATTTGCCGCTGAAGGATGATTAACTGTTGTCGCCCGTTGAGAAGAGGATGCCGCGCTTCAGACCTTATCCCTGCGACCGAGAACCAACCGCCGGTTCGATGGCGGAGCTGTCCGCCCTCGAACCGCCACTCGGCGGAATCCTCGAAATTGATGGGAACGCAGTCAAAAGCATTGTCCTTGACGGATTGCGCTTGCCAATTCCGAACATCGCTTATTGGATCGCTGTGAGGCATGAGAGGGTTCTAGTGACTTATAGATTATCCGATAATTGCAAAATTTCTATCCATGCATGGAACGGCAGGGTATAGTTAGAATCCGGTGCGAAACCGCCCACGGTTTGCCGGCGGCTAATTACCGGATCCACTCTCGATGATGTGTAAGTTCCTGCTCTCATAGTGCCTCCTGCAGGAACTAGGCGACGGACACCTTAGGTTAAAGGTATCATAATATGCTTTTGATACGGCGGCCGTTCGCACAGCCGTTTGTACCAGGCGTCGAGTCTCGTGAGATTAGGCCGTTCGATGGGCAGATTGAACCAGCGATAGGCCCACACGCCCAGGGGGATATCCCCCAAAGACAAATGATCGCCGGTGACGAACGCGCCGTGCGCCAACTGATTCTCGATCATCTGCCAGGCAGCGCGGGTTTTGTCCATCGCGCTTTGAACGACTTTGGGATCGCGCTTCTCCTCCGGCGTGCGAATGAGGCTCCAAAACAGCGGCACGATGGCGGGGTTCAACACCGACAGCTGCCAATCCATCCAACGGTTGGCGTTGGCCCGGCCCTCGACAGTCGACGGTAAGAGTCGCCCCTGGCCATACTTTTCGTTGAGATAACGCATGATGCTGTTTGATTCCCAAAGAACGAAATCTCCGTCTTGAATCGTCGGTACCAGCCCATTGGGATTCATGTCCAAATAAGCCCGCTCTTTGTTGCCGCCGAACTTGCCTCCCAGATCGGTTCGGTCGAATTCGATCCCCAGCTCACCGCAGCACCACAGCACTTTCTGCACATTCGATGAATCCGTTCTGCCCCAAATCTTGATCATGCAGTTTTCCCCCTTTCTTTTCTTAGGATCGGCTTCTTATCATGCTTTCTTTGCGCCGGATAGGAGGCGCTGTTAAAATTCATCTTTTCCGGTTGACCGAGCATTTTTGTTTTAACCTTTAATCTGCTAGTAGAGGCGGATTACAAAATAGGGAGTAGGTGTATATGAATCATCGTCTCGTCTCGTTGGTCGGATTGGTCGCGCTCTCGCTGGTGAACTTCGGGACCGCCTGGGGACAAAATCAGGAAGAAGGGAAGAAAATCTACGCAACCTATTGCGTGACCTGCCACGGAGAAAGAGGAAAGGGGGACGGCGTGGCCGCTCAGTCGCTTCCCGTCAGGCCCGCAGACCATACCAATGGGGCGGTTATGAATCAGCTCTCTGATAAATTCTTGCTTGATATCATAGTCAAGGGAGGGGGCTCTGTGGGCAAGTCCAGTTTCATGCCGGCTTGGGGAAGCTCTTTAAACGACAGGCAAATCCGCGATATCGTCGCCTACCTGAGAACCATTGCCGACCCCCCCTATAAGGCCAATATAAGCAGAAAATAAATCTAAATTTTTCTGCTTACCCCCTTGACGATTGGCGCTACAAGATTAAATTGGCTGCATCCAACCAGCCCTTTTGGGCGTGTAAATCTACGTTTTATTTGAGGAGGTTGTTATGGCGACAAAGATTCGTCCCCTACATGATAGGGTGATCGTTAGACGGATTGCGGAAGAAGAGAAGACCAAAGGGGGAATTATCATCCCGGATACCGCCAAGGAAAAGCCGCAGGAAGGCAAGGTCGTGGCAGTTGGTCCAGGGAGACATGAAGATGGCAAGGTCATCCCCCTGGGAGTAAAGGCCGGTGACAAAATTCTCTTTGGAAAATATTCGGGTACGGAAATTAAACTCGACGACGAGGAGCATCTGATTATGCGCGAAGATGATATCCTCGGCGTGATCGAATAGTGAGGTAGGAGGAAACATGGCTGCAAAGGAGATTTGTTTTAGCGAAGAAGCGCGCGGCAGAGTCCTGCGCGGGGTTAATTTATTGGCTGATGCGGTGACCGTGACCTTGGGGCCCAAGGGCCGCAATGTGGTTCTCGAGAAGTCTTGGGGCTCGCCGACGGTGACCAAGGATGGTGTATCGGTCGCCAAAGAGATCCAGCTCGAAGATAAATTTGAAAACATGGGCGCCCAGATGGTCAAAGAGGTGGCGAGCAAGACCTCGGATGTGGCGGGTGACGGCACCACGACCGCGACCGTGCTTTCCCGTGCGATTTTCAGCGAGGGGCTGAAACTGGTTGCCGCCGGCCACGATCCGATGAGCATTAAGCGCGGTATCGATAAGGCGGTCGAAAAAGTGGTGGAAGAGCTCAAAGCCATGTCCAAACCCACCCGCGACAGGGATGAGATCGCTCAGGTCGGGACCATCTCGGCCAACAATGACAAGACCATCGGTGATATTCTGGCCGAGGCCATGGACAAAGTCGGGAAGGAGGGCGTCATCACGGTTGAGGAAGCCAAGGGGTTGGAAACGACTCTCGATTTGGTGGAAGGGATGCGGTTTGATCGAGGCTACCTCTCTCCTTATTTTGTCACCGATCCGGAACGGATGGAGTGCGTCTATGAAGATGCCTACCTGTTGATCAATGAGAAAAAGATTTCCAGCATGAAGGATCTACTTCCGGTCCTTGAGAACGTCGCCAAGACCGGCAAACCCCTGCTGATCATCGCCGAAGAGGTCGAAGGCGAAGCGTTGGCGACCCTGGTCGTAAACAAGATTCGCGGCACGTTAAAGGTCATCGCCGTCAAAGCTCCCGGTTTCGGCGACCGGCGTAAGGCCATGTTGGAAGACATCGCGATTCTCACCGACGGCAAGATGATTGCGGAAGAGTTGGGCGTCAAGCTGGAAAACGTAACCTTGAAGGATCTCGGCCGGGCGAAACGAGTGATCATCGACAAGGACAACACGACGGTGGTCGAAGGCGCCGGCAAGAAGTCTGCGATCGAGGGACGCATCGCTCAAATCCGCGCTCAGATCGAGGACACGACGTCTGATTACGACCGCGAAAAACTGCAAGAGCGGTTAGCAAAACTTGCCGGCGGCGTTGCGGTGGTCAAGGTCGGTGCGGCTACGGAAGTGGAGATGAAGGAGAAAAAGGCTCGCGTCGAGGATGCCCTTCATGCGACCCGCGCCGCTGTTGAAGAGGGGATCGTTCCTGGTGGAGGAGTCGCACTGATTCGCGCCTCTGCCGGACTCGGCAATCTCCGCGTTTCCGATGACGAAAGGGTCGGGGTTCGCATCGTCCAAAAAGCTCTTGAGGAACCGTTGCGCTGGATCGTCAGCAACGCCGGGGCAGAAGGCTCCGTGGTTTTAGACAAGGTCAAGAACGGTAAGGGCGCTTTCGGTTTCAATGCCGCGACCGAGGAATATGAGGATCTCGTCAAGGCCGGAATCGTAGACCCGACCAAAGTGGTCCGCATCGCGCTGCAGAATGCCGCGTCGGTTGCCGGCTTGATGATTACGACTGAGGCGATGATCGCCGACAAGCCGGAGAAGAAAAGGGAAGCTCAGGCAATGCCGCACGATCACGACGACTACTAAGCCGTAAGGCCAGTCAGATGAAACATAAAGGGCGCCTGAGAAATCAGGCGCCCTTTATTGTGGCCGAAGCTTCACTCGACGAAAAAGAAGGGGGAAGCAATCCTGCTTCCCCCTTCCGATGCTGCTGGTCTGTCTGACGTGAATCAGTTCACACTTATTGCGATCTGCCGTGGTTTGGCTTCGTCGGCTTTGGGAACATGCACTTCCAGTATGCCATCCCGGTATGTGGCTTTGATCTCATTGCTCTTAACGGTTTGCGGCAGGTAGAAGGAACGGGAGAATTTACCCGCAACCCGCTCGACCCGGTGGTACTCGACGCCTTTGGCCGGCTCCTCAACTTTTCTCTCGCCACTGAGCGTTAGCGTCCCATCATTGACCTCCAGATTGAAGTCCTCTTTTTTCATGCCGGGAAGCTCGGCGCGAATTAAATACGCCTCCTTGCTCTCCAGAATGTCCACCGAAGGCAACCATACTCCGGCCGTGGAAGTTTGCTGCGCGCGAGACCGACCGAATGTCTCGTCGAATAGATCGTTAATCCGGAACTGAATCTTGTTCAGACCCTCAAACGGTTCCCATCTTACTAACTCCATAAAGGACCCTCCTTTCAGGGTTCATCAATTGTCTAACAAAAATTAACCATGATTTTGACTCTGTCAACTCACTTGACAAGCGGCCCCGGCGTCCCTAACTTCTTCCAATAGTTTATTAGGCGTTAGCGATTTGGCCAAGGAGAGTCCATGTTCGAACAACCACAGAATGAGATACGGCCTCGCTTGAAAACCGTTGTTTGGGTAGCGATTGTTTTTGCTGCTCTCGCGATGTTTTTCGCGAAGGAATCTTGGCTCGGCAGCGCATCCTTGAATGATCCGCGCGCCGCGCCGCGCAGTATTGCCGCCCGCGGCGAGCTGTTGGCTGGTGAGAAGTCAACGATCGCGCTATTCCGGGAAGCTTCGCCGTCGGTCGTTCACATTACCACGATTGCGGTGCAGCGCGATTTGTTCACGCTCAATCTCTACCAGATCCCCGAAGGCACCGGCTCCGGTTTTATTTGGGACAATACCGGCAACATCATCACCAATTTTCACGTGATTCAAAATGCCGATGCGGCGCAAGTCACGCTGGCGGATCAGTCCAATTGGAAAGCGCGCCGCGTCGGCGTCGCGCCGGATAAGGATATTGCCGTCTTGCGCATCGATGCGCCGGCGAACAAACTACGCGCGATCCCCATCGGCACATCGAAAGATTTGCAGGTAGGTCAAAGCGTCTTCGCCATCGGCAACCCTTTCGGTCTCGATCAGTCTCTGACGACGGGTGTGATCAGCGCGCTCGGCAGGGAAATTGAGTCTGTAACCCGCCGACCTATTCAAGGCGTGATTCAAACGGACGCCGCCATCAATCCAGGTAATTCGGGAGGCCCACTACTCGACAGCGCGGGACGCCTGATCGGCGTTAATACTGCGATTTACAGTCCGTCGGGCGCGTCAGCGGGAATCGGTTTCGCGATCCCCGTGGACACGGTCAATCGGATCGCCCCCGAGCTCATTCGCAGCGGCAAATTGACGCGACCGGGAATGGGCATTCAGATCGCCGAAGATCAAATCGCCGAACGGCTTGGAGTGACGGGGGTCTTGATCGTCGAGGTAGTGCAAGGAAGCGCCGCCGCCAAAGCCGGACTCAGGCCGACCAGGCGAGAAGCTTCCGGGCGTGTGCGACTAGGGGACGTGATCACGGCGATAGATGGCAAGAAGGTGGAGTCGCCCAACGAGCTGTTTCTAATTTTGGAAAAATACCGGGTCGGGGACAGCATCAGCGTTTCTCTTCTCCGCGAAGGGAAAACCGTCCAGGTGAAGGTTACGCTCGAAGCGGTCCAGTAGAGCCGGTCTTTGGCCGGCCGGTTGGGTTTGCGCTCTGCGCGCCGAATCGTGACTCAGGGCTTTGTCAGAATCTCTCCCACGCTGTCATGAGTTTCATCGCGCTCGTAGGCGGCGATGATTTCCTGCACTAGGTGGTGCCTTGCCACGTCTTTCTCGGTGAATGTGATAAAGCGAATGCCGGGGACGCCCTTCAAAATGCGCGAGGCTTCCTTGAGGCCCGACGGTTTTCCCGCCGGTAGATCGATCTGCGTCGCGTCTCCCGTGATCACCGCCTTCGACCCATAGCCCAGCCGGGTGAGAAACATTTTCATCTGTTCCGGCGTCGTGTTCTGCGCCTCGTCGAGAATCACGAAAGAATCGTTCAACGTCCGGCCGCGCATGAACGCCAGGGGCGCGACTTCGATGGTGCCGCGCTCGA
>Ga0153916_10002084_pt1 | contig 14694 bp, 9 predicted proteins | sample Opewatmetagenome_FD_109642 | JGI IMG/M metagenome (GOLD analysis project Ga0153916, IMG submission 109642) | Freshwater wetland microbial communities from Ohio, USA - Open water 3 Core 3 Depth 4 metaG | ecosystem: Environmental > Aquatic > Freshwater > Wetlands | place: USA: Ohio, Lake Erie, Old...
CTGCGCAGTTCGTACGCGATCGCCGCGTCGATCAACTCCGGCTGCAGGACCGCATCGATCTTCACGCCGTTGATGAAGAACGTCGGCGTCGAGTTGACGTTCAGGAGCCGGCCGAGGGCGGCGTCGGCCTTCACCTGCTCGATCACGCGCGCGTAACCCGCCGTAAAGTCCTGCACGTTCCCGACGACGTCCGCGGCCTTGCGGACGGTTGCCGGCGTCAGGAGTTGCTGGTTCGTGTAGAGCCAGTCCTCCATTTCCGCGCCGCGGTTCTGCGCGCGGGCCAGCGCCACGGCGACCGCCGCATCGCATCCCGCAGGATGCATCGTCTCGACCAGCCAGGGGTTGCAGGCCTTGTTCAGCGCGAAGTCCTTCGTGACCAGCTTCACGGCACCCGGGAGCTGGGCCTCGTACTTCTCGAGGATCGGGCGGTACATGTGGTGGGTTGCCGCGCACGCCGGACACTGGTAGTCGGTGAACTTGACGATGAGGACCACCGCGCCGCCGCTCGAAACGGGCACGGTGACCCGCGGCACGGCCTGATACTGCCGCAGGAACTCGGCGGTCACGTCGGCCGGGACCTGCGCCTGGGCGGCCGGCACCTGTGCGGTCGCGACGTGCCAGGCGACAACCGCAAAGACCGCGAGCGCGACGGTGCCGAAAACCAGGGACGTGGAAACGCGTCGAAGAAGTGCTGTCATACTCATGTCCAGAAAGGCCCCACCGGCCTTACCAGTCCTGCCTGCCCATACGGCGATTCTACCATCGGGGCGGCCCCGGGCGCCGAGCGACCTCCGGGAACCCGCCCCCGGCATGTCGCGCGACAGCTCATGCGAAGAACGAGCCGGCGTGAAGCCGGCGAGGATCTCGCACGGCGCGCCAACGCGCGGCGTGTGGGTGCAGAATCTGCCCCATCGAGGCGCGCAGACGGTTGCAGGGGCCGGACTGCGATCGATAGAATCGTGCCGGCCTGAAGCAGGCCAAAGGATGAAAAGCGTTGAAGGTGGAACGTCGTATGTGGAATGTCGGGCGCGAAGAGACGCGCACTCGTACCCCACATTCGACATTCGATATTCGACGTTCCCGGGCAGAGACTGACTACGACAAGCAAGCATCGAGGTTCATCATGTCTCGCAAGGTCACCGTTGCTGCGCTCATCGTCCTCCTCCTTCCGCTGTTCGTCGCCGCTCAGACGCTGAAGACGCCGGCGGAGGAAAACGGCTACACCCGCTACACGCAACACGAGGAAGTCGCGAAGTTCCTCAAGGCGCTGGACGCGGCGTCGAAGGAACTGACGGTGCAGGTGATCGGCCACACGGGTCCGGCGAAGGACTTCCCGGGCGCGGACCTCTACCTGTGCGTCATCACGGCGGAGGGCGTGTCAACGCCGCGGGCGCTCAACCGGCGGAAACCGACGTTCCTGCTGTTCGCCTCGCAGCACGGCAACGAGCAGTCGGGCAAGGAAGCCGCGCTGGCGCTGGTGCGCGACCTCGCGGCCGGCGAGCTCACGCCGCTCCTCAAGCGGATGAACTTCCTCGTGATTCCGCAATCGAACCCGTACGGCAATTTCGTCCACCGGCGGCAGAACGAGCAGGACCTGGACCTCAATCGGGACCACGTGAAACTGGAGGCGCCCGAGACGCGCGCGATCCACGCGGTGTTCAGGGCGTGGATGCCGGAGGTCACGCTCGACATGCACGAGAAGGGCGACGACTACTACCGCGTCTCGACCGGCTGCGTGTCGAACATCAATATCAATCCGGGCATCGAGAAGTTCTCGCGCGCGAAGGTGTTCCCCGCGATCGCGAAGTTCGTCGAGGGGCAGGGATTCACGTGGTTCGAGTACCTGGTGACCGAGGCGATGGGCAGCCAGGGCGCGGCCGGCGTGCCCGATCGTCCGCAGGCCGGCGCCCAGCCGCGCGAGATGCTGACGCGGCCGAGCACCACCGACCTGAACGACGGTCGCAATTCGCCCGGCATCTACGACACGATTTCCTTCATCCAGGAGTGTGCGTCGCGGCGCGACGTCCCGACGCTGAAGGAGCGCACGGCCTGGCAGTACGCGGGAGTGCGGGGGCTCGTTCAGGCGATTCTCGACAACAGCAGCGAGGCCGTCGCGCTCGTCCGGAACTCGCGGGCCGCCCTTCTCGCCAGGGCCAGGCGCACCACGCCGGGCGACGTCGTGCACCTGCGGATGCAATACGTGCGCGATCCGAAACAGCCCGAGCTGGTGTTGAAGAGCTTCGAGCGCCCGGCGCGCGGCGGACGCGGCGGCCAGGCGGCGGCGGGGCCACCGCCTGCCGCGGCGCCACCATCGGAACCGAAGGTCGTGACCGAGACGGTGAAGAACTGGTTCCCGAAGGTTGAGTCACGTCTTGCGGTCGAACGCCCCGGTGGCTACCTGATCCCCGCCGATCGGCGTGACGTGATCGACACGCTGCTCGCTCATGGCATCGAGGTCTCGGTTGTCAAAGCCGACACGAAGGTGAACGTCGAGGCGTATCAGGTCACCGAGATCGTCCCGTCGAAGGAAGACTACGTCGCGCCGGAGAAGATCACCGTCGAGAGAAAGATGGTGAAGACCGACGTGCGCAAGGGCGACTTCTTCGTGAGCGTCGCGCAGCCTGCCGCGAACCTGGTTCCGGCACTGCTGGAACCGCAATCCGAGTACGGGTTGATCCGTTATCGCGCGTACAAGCTCGTTCCCGAGGCCGGCTCGACGTTCGCGATTGTCCGCGTTCGGAAGGGCGTGCGGCTGCCGGTGTCGCCGTACACAAGAGCAAAGACGACGAGCTAGATCTTGCCCACACCAACGAGAACGATGGGCGCCGCAGCGCGGAGCCTTTGCGTCGTCCTGGCGATGATCCTCCTCGGCGTCCTGCTGGCCGCAGGGCCTGCGCGCGCGGCGGCCCAGGACCCGACACCTGCGCCTCCGATCGCGACATCTCCGCTTCAGTATCCCTACGAGTTCGGGTCGTCCTCGGTGCCGATGCTGCGCAATGCGCAGTTCTTCAGCGCGGCCGGGGCCGTCACGGATCGCGCCATCGGCACGGTGCTGGACCAGGTAACCAACCACCTGTTCGAGAAGCGCGGCAGGAACGGGGTCCTGTCGCGCATCGCCCGCCTGTACTTCGTCGATATGCCCGTTGCGTCACTTGCGCAGGTGTACAACCACGAGTACGGCCACATCACCCGCGACGCGAACAGCGTCGGTCATTCGATCCGGATCGAAGGGTGGCCCTGGCCGGTCCCGTTCGCCCGTCCTCGGCTCCACGTCGAGTGGCGGCCATTTGATGCTCTCGTGTACCTTGCGGGCGTCGCCGGCGGCTCGGAAGCGAGCCACGTGCTGGCCGATGCGCTGATCGACCGCGCGTACGCCGCGGATCGCGCCTCGTACTTCGACATCGTGTTGTACGTTTACGGGAAACTCGATCCGTCCGCGTACGCGATTGCGTACTCGGGGCCATCGCGGCCGAACACCGATCCGTGGGCGTACGCGAGCACGCTGGCCTTCGTGCGCAGGCGACCGTTCACGCCGTGGCCGGAGGATGCCGGCAACCTGTTCGGATCGGTTCGCACCGGTGCTTGGCTGAACCTGCTCGATTACGCGCTTGTCGGCAACCTCGAGGCCACGATCGCCGACTACATCGTCGCGGGCCGGCCGGTCGTGCGGCCGCGTTGGTTGAACGCCGGTCGCGTTCGAGTGGTCCCCGGGTTCAACTACACGCCGACGCCGCGCGGACAGCAGTACCGCGTCAACTGCCGGATCGGCATGCGAGCGACGTCCGGCAACTTCTACGTTCGATGGACGCAGTCGCTGAAAGCCGAAGGCACGGACGAACGCGCTCGCCAGACGGAAGAGCTGTTCGCGCAGCGATTCCATCGCGTGACGCACGTTGCCGTTCCATCGGTCGCGCCGCTTCTCGGCCTGGGCGGCCAATGGCGATGGGCGACCTATCGCGCGCTGGCGCCGAGCATCACCGCCGACGCGTGGCGCGACACGGACAAGCACTTCGCCGGCCGCGCGGAGCTCGCCGTCACGTATCGCCAGCCATGGCTCGGCGAGGCCAGAGCGTTGCGCTTCGCGGTCGGGGGCAAGTCGGCGGGTTACCTGCCGGGCTTTCCCGACCGACGCGGCGTCTACGTGATTGGCTCGCTGCTGGCTGCCTTCTGATCCAACGCGAAAAAAAGTGTTGAGGCCGGCCGGACGGGCCGGTTCCGCCCCAACTGGCGCTGGCGCCGCGCGAACTGGCGGTCCGCACACCCGAACGGGCGGGGGCCGTCCCCGGTCCCTGAATCCGCGGTTTCCCCGCGTAAACACGGCCTTTTTCGGCCCTCCGCTTGTGGTATCCTGCTGTCCCCGCGCACCTGTCTGCGGGAATGGAGAACGACGAAGTTCGACATTCCGGCGTGTCGCGCATGTAGAGACGGAGGCTCGTCCAGCAATGGCTACAGCGCTGAACTTGAATGCCAGGCAGCGGTCCGACAGCAACTACTGCGGCGTTCCCATCAACAACCTCACCAAGGGCCTTCCCAAGCGCGTCGAGTCGCTGTGCCCGGAGCCGGGCTGCGGCAAGGTCATCATGGCGCGCCTGTTCGAAGAGCAGGGCAAGGTCTACATGGAGAAGACCTGCCCCGAGCATGGGTACGTCAGGGACCTGTACTGGTCGGACGTCGACCTGTACTTGAAGGCGGAGCGCTGGGAGTTCGGTGACGGCCGCGGCCTGTCGAACCCGAACACGCAGAACGTGTCGTGCCCGAGCGACTGCGGGATCTGCAACCGCCACACGAGCCACACCGTGCTCGGCAACATCGACCTGACGAACCGCTGCAACCTCACCTGCCCGATCTGCTTCGCCAACGCGAACGTCACGGGCAGGGTGTACGAGCCGAGCCGGGAGCAGATCCGCGAGATGCTGCAGCTCTACCGGAACGAGCGGCCGATCCCCGGGCGCGTGGTGCAGTTCTCGGGCGGCGAGCCGACCATCCACCCGGACTTCTTCGACATCCTGCGCGACGCCCGCGACATGGGGTACTCGCACCTCCAGATCGCCTCCAACGGGATCAAGCTGGCGAACCAGGACTTCGCCGACCAGGCGGCCGAGGCCGGGCTGCACACGATCTACCTGCAGTTCGACGGGCTCGACGATGCTGTCTACAAGCAGACCCGGGGCCGCGAGCTGCTCGCGACCAAGCTCAAGGCGGTCGAGTCGATCCGCAAGGCGGGCATGAAGATCGTCTACGTGCCGACGATCGCCGGCGGCATCAACGAGGACCAGGTCGGCAAGATCCTGCAGTTCGCGATCGACAACATCGACGTCTCGAGCGGCATCAGCTACCAGCCGGTGTCCCTCACCGGGCGCATCAGCCGCCAGGAGCGCGAGAAGCTGCGCTTCACGATCACGGACCTGACGCGGGCCATCGACGAGCAGACGGGCTACACACGGAAGGACGATTGGTACCCGCTGAGCCTCGTGAGCCCGATCTCCAAGGTGATCAGCGCCGTGCGCGGCTCCGACACGGTCCATATCACGTGCCACCCGCACTGCTCGCTCGGCACCTACCTGGCGATCGAACCGGGCACCGGGCGGCCGGTGCCGATCACGCGGTTCATCGACGTGGAGGGCCTCTTCCAGGAACTGGACGCCCAGGCGGACAAGATCACCAGCGCCCGGTTCAAGCGGCTGTCCCAGACGGCGGCCGTGCACCAGCTGCGGAAGTACTTCAGGCGGGGCGAAGCGCCCAAGGGTCTCGACTTCTCGACCTTCCTGCACTCGCTGGACGGCATGTTCGACAAGGACGTGGGCCGCAACCCCAAGGAGGGTACCTACAAGCTGCTGCTCGTGGCCGGGATGCACTTCATGGACGGGTACAACTACGAGCTCGAGCGCGTGCGCCGCTGCGTCATCCATTACGCCACGCCGGCGGGCCGCATCATCCCGTTCTGCGCGTACAACGGCGGGCTGATGCACCGGACGGTCATCGAAGAGCAGTTCTCGGTGCCGCTCGCGGAGTACCAGCAGCGGCGGAAGGCGCTCGGGCAGCCGGTCGAGGACTAGCCGCAGCGCTGCCAGCGCGTAACGCTTGACGGGATCAGGGATCGGGGATCGGGGACACGAGCGGGGAGCGCAACGCCGCGCGCGTTTGTGATCCGCCCTGACCCCTGGCCCCTGACCCCCGATCCCGACTGCGTCAGTTCCGATATGCCCATCCACATCGGCGTAGACCTCGGCTCCATCAGCGTCCAGGCCGCGCTGTTCTCGCGCGACCGCGACGCCGGGCAGTATTTCGAACGCTGGCAGGGGCACCCGCTCTTCCAGTCGGTGAGGCGCGTGTCGAACGGCCACGGCGACGAGGCCTGGCTGGCCGTCACGAGGTACGCGCGCATCGCCGGCAGTCCCATGGGCGAAACGCGCGCGCTGCTCGAAAACCTCCTCGGCCTGTTCGATCGCTCCGAGCTCGGGCGCGTGTGCGGCACGGGCCGCGGCGCGGTGCTGCTGAAGCAGTTCGGCGTCACGCGCGAGAACGAATTCCGCGCGCTGGCGAAAGCGGTCGAGCAGCTGCTGCCGGGCGTCCGCACCGTGTTCGAGATGGGCGGCGAGACGTCGAAGTACGTCCTGCTCGAGGCGAGCGGCGAGAACGGGACCCTGGGCATCGCCGATTACCAGACCAACGGCGACTGCGCGGCGGGCACGGGCGGCTTTCTCGATCAGCAGGCCGGCCGCCTGCGCTTCACGGTCGAAGAGATCGGCGACATCGTGCTCGCCACCAAGCGCGCGGCGCAGATTGCCGGCCGCTGCTCGGTGTTCGCCAAGAGCGACATGATCCACGCGCAGCAGAAAGGCTTCACGCCCGAGGAGGTGCTGAAGGGGCTGTGCGAGGCGGTCGCGCGCAATTTCAAGAACGCCATCACGCGCAGCAAGAAAGTGGTGCCGCAGGTGGCCTTCGTCGGCGGCGTCGCGTCGAACAAGGGCGTCGTGCAGGCGCTCGAGCACGTGTTCGGCTGGACGCCCGGCACGCTGACGGTGCCGGCGGATCACACGGCCTACGGCGCGATCGGCGCGGCCATGCTGGCTGCCGATTCTGGTGATGGTAGGGGCACAGCATGTTGTGCCCCTACCGCCGCCTTTGGTCTGGGCCAGATCGCGGTCGACACGCACTTCCCGACCGTCCCGCAGCTGTCGATGGACAACGTCGTGCTGCTGCGCGACCGGATGGTGGCCGTCTCGCCCTACACGCTCACCGGCGTGTCCGACGCGTTCCTCGGCATCGACGTCGGCTCGGTCAGCACGAACCTGGTGGTCATCGACAGCGACTGCCGCGTCCTCAAGGAAATCTACCTGCGCACGGAGGCACGGCCCATCGAAGTGGTCAGCCGCGGCCTGCGCGAGATCGCGCGCGACCTGGGGCGCAAGATCCGCATCCGCGGCGTCGGCACCACGGGGTCGGGGCGCGAGCTGATTGGCGAGCTCGTCGGGGCCGACACCGTGAACGACGAGATCACCGCGCACAAGACGGGCGCCGACTTCATCGACCGGACGATGCTCGGCCTCGGAGTGGACACGATCTTCGAGATCGGCGGCCAGGATGCGAAGTTCATCAGCCTCGAGAAGGGGATCGTCGTCGACTTCGCGATGAACGAGGCGTGCGCGGCCGGCACGGGCAGCTTCCTCGAGGAGCGTGCGCGCGAGCTCGGCGTGAAGATCGAGGACGAGTTCGCCGAGCGCGCGCTCGGCAGCGAGATGCCGCTCAAGCTGGGCGAGCGCTGCACCGTGTTCATGGAGCGCGACGTCAACAGCTACCTGCAGCGCGGCGCCGAACTCAATCGCGTGGTCGCCGGCCTGGCCTACTCGGTCGCGACCAACTACATCAACCGGGTGGTGCGCGGCCGCAGGATCGGCGACGTCATCTTCTTCCAGGGCGGCACCGCGTACAACGACGCGGTGGCGGCGGCCTTCACGGCGATCCTCGGCAAGCAGGTGATCGTCCCGCCGTTCAACGGCGTGATTGGGGCGCTCGGCCAGGCGCTCCTCGCGCGCGCGAAGATGCTGCATCGCGATCGGCCGAGCACGTTCCGCGGCTTCGACCTCGACAAGGTGGACTACGACATCTTCGAGTTCACCTGCAAGCACTGCACGAACCTCTGCCAGGTGCAGCGCTTCACGATCGAGGGCGAGCAGACCTACTGGGGCGACAAGTGCTCGGAGCGCTACCGCAAGGCGGTGAGATGCGAGCGCGAGCCGGTCATCGAGAACCTCGTCGAGTTCCGCCGCCAGCAGCTGCTGGCCGGCTACGACCCGGAGGCCGGGTCCGGCCCGGTCGTCGGCATCCCGTTCTGCCTGTCGACCTACGACTGGGCGCCGTTCTGGTTCGCGGCGTTTCGCGAGCTCGGCATGCGCGTGCTGCTGTCGGAGGCGACGACGAACCAGATCGTGAAGCTGGGCCTCGAGTCGGTCGTCTCCGAGCCGTGCTTCCCGATCCAGGTCGCGCACGGCCACCTGCGCTGGTTGATCGAGAAGAAGGTCGATTTCCTGTTCGTCCCGAACAACATCACGACGCCCGGAGGCGACCCGGATCGGCTGTCGTACTTCTGCCCCTGGAACCAGACGCTGCCCTTCGTCACGAAAGTCGCGCCGTTCATCTCGGAGTACGCGGACCGCTTTCTCGCGCCGAACCTCTGGTTCAACCTCGGCCCGCGGGCGGTCGCGCGCGAGCTGCATCGATCGCTCGCGCAGGCCCGCCTGCACGCCAGTCTCGGGCGGGTGGAACGCGCCGTGCAGCGCGGGTTCGAGGCGCACCAGGCGTTCCGCAGCAGCCTCGTCGAGGCGGGGCGCAAGGCGCTGGCGGCCATCGCACGCGCGGATGAACACGGCATCCTGCTGCTCGGGCGGCCGTACAACATCTACGACAAGGGCATCAACCTCGACATCGCCACCAAGATGCGGAAGTACTACGCCGCCAACGTCATCGGCCTGGACTTCCTCGACGTGGACGATTTCGAGGGCGGGACGCTGCACGAGAACATGTTCTGGAGCTACGGGCGCAAGATCCTGGCGGCCGCCGCCTTCGTGAAAGACAAGCCGAAGCTGCACATCATTTACATCACCAACTTCAAGTGCGGCCCCGATTCGTACGTGAGGCACTTCATCACGGACGTGTCCGGCCGGCCGTTCCTGACGCTGCAGTTCGACGGCCACAACAACGACGCCGGCATGCTCACGCGGTGCGAGGCGTACCTGGACAGCAAGGGGATGTTGCGGAGATGGGCATCGACGGAGACCGCGAGCGTAGGCCGAGCCTGAAGGGGCGCACGCTCTACATTCCGCAGATGAGCTACAGCGGCGCGGCCGCGTTCGCCGCCGCCTTCCGCAGCGTCGGCATCGACGCCGAGGTGTGCCCCGACTCGGACGCGCGCACGCTGGAGTTGGGCAGGCGGCACACCTCGGGCGAGGAGTGCCTGCCCGCCTGCGTCACGCTCGGCAACTTCCTGAAGATCATCGAGCGTCCGGGGTTCGATCCGTCGAAGGCGGCGTTCTTCATGCCGACGGCCGATGGTCCGTGCCGCTTCGGTCAGTACGCGCCCTACATCCGCAAGGTGCTGCGCGACATCGGCCTGGACGAGATTCCGGTGTTCTCGCCGAGCAGCAGGGACGGCTACGCCGGCATCGCGGAGCAGAAGAACGAGTTGATGCGCAACGCCTTGCGCGCGCTCGCGGCGTCCGACGTGCTGCGCAAGATGCTGCACCGCACGCGGCCGTACGAGACGAGCCGGGGCGACACCGACAAGGTGTTCGCCCGCGCCATCCAGGCGGTCGAGCGCGTGATGGAGCGCCAGGGCGTGCCGGCCGAACAGCGGATGCAGGATCTGGTGGCGGTGCTGACGCAATCGCGAGACGAGTTCCGCGCCGTGCCCGCCGACTACTCGCGCAAACGGCCGCTGGTGGGCGTGGTCGGCGAGATCTTTTGCCGGCTCACGCCGTTCACCAACGACTACACGATTCGGAAGCTCGAGGAATACGGCGCCGAGTGTACGCTCGCCCACATCGTCGAATGGGTCTGGTACACGAACGTCGAGCAGCAGAAGCGGCTGCGGCAGATCGGGAAGCGCTTCTCGAAATCGATGCTCGCGTCGAAGATCAAGGATCACATCCAGCACAAGGACGAGCACCGCATCCACCACGTGTTCCACGAGGACTTCCGCGGCTACGAGGACCCGCCGATCGAACGGGTGCTCGAGTACTCGAAGCCGTACCTGCCGCACACCGGCGCGCTCGGCGAGATGACGCTGAGCGTCGGCAAGGCAATCTTCCACTACCACCAGGGCTGCGACGGCGTCGTCGACATCTCGCCGTTCACCTGCATGAACGGCATCGTCACCGAGGCCGTGTACCCGAAGGTGAGCGCGGACCACGGCCACATGCCGATCCGCAACTTCTTCTTCGACGGCACGCAGACGGATCTCGATCGGGACGTCGCGATCTTCGTCGAGCTCGCCCGCGCCTACCAGGCGCGAAAGAAGACGAGACGGATCTCCCCGTCGAACTTCGCCGCGTGAACCCGGGTGGGCGCTTGACCGGCCCCGGGCTGAAGCCCGGTGCCTGCATGTGCTCTCGTCTTCCGCCTCTCCACGGCACGCCTGCTGGTCGTCCCCTCGTCGCCGCTTGGTGCCGACTTCAACTCGACGTCGTCGATCCCCGAACGGCCAGAACGCGCATGAACTGCGCGAACGGGCCGACGTAGGCAGCGTGGTAGCGAGCCAGGATCCGCGCGATCTGGTGAATGTGTGTCAGGTCGTGACAGATCCAGCTCGCGAGCAACTGCTCGGAACATCTCGTTCACTCCCTCGTTGATGAGTTCCCGAACCTCGGCGCGGCGTCAGGAACCGAAGCCGAGGGCGAACAGCGCGTCCGTCGTTCAACGCTCAGTCCATCGCGACGACATCGAGGTCCGTCTTCGCAAAATCGCCGCCGACCGCCAGTAGCGGTTCGCCGGCGAGTCGCGCGATTGCGTACGCGAGGCAGTCGCCGAAGTTCAACGCCGCCTCGTGCCTGCCGCGGCCGAACCGCGCGTACGCGGCGATTGCCTCCCGGCCGTGCGCTTCTCCGAAGGACACTGTGACGATGGCGAATTCCTGCAGCAGCCGGGCAAGCAGACCGCTCGGGTCCTTGCCCAGACGCGCCTGCAGTACGACGCCCGTCTCGGCCAGCGTTGGCGCGCCGATGCCAATCGACTCCGCCGCGGAGAGCAAGTCCACGAGCCGTTCGAATCCCGGCTCCCGGAACACAATTGCGAGCAGCGCGGAGGTGTCGATGATCACGCGCCCTCCGGTCCGTAGCCGAGAATGTGATCTTCTTCCTCGCGGCTCGGCCTGCGGCCAAGCAGTTCGGGTGGAATTGCCGGCCAGATCTCGCGCTCGAGGAACCGCCGCAGTTCGCGCGGCCGGTCGTGCCGGACGACCCTCAGCACGAGGCGCGCTTTCCGCTCCTCCAGCGCCCGGCGAATGGCTTCGGTCTTCGTTTCACCAGCCAGATCGGCAACTTCTGTGGCCAGCCGTTCGACCTGCGTGTTCTTGATGTTCAGAGCCATGGTCGGACTATCTCATCAATGGTGTATTTTGTCAACCATGGTAGACAGCAACACGTGAGCTGAATGCGTTAACCCGCGCGTCCCCGAGACTCTGCCTTCCCGTCGTTTCTGTTGAGGCTTTCGAGTGAGGCTTTCGAGGTGGAAACGTAGCCCGCCCGCCGCCAGATTCCGGCTTCCTTTCATTCTGCCCAGGACTTCGAGCCGGAAATGCGGTCCTGAGCGACCGCGCCTCACGCCGCGCGTCGCGCCGGCGCGCGCTGCCTGCCGCGCGGGCCTCAGAGTCGGCGCAGCGCTCGCCCCGGTTTCGCGCCGGTGTGGCGGCCGCGCTCGACGACGGCGACGCCGTTCACGATCACGTGCGGGATGCCTGTCGCGTACTGGTGCGGCTGTTCGAACGTCGCTTCGTCCTTGACGCGTGCAGGATCGAACGCGACGAGGTCGGCCTTCTTCCCGCGCGCGATGCGGCCGCGATCGGACAGCCCGATCTGATCGGCGGGCATGCTCGTCATCTTGCGGACCGCCTGGGGAAGGTCGATCACCCGCCGGTCGCGCACGTAGTGGGCGAGCACGCGCGCGAAGGCGCCGTACGAGCGCGGATGAGGGCGGGCCTGGGCGGCGCGGCCGACCGGCGCCATCGCGGACCCGTCGGACCCCACCATCACCAGCGGGTGGCGCAACACCAGTTCCACGTTCTCCGGGCTCATGCCGTGGCCGATGATCGAGACCGATCCCTCCTCCTGCTCGATCAGCCGCAGCACCGCGTCGACCGGCTCCACGCCCCACGCGGTCGCGATCTCCTTGATGTTCCTGCCGACGAGGCCCTGGTTCGCCGGCGTCTTCACCTGGGCGATGACGATGAGCGCGTAGTCGCCCAGCTCGCGCGCCATCTGATCCTCGACTTCGCGTCGCATGCGCTCGCGCCACGCTGTGTCCTTCAGGCGCGTCATGAGGTCGGCGGTGCCACCCTCGCGCGCGGCCGCTGACAGGAGAATCGTCAGACCGGTCGAATAGGCGGTGTAGGGATACGCGTCGGCCAGCACCGCCACACCGTCGCGCCTCGCCGAGGCAATCAGGTCCAACGCTCCCTGCTGTTTGCTCCAGTTCGCGCGGCCCGACGCCTTCAGGTGCGAGATCTGGACCCGCGCGCCGCTCAGGCGACCGATCGCGATCGCCTCGTCTATTGCTTCGAGCAGGGCCGCCTCTTCATTGCGGATGTGCGAGCCGTACAGGCCGCCGCGGCGTCCGGCGACGCGCGCCATCGCGACAATCTCCTCCGTGGGCGTGTACCGTCCGGGCGTGTACTCGAGTCCCGTCGAGAGGCCGAACGCGCCCTCGTCCATCGCTTCCTCGACTGCGCGAATCACTGCGGCGAGTTCGTCGGCCGTGAGGCGCCGGTCCACGTTGCCGATCGCGTTCGTGCGGATCGTGCCCTGCCCGACGAGCAGCGCCTGGTTGATGGAAACGCTCGTCTTGTCGAGGAGGTCGTAGTACGACCCGACGCCCGTCCACGTCGCCTCGATCCCTCGTTCCTGATACGACCGCCGGTCCTCCTCCGCGCCGGCGCCGCCGAGCGGCGCGGCCGAGCCGCCGCAATTCCCGGTCAGCTCCGTCGTGATGCCCTGCCGCACCCGGCTGTCGGCCGTCGGGTAAAGCAGGATGTCGGCGTCGGAGTGGCTGTGGATGTCGATGAAGCCTGGGCAGACGTGCAGGCCGGTGCCGTCCAGCACGAGGCCCCCGCGGACGACCAGGTCGAAGCTCGGCGCAGCGAAGATCGCCGCCGGCCGAAGTGCGTAGCCGGCGATCACGCATCCGCCGGATCTCAGGAACTCCCGCCGGCCGACCCGTGCCGATGTCATCTCACCTCCAGCTGTCTCAATCATTGCCCGCGGGACCGCCGGTCGGGCGGGGTCCCCGACGCGGCAGCCGCGTTGGGGTGCCCTTTAGACCGGTGGCGATCGTTGTCTGTGGGACTTCCGGGCTTCAGCCCGGGAGCGCGCCCCATTCTAGGGTTGAATCGGTCGGGCGCGTCGCGCTATTTGGTCCCGCCGCGCATCTGCTCGACTGTTGCCGAGAGGAACTCGCTGAGGCGAGCCTTCAGGGTATCGGAGAGCTCGAGCCCCGGCTCGATGCGTTCCGGTTCGATGCCGAGGATCGTGATCGGCGGGATCGGGCAGCCGAGCTGTTTCGCGAGTTCGACGATGCGCAGCAGGTCACCTTCGTGGGTCGTCAGGCGGCCAAGCGTCCTGCGCGTCTCCACATCGTCCGGCGAGAAACAGGCCCAGTCGCCGGGCGTCTTTCCCATCCGCACGCAATCAACGAACACGATGCGGTCGGTCATCGCGTCGAAGTAGGCGAGGATGCCGACCGTGTCGTGGCCGATGACGACCGCCTCGAAGCCAAGCTCGCGCGCCTGATTCGTCAGCGCCTCCGCCACGCGCGGCCCGACGCCGTCGTCGGTCATCGTCTCGTTGCCGACGCCAATGAGATAGCGACGCCTCACGGCAAGATTATCCCAGAAAACAAATCAACTGTAACGAGCCTACACCTGCCCCTGATGCCTCTTTGCGCTCGGTGCAAGCCGTCGTGATGTCGCCCGCCTTCTGAGCCAGAAAGTCCGCAATCGCGCCGCCCAACACTCGCGCTAAGCTGCGAAGCGCGCTGAACTGAGGATAGCCGGTCCTGGGTACTCACCTACAAGCTCGCGCTTCGTCAGCTTCAGCGCGGTGATACTCATTCAGCCCTCCTCCTGCCGCCTACTCGTCGAGAGTACGCTTGACGCACGGACATGCGCACAGCGCAGGAGGAGAGCATATGCGATTCTACAACCGTCAGCACCGCCACTACTGCGGAATCGATCTCCATGTGAAGACGATGTACGTCTGCACCCTCAACGCGACCGGCCAGGTGCTCCTGCATCGCAACGTGAAGACGGCGCCCGACGCGTTCCTGGACGCCGTCGCCCCCTATCGTGACGACCTCGTCGTCGCCGTCGAATGTATGTTCACCTGGTACTGGTTGGCGGACCTCTGTGCCACCCACGGCATCGCGTTCGTGCTCGGCCACGCGCTCGCCATGAAGGCGATCCACGGCGGCAAGGCCAAGAACGACAAG
>Ga0153916_10002085_pt1 | contig 14694 bp, 15 predicted proteins | sample Opewatmetagenome_FD_109642 | JGI IMG/M metagenome (GOLD analysis project Ga0153916, IMG submission 109642) | Freshwater wetland microbial communities from Ohio, USA - Open water 3 Core 3 Depth 4 metaG | ecosystem: Environmental > Aquatic > Freshwater > Wetlands | place: USA: Ohio, Lake Erie...
CACCGTCATCTACGCCAACAGGTCCTATGCGATCCTGAATTACGAACTTTATCGGGTGGGCGTGACCGCGGTCGGCGACAACGCGCGATCGACGCTCGACCTGCACAATCCGGAAATGAACTGGGTGCAGATCGCGAGCGGCCTGGGCGTCGAAGCGAGCCGCGCCACCACGGCCGAAGAGTTCGCCGCACAATATGAATCGGCGATGAAGCACAGAGGGCCGCGCCTGATCGAAGCCATGATTTGAGGAGTTTTGTCGTGGACATAGTCGATGCGCTGCGGGCAATCGTTGGTGAGACGGGCGTATTGAGCGCGGCCGACATCGCAACGCGTTCCGCCGGCATTCTGCGTCCGGACACCCTCAAGGCGCGGGCGCTCGTGCGCCCCAAGGACACCGCGGAGGTTTCGAAAGTCGTCCGCTGGTGCCATGACAAACGCATGCCGATCGTGACTCAGGGCGGTCTCACCGGCCTCGTTCACGGGGCCGATGCGACGCCTGAGGAGGTGATCGTTTCGATGGAACGGATGCGCGCCGTCGAGGTGATCGATCCGGTTCAGCGCATCGCCGTGGTGCAGGCCGGGGTCACGCTGCAGGCGCTGCAGGAAGCGGTCGAAGAGCACGGTCTCAGCTTTCCGCTCGATCTCGGTGCGCGCGGCAGTGCGACGCTTGGCGGCAACGCGGCAACCAACGCCGGCGGCAATCGCGTGATCCGTTACGGGATGATGCGCGACATGGTTCTGGGCCTCGAGGTGGTGTTGGCCGACGGCGCCATCCTGTCGTCGATGAACCGCCTGATCAAGAATAATTCCGGCTACGACCTCAAGCAGGTCTTTGTCGGATCCGAAGGCACGCTCGGGGTCATCACGCGGCTGGTATTGCGGTTGCGCGAGAAGCCGAGGTCGCAGGACGTGGCCATCGCGGCGGTGCCGTCGTTCGAGGCATTGACAAGATTGCTCAAGCATATCGACGGCAGTCTGGGCGGCTCGCTCTCGGCCTTCGAGGTGATGTGGCAATCCTTCTATCGCCTGGTGACGTCGCCGCCGGCCAGGGGCAAGCCGCCGGTCGGTCAGGATCATCCCTATTACGTCCTGATCGAGAGCCTCGGCGCCAATGCCAAGCTTGATTCCGAGCGCTTCGTCGCCGCGCTTGAATCCGCGCTGGAAGCGAAGCTGATTTCGGACGCGGCGGTGGCGCAGTCCGACAGCGACCGGCGGGCATTCTGGGCGCTGCGCGACGACGTCGTGCAGGTCGTGGTCGGCGGCATGCCTGTCGTGTTCGACATTTCGCTGCCCCTGGCTGCGATGGAACAATATGTCGAAGGCCTGGGCAGGGACCTGACTGCCGGGATCGGCGAACACAGGCTCTGGATCTTCGGCCATCTCGGGGATGGCAATCTGCATGTCATTGTTCAGGTCGCTCCCCAGAACTACCTGACGCTGCGGCCGAAGATCGAGGCGCTGGTCTATGGGCCGCTCGGCAAGTTCGGCGGATCGATCTCGGCGGAGCATGGAATAGGACTGGAGAAGAAGCCCTATCTGTCGGTCTGCCGAAGCGAAAGCGAGATCGCATTGATGCGGGCGCTCAAGGGCGCGCTAGACCCCGACGGGATCCTCAATCCCGGCAAAATCTTCTGACGGGAGCAACGATGAAGAACCTGCCCCTGGCAAAAGTCTATCAATTGCTGGAGCCCGGCCCTGTCGTGCTGTTGACGACGGCCCACAAGGGCCGCGCCAACGTCATGGTGATGTCCTGGCATATGATGGTCGAATTCGAACCGCCGCTGGTCGCCTGTGTCGTCAGCAGTGCCGATTACAGCTTTGCGGCGTTGCGGGCGACCAAGGAGTGCGTCATCGCCATTCCGGCGCTGCATTTGGCGCAGAAAGTCGTGGACGTCGGCAATTGCTCCGGCCGCGACGTTGCGAAATTCGAAAAGTTCGGCCTTACGCCGCGCAAGGCCGCGCGCGTCGCCGCGCCGCTGATCGCCGAATGCTTTGCCAATCTCGAATGCAAGGTGGTCGATAGTCGGCTGGTGAACAAATACAATCTGTTCGTTCTCGAGGTGTTGAAGGCCTGGACCGACCCGAAGCAACCCAATCCGAAAACCATCCACCACCGCGGCTACGGCAAGTTCGTGGTGGACGGCTCCATGATCAAGCTCAAGTCGAAAATGCGCTGACGGTTCCGCGCGACGTCTGCGCTCACTGACCCGCGGGCGCCGAAATCGCGACGTCTTCGTAGCGCGACCAATCCTCGTGGCGCGACCAGCCCGGCTGCACGGGTGCAAGATTGACGATTCGCAAGTTCAATTTGCTCAGGCCGAATCGGAATCGGATCCGGCAGCGTGCGCCCGGACATTGATCCATTTTTCGAAAACGACACCGATGTCGTCTCGATACCTCCAGGCGAGCCGGCATTTGCCGATTGTTCGAAAGCTGTCGAACGTGATGTAGAAATCAATCGGAAGAGGCCCGAGTCCATCCGAATAAATTCGGGCGCTGGCTCGGGTGACGTTATAAGCGACACATGCGTGCAACTTTCGGCCCCCGCGGAAGAACAGCAGGCCGTCCATCGGTTTTCCGATCATCTGCAGTCCAATCTTCAGTACGTCGCCGCGCTGGCTTTGGCACTTTGAGGAACTACATCATCGAGCTTGCAGCGGCGAAGATATCGCGCCGCGCTGTGCTGACAATCGCAAAGCCGATTCACGATTAACGGCGCGAAAGCCGCCGATGTGGCGGCCGGATAACCTGCCAAATTCGTGCTCATCGTCCCAGGAACGCCAAGGCGATGAGCTTCGCCACTGCCAAATCATTCCTGTCCCGCGCTTGCGAGGTGATCGAATAACGATGCCGCTTGCTGCGGCGCGAAGTGACGCTGATGGCGGCTGGCCCCGGTGCGCTCGAGATCGCCTTTCCAGGCCACGACGACGGTGCCGACGCAGTTGCCGATCAGGGGTGCCGCGTTCAAGGTCGTTGCAAGGATGACGACGGCCGAACCGGGAACGCCATGCGGGCCCTTGGACGTGAGCAAGGATAGCCCAAGCATCAGCAAGAGATGCGAAGCGCTACGTGACCACGATCGCGCTTGCCGGAAGTTGCGTCGTATATTGCTGGCCGCGTTCATAGGCCGATGCGTGAATCATCGCGCCTTGCGGAATCGTGCGGCGCCGAAAGAGGTTCATGCGCCTTTCCTCCTTGCCCGAATCCCAGTTGTAATGCTTCTTCGGCACGAATTCGGCGAGGTTCCAGAATCCCTTGAGCGATTCATGCATCTGAGCCCGGGGATCCGGCCTGACATATTTTTTGCCGCCGGCGTAACCAAGTATCGATTGTTCCCTGTCAGCCACCGTCAAAAGTCCGGCCTGTTTGGCCTCACGCAGCATCCACTCCAGCGCGATCTTCGACAGCCCGCTTTCGCTTTCCGGATATCCACCGCCCACGTCGCAATGCACCCCGGCGAACCAGACCTGTTTGAGATCCTTCGGCCCGCCGCCCGGACGCGGCCGCCATAAATTGGTGCGAAAAAAAGCCCGGCGCTCGTCGATGGCGATGGCATGGCGGCCGATCCGGATATCCCCGTTGTCCGCCGAATAGGGCAGGTGCAGCGGATTCTCGATCCATCCAACCGAGTTCACCGTATCCCAAACCCCGACAAAATAGGCGTGCAAGCGGTCTTGCCGTAGGTGGAGCGAAAGTCGGCGGCCAACTCGAAATAGTCGTCGGCGGCGCCGCGTTGGGCGTCGGAATTCCGCTTGGTCAAGTTCGTGACGGCCATCATCATGCGGATGGCATATGGGATCATCGCTTCGTTGCCCGGACGCATCAGGCCGTACATCTTCAGCAGCGATGAAACGGCGCGGACCGTATAGGCGCCGCGGCTGAATCCGAAGAGATAGAGATTGTCACCCGGCGAGAAGTGATTCATCAGAAAGGCGTAGGCGTCGCGAATGTCGGACTCGAGGCCCCAGCCGATCGCCTGTCCCGCCAGCTTCGTCACTGCCCTGCTGTTGCGGGTAAGAGCGCCGGGCGGCTCCATGGTGCCGATGCCTGGATGATAAAAGGTGATCTGGCGGGCGGGATCATCGACAAGCGTGAAGTACAATTTGACGACGTTGGTGCGGTCTTTGGCGAACTCATTCGCCGTGCCGTCGCAACAAACAACCACGTTCCGCATCACGCCCCCTCATTTCCCGTGATTTTTTGGGTGTAAGTATGATTTCAACCTTAAGGTTATTGCAAGGCGGTTCCAGGTCTTGGGCGCGCCGCAGGCAGAGGCAGGCCGCCGCGGCGCTCACCCGCCCGTGGGGGTGACGACGACAATCGGCTTCCAATCAGGAAAGGCCGCCGATCTTCGCCGGCGAGATCAAAGATAGTCACGGCGCGAGGCCGATCGCCGGCGCCGGCCGCCACGATCTCCCGCGACCGAACCGATGACCCCGAAGCTATCCTTCTTGCGCGGGGCTCTTCCGTGCATCTGCGCACGAGGCGCGGGAAGAGCTGTGCTCAGCGATTAAGCAAATGCCGGTCCCCGAGGCTCCGCTCAGGGGGTGAGCAAACCCGGTTTCAAAATCCAACTTGCTGAAAATATGAACGATTTTTTATCGCGCCGTTGCGTACAGCGATTGTACACAATGGCATGCGGCTTGCTTCGTTTGGTTCGAGAGTTCTTTCGCGCGGGGTGCGAACGTCATGGCGAACTCAAGACAACCGTCCACCGGTACCGTCGCCGCGGAGCCAGAACCGATCGATCTCGACTGGTCGAGTACGGCGCTTCTCATCATCGACATGCAGCGCGATTTCATGGAGCCCGGCGGCTTCGGCGAAACGCTCGGCAACGACGTCTCGCAGCTCGCGCGTGCGGTGAAGCCGATCGCAGCCGTGCTGGACGGCGCGCGCGATCTCGGAATGCTGGTCGTGCATACCCGCGAGGGCCATCTGCCCGATCTGTCCGATGCGCCGCCGGCCAAGATCGAGCGCGGCGCGCCGTCCTTGCGCATCGGCGATCCCGGCCCGATGGGACGGATCCTGATCCGCGGCGAAGCCGGCCACGACATCATTCCCGAACTCTATCCGCTCGACAGCGAGATCGTCATTGACAAGCCCGGCAAGGGCGCCTTCTACGCCACCGAACTCGGCGAGGTCCTGCAGAAATACGGCATCGAGAATTTGCTGGTGTGCGGCGTGACCACCGAAGTCTGCGTCAACACCACCGTGCGCGAGGCCAACGACCGCGGCTATCGCTGCGTGGTGCTGGCCGACGGCTGCGCTTCCTATTTTCCCGAATTTCACGAGATGGGCCTGAGAATGATCAAGGCCCAGGGTGGCATCTTCGGCTGGGTCTCGGACTCGGCCGCGGTTCTCAAGGCAATGACAGCGGGGACTTCGAACAATTTGGCAGCGGGAGCATCGCGATGAGCACGAGCATGACGGGGACTGTCGGAAAGCCTGACTTCAAGCCGGTATTGTGGACGCCGGGGGACTGGAACGCCTTTTTCGGATTCGGCACCAATATTCTGGTCAACATGCTGGTGCTCACGGGACTCTTGCGCTTCGTGTTGAAGATGCCGGATTCGCTGGTGTTCGGCCGCATCCTGCCGGCGCTCGGCCTGATGATGTGCCTCTCCACCTTCTATTATGCGTGGCTGGCCTACCGGCTGGCGCAGAAGACCGGCCGCAACGACGTCTGCGCGCTGCCTTCCGGCGTCAGCGTGCCGCACATGTTCATCGTCACCTTCGTGATCATGCTGCCGATCACCATCAAGACCGGCGATCCCATGAAAGGCTGGTCAGCCGGCCTGGTCTGGGTGTTCTTCCAGAGTTTTATCCTGATGATCGGCGGCTTCATCGCGCCCTACATCCGCAGGATCACGCCGCGCGCGGCGCTGCTCGGCACGCTCGCCGGCGTCTCGGTGACGTTCATCTCGATGCGGCCGGCGCTTGAAATGTACATGACGCCGCAGATCGGTCTCGTCTGCTTCGCCATCATCCTGGTGAGCTGGTTCGGCGGCGTGAAATATTTCAAGGGAATTCCGGCCGGCCTCGTCGCCATTGCGGTCGGCATGATCATCGCCTGGGGGTCGAACCTGTTCGGTCTTGGGCTCGGCGGCCTCAGCATCAAGGGCGTCGGCGACGCGTTTGCAAGCTTCGGCTTCTCGGTGCCGATCCCCGCGGTCGGACACGTATTCTCCGGCTTTGAATTCCTTGGCGTCATTCTGGTGACGGCGGTGCCGTTCGGTATCTACGATCTCGTCGAGGCCATGGACAACGTCGAGAGCGCGGAAGCCGCGGGCGACGAATATCCGACCACACGAGTCCTGACCGCCGACGGCATCGTCAGCCTGATCGGCTGTTTGATGGGTAATCCCTTCATCAACGCGGTCTATATCGGCCATCCCGGCTGGAAGGCGATGGGCGGCCGGATTGGCTATTCGGCGGCGACCGGCATCATGGTGGTGGTGCTGTCGTGGTTCGGCATCATCTCGGTGCTGCTGGCGCTGGTGCCGGTGGTCGCGATCTCGCCGATCCTGCTCTATATCGGCATGCTGATCGGTGCGCAGGCGTTCCAGACCACGCCGGCCAGGCACGCGCCCGCCATCGTACTCGCGCTGACGCCGCATCTTGCCGCCTGGGCCAAGCTGCAGATCGACACCATGCTCGGCTCGACGCTCACCGCAGCCCAGGCTGTCGGTGGCCTTGCCGCCGACAAGGTTGGCGCGGTCAAGACCGCGGCGATCGCCTCGCTGCCGCAACAGGGCGTGCTCTATCACGGGCTTGAAGTGATGGGCGGCGGCTCGATCCTCGCCGGCCTCGTGCTGGGTGCGATCGGCGTGTTCGTGATCGAGCGCGATTTCGTGAAAGCTGCGGCCTTCGCCCTTGCCGGCGCCGTGCTGACCTATTTCGGCTTCATGCACGGCGAGGCCGTCGGGATCGGCGGCGGATTGGGCGTGACGCCCGCGGTCGCGCTGGCCTATGCGGTGATGGCGGCCGGACTGTTCGTGCTCGGCAGGCTCGGCGTCAGCGAGCACTACGTCTCGCATCCGGAGATGCCGCTGGCGGCGCCTGCCGAATGATATCCGCAAGCGCGAGCCCGGCGTCGGTCGTCGACACCGGGCTCGTCAAAACTCTGATGTTACGCGGCCAGGTCCAACAGTCGCGGCGAGCCGCGCAGCAGCACGCTGCGGCCCTTGCGCGTCAGGACAAGGCGGCCGTCGGCCATCTCGGCCAGTTCAAGCGCGACGAAATTCTCGACCACGAATCGATTTAGCGCGCGACCGTTCGCGGCGGGCGCGCGAAGCGCTTTCAGCGTCTCCCATTGATCCGGCGTCAGGTCGTAATCGAATTCCGCGTTCATGCTGCCTCGAATATGCCAGGGCTTGTTCGAATATGAGCTTGTTCGCGCGTGTCTTACAGAACCACCATGAAAGGCATGCGACCATAATGAGTCCGGATTTCGATTAAAGCGCATTTTGGTATTGCTGTATGTTCGAATTCGACCGGTAACGCGGCTGTCACAACAACGTGTCAATGGAGGCTGTCGACCGCCCCGAATCAGGCGGCAACGAAAATTGATGCCGTTGCCCGATTGGATAGACACTGGAAGCCATTGTGCCGCAGAAGACGTCCGGGAGCGGCTCCCGACTGAAGGGCCTGGGCGTCGCCGTCAGCGTTGCCATCGCGGCAATTGCGATCTACGCGCTGACGCATGCGCTCAAACACGTCGACTACGACGAAGTCTTCGCCATTGTGGCGCGCACCAACGCCGGCCTCCTGGCGCTGGCGCTGATGCTGGTCGTGTTCTCATACGGCAGTCTGACGATCTACGATCTGCTGGCGCTTCGCACCATCGGCCGCTCTGACGTTCCCTATCGGATCGCAGCGCTCGCTAGCTTCACCAGCTATCCGATCGCGCATGGCGTGGGCGCGGTGGCGCTGGTCTCGCCGGCCATTCGCTACCGGATCTATGCCTGCAACGGTCTCGGCGCGCTCGACGTGGCGAACATCTGCTTCCTGACCGGACTGACATTCTGGCTGGGCAATTTGACGGCGCTCGGGCTCAGCCTGTTTTACGAGCCCGGCGCCATCGGCCTGGTGGATTATCTGCCGCCGCAGGTTAATCGCGTGCTGGCGGCGGCGGTGCTGGCTGGCGTCGCCGGCTTTCTGGTCTGGAGCTGGCGCGCCCCGAGGCAGCTTGGAACGCGCAAGTGGCCGGTCCGGCTTCCTTCCGGGCCCATGGTGCTGCTGCAGATTGCGATCGGGATCTTCGATCTCGGCGCCGCGGCGCTCGCGATGTATGTGCTGATCCCGGCCGGGATGAATATCGGGCTGTTCCGCCTGACCGCCGTCTTCATCGCCGCGACGCTGCTCGGCTTCGCGAGCCATACGCCAGCAGGGTTAGGGGTGTTCGACGCCGCGATCCTGCTCGGCCTGGGCGGCGAAGACAGGGAACCGCTGATCGCGGCGCTCCTGATGTTCCGCTTCCTCTATCATTTCCTGCCCTTTGTGATCGCGCTCGGCCTGTTCGGCGCCGTCGAGGCGTGGCGGAGTTTGCGCGTGAAGCGTTAGCTGCAAGTTTTCTTTCACACCGGCGAATTCAGCTTGAGCCCGACCATCCCCGCTACGATCAGCGTCAGGCACAGCAGCCGAACCGGGTCGGCCGGTTCGCTGTAAATAAGCATTCCGACGATGATGCTGCCCACGGCGCCGATCCCGGTCCACACCACATAGGCCGTGCCGAACGGCAGCGATTTCAGCGCAACCGCCATCAATGCGAAGCTGAGCGCGATCGCGAGGCCCGTCGCCGCCGTCGGCCAGAACCGGGTCAAGCCGTCGGAATATTTCAGGCCGAAGGCCCAGGCGATCTCGAGCAAGCCCGCCGCAACAAGTGCCAGCCACGCACTCACGGCCTTTTAGGCTCCGGCGGAAGCGTCAGTACGGCGTATTGCGCATAGCCGCGGAACGGGCGTTCGAACTTCAGATCGGCCCCGGTGCTTTCGGCCATCGTCGACAGCACGGCTTCGAGATCGTCGCGCGGCGTGACGTCGAACTTCCTGAGCCACCGCAACAGCAGCGCGCGGGCGATCCCGGGCAATCGCTCCTGATTGCCGAAATCGACGAGGTGCAGACGGCCGCCGGGCCTGAGGCGGATTGCGGCGGCAGCGAGAACGCGGCGCCAGTCCGGGATCATCGAGAGGCTGTAGGAAATCATCACGTGATCGAAGGAGGGGAGCCCGAACAAGAGCTGTGGATCGACCGCGGTTCCGTGGCCATGCGCGACGCGAATATGGTCCGTCATGCCGCGCCGCGAAATCGCTGTGATCGCCGACGTCAGCATCTCCGTCGAAACGTCGATGCCGAAAAATCGCGCCTCCGGATAAAGTCCGGCCGCCAGCACCAGGTTTCTCCCGGTGCCGCAGCCGATTTCCAGCACGTTTGATCCGGGGGCAGGTTGCAGGCCCGATATCAGCCGGTCTCTGCCGAGCAGATAATATCGCCGCGTGCCGTCATAGATGTGGCGCTGCCAGCGGTACATCCGGTTCATGCGTCGAGTGGCCTCGGCCGGCCACGAGACGTCGGCCTCGAACTCGGGGGAATAGAGAGACATCCATGCACCTCCGGCGTCGCTTACTTCCCTTCGGATGTTCGCGCGACAACGGTGTGACAGGCGAGCACGCCTGCCATGAACGCCCCCGTAATTTTACCGACAAGTCGGGCGTCATAATCGCGTCGCGTTGTCGCAAAACTGCAGTGAGCGCGCGATACCCTCATCAAATTGCTGATTCGAGGGATGGATGAATACGCAACTCATCGCGGACGCGGTCCGCAACAGCAGGGACGAAGCCGAGGCGACGGTTTGGGACAGGCTGTTCGCGTTCTGGTTCCGCCGCCTGGTCTACACCCAGATCTGGGAGGATCCGGAAGCCGATCTTGCCGCGCTGCAATTGCCGCTCGGCTCGACCATCGTCACCATCTCATCCGGCGGCTGCAACGCGCTGTCCTACCTCACCGCGCAACCGGCCCAGGTCTACGCGGTCGATCTCAACGAGGCGCATCTTTCGCTGCTCAAGCTCAAGCTTGCCGGGCTTCGGGCGTTCTCCAGCTATGCCGAATTCTGGCAGTTCTTCGGCGAAGCTGCCTCGCATTCCAATTCGGAACTCTATCGCGAGCGGTTGCGGCCGCTGCTGGATACCGACGCGCGCGCCTACTGGGACAAGCGCAATATGATCGGCCGTCCGCGGCATGCCTATTTCACCGACGGCTTCTACCGTCACGGCATGCTCGGCCGTTTCATCGGTCTCGCACACCTCTTGGCGAAATTCGCCCGGATCGATCTTGGGGCGCTACTGACCGGCCGGGCAGACGATCCCGAGCGTCTGCAGGCGCTGGATCGTCTGGACTGGCTGTTTCATTCGCCGCTCGCGCGCCTGATCACCGGCACCCCCGCGCTGCTGTTCAGCCTCGGCATTCCGCCGCAGCAGCGGGCGCTGCTGGGCGCCGACGCTCCGCTCAACGAAGTGCTGCATGAGCGGTTGCTGCGTCTGATCAACGGACACCCCAACGAAACCAATTATTTCGCATGGCAGGCGCTGCATCGCAGCTATCCCGGTCCGGGCGACCGCTGCCTGCCGCCTTATCTGCAAGCCCGCCAGTTCGATCGCATGCGCGACGGCGCCGGCCTGATCATTCCGGTACACGCCAATCTCAGGCAGTTCCTGGAAAACCTTCCGGCGCGCGAGGTCGATGCCGTGATCCTTCTGGACTCGCAGGATTGGATGGCGGCCGACGAGATCGGCGCGCTCTGGAACGCCATCGATCGTACCGGCAGCGACGAGGTTCGCGTGATCTTCCGCACCGCCGGCACCGAATCCCCCCTGGGGAGCGCGGAGCTTGCGGACTTGCGGCAGATCTGGCGCCGCGACGAGACGCGAAGCGCGATCGGCTTCGAGCAGGACCGCTCGGGAATTTACGGCGGCTTCCACTGCTACGTCAGGCGCTGAGCTGCCGGGATCTTCCTCCCGAGCCGTTCCGAATTCGTCCGCAGCTCCGCTGGTGATCGCCGTCAACCCGCGGCGTCGGCTTTCGTTTCATCCGGAATCCATTTCGCCGCCGGCGGAATCGCAACCGGCACCGCGCCTTGCTCGACGGCTGCGCCCGCCGGGATCCGCATTGTGCAATGCCGCAACCGAACCATCGCCGTCGATTGCAAAGCCTTTGCACGCGCGACTTTCTGCTACCTTTCCGGCGGCGACGCAATCACCTAGGCTTGGTATACAGGCGGCCACGATAATAAATAAAGAATGGCCGCCGGCGAGGGGAAAGCGCTTTGAACGGACAGGCGGGCCGGCGCACCGAGGTCACGCGCAGCGGCGTTGAGGATATTCGGCGCCGCGTTTGGGCCGGCCTGTGGGTCGCGCTGCTGCTGGCGATCCTGACCTTTCTGGTCGTCTATCCCGTGCTGACGCTGCTCTTGGGCGCGCTGACCGACACTAATCCGGTGGTCGACGGCTTCAGCCTGCGCCACCTCTCGATCGCCAATTTCCTCACCGTGCTGGCCAATCCCAACGTGGCGGAAGCGCTCGCCAACACGCTGATCGCCTGCGGCGGCGGAACCTTGATCGCGGTGGTGATCGGGCTTCTGTTTTCCTGGATCGTGGTGCGCACCAACACGCCGTTCAAGGGGTTTATCGCCGCCGCCAGCATCCTGCCGCTGTTCGCGCCGCCGCTGGTCGCGGGCGTGGCCTGGAGCATACTCGGCTCGCCGAAGACCGGCCTCCTCAACACCATGTTCAAATGGGCGCATCTCGACTTGCATGTCGATTTCTATTCGCTGTGGGGACTGGTGTTCGTGTTCGGCATCTACTATGCGCCCTATGTCTACATGTTTACCGCTTCCGCGCTGCGCAACATGGACCCGAGCCTGGAGGAGGCCGCGGAAATCTCCGGCGCCAGCGCGTTCGCGACCCTGTTCTCGGTGACGTTCCCGCTGATCATGCCGGCGATCGTCTCCGGCATGCTCTTGTCCTTCATCGTGATGCTCGGCATCTACGGCATTCCCGCGGTATTGGGCGCGCCGACCAATATCAGCGTGCTCACCACCTATATTTTCAAGCTCACCAACTGGTCGCCGCCGCTCTACAACACCGCGGCGGCGGTCGCGATCATCCTGATGGTGGTCACAGGCTTCCTGGTGTTCCTGCAACAGAAGGTGCTGAGCGGGCGCAGCTACACCACCGTCGCCGGCAAGGCGTTCCGGCCGCGTAATCTCGACCTCGGTCCCTGGCGCTGGCTCACCTTTGCGCTCGGACTTGTCTATCTGCTGGTGGTGGTGATCCTGCCGACTCTCGCCTTGATCGTCGCGGCGTTCCGAAGGTTCATGTTCATCCGCGACGTCGCCAGCCTGTTCGACATGCGGCAATACTCGCTGATGCATTTCTACAGCATCTTCGACAATCCGCTGACCATGAACTCCATCTACAACGCGGTCGAGGTCGGCATCATCACCGCCATCGTCGGCGGCGCGCTGGCCTTTGCCATCGGTTACACTATTCACCGCACCAATGTCGCCGGCCGGCGCGGGATCGACCTGATTGCCACCCTGCCGGTGGCTATTCCTGGCCTCGTGATCGGTGTCGCTTATCTGTGGGCCTGGATCGGCATTCCCGGCGGGCTTTACGGCACCATCTGGATTCTGGCGCTGGCGTTCATCGCACGCTTCATGCCGGATACCGTGAAAGCGCTGTCGACCTCGTTCCTGCAAATCCACCGTGAGCTCGAGGAAGCGGCCTGGGTCTGCGGCAAGGGCCTGCTCGGCACCATCACGACCATCGTGCTGCCTTTGGCGCGGCCGGGCGTGATCGCCTCGATGACGCTGTTGTTCGTGCTGGCGATCCGCGAACTGGGGTCGTCGCTGTTTCTCTACACCAGCAACACCATGGTGATGTCGGTGCTGCTGCTCGATTATTACGAAGGCGGAAATCTCGGAAAGACCGCTGCATTCAGTCTGGTGCAGACGGTGCTGCTCGGCGTCCTCATCGGCGGGGCGAACTGGCTGTCGCGAGGGGCGGCGCAGGGCAGCGTGGCGCAAAGGATCAAGTAACAGCAAGGGAGGATCGGTTATGAACGGAATCGTTGCCAGGATCGTCGCTCTCGCCGGCATCGCCGGCCTCGGCATCGCGGCAAGCGCGCTGCCTGCACGGGCGCAGCAGGAATTCGGCTCGCCGGAATTGATCGCGGCGGCGAAAGCGGAAGGCAAGCTCGTCTACTACACCGCGAATTTCGCCGAGGTCGAGCAGCAGGTCATCAAGGAGTTCAACAAGCGCTTTCCCGAAATCAAGGTCGAGATGGTGCGTGCGCCGGGCGGCCAGCTCATCACCCGCGTCAAGACCGAGGCCGCGGCCGGCAAGCTGATCGCAGACGTGGTCGATCATTCCGACCGCGCCTTGATGCTGCCGCTGGCCGACCTGTTCCAGGATTATGCGCCGCCGAACGCCGCCGACTACAATCCCGATGCGCAGATTTCCCCAAAACTGTGGCCGCGCGCCACGCTGGTGTGGTCGATTGCCTACAACACCGAACTCGTGAAAAATCCGCCGAAGAGCTGGATGGACCTGACGAAACCCGAATACGACAAGATGACCGGGCAGGTGTTCGCGCAGTCCGGCGGCACCACCTGGACCCGGATCATGTTCGAGCGCCAGGTGCTGGGGGAGGATTACTGGGCGAAGCAGGCCGCCACCCATCCGATCCTCTATCCCTCGGGCGCGCCGATGTCGGATTCGATGGTGCGCGGCGAAGTCGCGATGGGTCCCTTGCTCTACAATGCGATCTATCCGAAACAGAAGGACGGCGCGCCGATCAAGATCTTCTTCCCGCCCGAAGGCGCGCCGGTCAATCCCTATGCATCGGGAATTCCGAAGACCGCAGCCCATCCCAACGCCGCCAGGCTTTTCCTCAACTGGTGCCTGTCGAAAGAAGGCCAGACCTTCATGATCAAGGAACTTGGCAACCTCACCTCGCTCAAGGTGGCGCCGGTCTATCCCGAAGGCTTCGATCCCAAGATCGTCAAAGTCTGGTACCCGAAGTTCGACGAGTACGTGAAGCTGCACGGGCCGTGGGTTGCCGAATGGGACAAGACCTTCGGCTACCGGCAGTGAGCGATGCACGCGTGAAGACCATGAAACGATTGAAATCATGACGGCGACGCTCGACGTTTCCGACCTGCGCAAGCAGTTTTCGATCGGCCGGCCGGCGATCGATGGTGTCAGCTTTGCCGTGCCGGCCGGCGAGATCGTGGTCCTGCTCGGTCCCTCCGGCTGCGGCAAGACCACGACCTTGCGCTGCGTCGCCGGCCTCGAGCATCCGACGTCGGGCGAAATCAGCATCGGCGGGCAGGTGGTATCGTCGCCCGAACGCGGCATTCTGGTGCCGCCGCGGTCGCGCGACCTCGGTATGGTGTTTCAGTCCTATGCGGTATGGCCGCACATGACGGTGCGGCAGAACGTGATCTATCCCCTGAAACACCGCAAGATCGCGCGCGGCGAGGCCAACCGAAAAGTCGACGAGGTGCTGGAACTGGTTGGCCTGTCCGAATATGCCGACCGGCCGGTAGTGGCGCTGTCCGGCGGCCAGATGCAGCGGGTCGCGCTCGCCCGCAGCATCGTCTACCGGCCGCAGCTGTTGCTGCTCGACGAACCCCTG
>Ga0153916_10002086_pt1 | contig 14689 bp, 14 predicted proteins | sample Opewatmetagenome_FD_109642 | JGI IMG/M metagenome (GOLD analysis project Ga0153916, IMG submission 109642) | Freshwater wetland microbial communities from Ohio, USA - Open water 3 Core 3 Depth 4 metaG | ecosystem: Environmental > Aquatic > Freshwater > Wetlands | place: USA: Ohio, Lake Erie...
CTGCAACAAGCTGTTCGCCCGTCCGTTGCTGAGAATGTCAGGACTGCGGTAGTTCCAGATTAGCTCGCGAAGTTCGTCGTACATATCGTCCGGAGTCGGGGGGGCCTTGTTCGTAAGACCGGCGATCCCGAATAGGGAGAGCCCTGAGACGTTCGCCCACAGGTAGCCCTCGTACGATTTGCCGTAGAGCGTCACATTGGTCGTGTTGACGCCCGTGCTGTCGACATCATCCGAGAGCCGCCTCCATTCGCCCACTGAAGTCATGACGAAGAGCTGCAGCCAGCTCTCGTTCAGGTCCTCCAGATCGTCAGAATCCCCATCACCGCTGACATCGAGATCCGTAACTGTGTAGTATATCTTGACAAGAGATCCCAAAACCGTGGCAGACACGTTGGGGTCGAGCAGCTGGAACTCTATCCGCACGTACTTGTCCATGATGACCTCGTCGGGAGAGAGAGCGTCCGAGCCTGAGAGGCTGTCCTGGACCTCGGTGTCGTTCAGCTTCTCCACCTTCACGCTGAATGTCGTCATGTTGTCCAACCTCGTCCAGACGAATGTGTCAGTGACTCTAATCGTGTCGATCTGGTCGAGGAGGAAGCACGCCCTCGGGTTGAGGTAATTCACGAGCACGCTCCTGTCCGAGACGGTCATCCGCATACTCTTGAGGACGCCTATCACCCTTATCGCGTCCGCGTCGTAGACGTGAGAGAGCATCACAATCGTCTGCGTGTCCGTCCACACTCCGTACCTGACAGCCATGCGCTCGTATTCGGAGACGGTCATGCGCTCGAGCACGTCCCCTGAGTCCTGAAGCAGCTGGCGTATCAGTCCGCCTGCAGTGCCCGAGGCCGAGCCTGGATCTCCGACGAGAACGATGTACCTCGCGCCTGAGTAATCGGATTGCAGCGTGCTGACGTTGACTATTCTCACAGTGGCGTTCTCTGCTAGCTTGGAGGCGAATGCCGCACAAGCGTCCGGGTCGTCGTAGGCGACGACAATCTCGCCATCGAGAGTGATCATGTAGTCCTTATCGAGGGAGTCTGGGACACCATCGCCATCCGAATCTCTGCTCCTCGGGTTGAGGCCAAGATCGAGCTCCCGCGAGTCGTTGACACCGTCGCCGTCTGTGTCGTTGGACAGAGGGCTCATCAAGGATGAGACTTCGAAACCGTCCGAGATATGATCTCCGTCGGAGTCGCCCGAGGTCGCGTTCGTGTCATACAGGGCCTCGTACCCGTCATCGATGCCGTCAGAGTCCGTGTCCGAGGAGCTAGAGTTCGCACCAACCAGCTCCTCCTGCCCGTCGAACATGAAGTCGCCGTCAGAGTCGGGGTTCTTCGGATCGGAGCCGTAACCGACCTCTCCGAGGTCGTCCAATGCGTCGTCGTCAGTGTCGTTGTCGTTCGGGTCCGTGCCGATCATGAACTCGTGAAGGTCGGACAGGCCTTCATCATCTGAGTCCTCGTCTTTCGGGTCGCTGCCGAACTTGACCTCCTTCCCATCGCTGAGCCCGTCACCATCTGTGTCCCAATGTGTGAGGTTCGTCCCGAGCTCCCTCTCTTCCCTGTCCGATAGCCCGTCATCATCAGAATCCACCGCGCGCGGGTCGGAGAGCAGAGAAGACTCGTCCGGGTCGATGATGCCGTCGAAATCTGTGTCGGGCGCCATCGAGTCGCTCGTGACCAGAGAAGTTGTGGTATTGTGCTTGGCAGTTACCGTGATGTTCCATCCCGCAGCCTCCTGGATGTCCGTCAGGCCGTCGCTGTCGGCGTCCACGAACGTGTAGTCGGGCACGGGATGAATATGCTCGTAGGTGTGGTTCCATTTCGAAGTGTTCCCCCAGCCAGCGACATAGATGAAGTCCTCGCGATCGAGACACATGCTGGAGCCATACGCCTGTCCCTGGAAGGTGAACATCCACCTGCCATCGGGGCTCCACTTCTGTATGCGGTCTGCGAAGTCGCCTCCAGTCCAATCCAAGGTCAGCACATTGCCGTAGGAGTCGACCTCCACGCTCTGGACGTAAGAGAAGTACCCGTCCTGCTTGCCATACTCGCCCCACATGGTCACGTACGCGCCATCAGAATCGAACTTCTGGACCCGCGAGTTGCCCCGGTCCCAGACATAGACGTATTGACCTTCCCTGTCGACAGCCAGGGGAGCGCTTGGACCTTCGGACCCGAACTTGAACTGTCCGGGGCCAGAGCCATAGCTTCCCCATGTCCTCTCGATGGACACCTTGCTCGTGCCGTTCATCAGGACCTTGTGCACCTCGCAGTCGAAGGTCGTGACGTACATGTAGTATGTCTCCGGATCTGGACCGTTCGGGTCCAGGGCGACCCCGATGATCCAGTCATCTGGTTGTCCTTCGAGATCGCTGATCCCTAGCTGGCTCAACAACATGCCGTTCTTCGAGTAGATCATTATGCTCTCGTACGAACTGATGAAGAGAAGAGTCGTGCGCTCATCTGACACATCGACTGAGACGCAGTCGAGATCTACCCCTACTTCCTGGGCCGCTGTGAACCGGCCCACAAGGGTCCCGTTGGGAGCGAAGGTCACGATGTCCGAGCTATAGTAATCCGTGTCGGTGTACACGAACCCGTCATCGTCGACTGCCACGGATTTAGGGGAGTAGACGTCCGCCTCCGCGCCAGTGAAGGTCGAAAATGACATGTCGTAGCTGATCCGGGTGATATAGTAGTTCAGCGCCTCATCGGGAGTACCGTCTCCGTCCGTGTCCCCGCTCCTCGGGTTGAGGAGCGAATGGTACTCGTCGAAGTCGTTTATGCCGTCCCCGTCCGTGTCGGCGATCTGCGGGCATGAGTTGACCATCCAGTAGTACTCCTGACCGCGATATGTTATGTTGACCGCCCAACCGCGGTTCTCGAAGAAGTCCGAGAGGCCGTCCCTGTCCGTGTCGCTCTTGAGCGGGTCGTATCCTCTCGAATGCTCGTACAGGTCGTCCAGGCCGTCCCTGTCGACATCGGTGTTCAGGGGATCCGAGCCAATCTCCACCTCGTAGTCGTCTCCGAGGCCGTCACCATCCGTGTCCCAGGACCACGGGTCAGTATGAGCTGAGGCCTCGTCCGTGTTGTTCAATCCATCCCCGTCAGAATCGCTCGACGGGAGCGCCCGCCAGGCGAAGAACTCGTCGATGTCCCCGGGCATGATGTCGAAGTACATCGTCGTCCACTGGGTGGTCTGAGTGTTGGCTGGGGTGTTCGATTGCGACTCCCGGTCGCACCACCACCCGAAGAACCACCAGCAGTCGTCGTAGTAGATCCTGTAGTCGGTGTAGAGGCCGACCGCCACCGGGAAGTTCACCATCCCGATGCCTGGCCTGAGCCACGCCTCGGTATTATAGAGAGTCGATTTCGACGTGGTCGTGTAGGTCGTGGAGTTCGCGACAGTCGTCCCTCCGCCGACCGATCTGGAGCCCCACGGTGCCGAGAGCACCTGGTGAGGGATGATGTAGCTGTCGACTACGTCGTTCCAGCCGCCGTCGCTGGTGATGGTCACGTTTCCGTACAGCCTGCTGCTGTACGACACGTTGTCGCCCGCGGTCATCCCGTTGTTGTCCACATCCACAAACGACATGTCAGAGTCGAGATAGTCCATGTCGACATTGCTCCTGGTCCTGACGTCCGTGAAGCAGTCGACCAGCCACCCTATGAACTCCCCGAGGAGATCGAAGCCGAACAGCAACTGCGCAAGCAGGTCGATGATCCCTATGACGGCCGCGGCTATCGCGCCATACGGAGGTGCGATGGTCGAGAGAACTATCAGCGCTATCGCGTACGAGAGCGTGACGATGGCGTACGTGACGGCTATCCCCGTCCCGACCGCACCCCACCCGAGCTCCTCGCCGATCGAGAACAGCGCGTACAGCGACATCCCGATAGCGATCACGACCGCGACGACGTTCAACGCAGTGCTGATGCGCTGGAACATGGCGCTCTCGGTCATGAGGCCCTGTTTGACGGAGCTGTAAGTTGTCTTGAAGAGATTCCAGGTGCTCTGGCCCGCGGCCTTGGTGAGAGTTGCCATGCGCGCAAAGGTCTCGGAGCACGCGTAGGCAGTGTCGAGTATCTCCAAGGTATTCATGAGGTATCCGATCGCGTCTATCCCGTCGGTCAGGATGCGCTCCAATGTCTCGTCAACGAACACTACCTCGGGGACGTCGTGGTCGATGACGACGTCGCCGACCGATGTGATGAGATGCTCTCCACAATACCATGCGCTTATGAGTCCGACCGCGGTCTCGAGCGACGAGTCGCTCATGCCCCAGGTGCGAACCTCGTCGATGACCTGGTGGAGCTCGAGGGGAGTATCGGAGCCCCCCTCGTACCAACTCGACCTGAGCGCCTTCGAAACGATCAGAGGCTCGCCTGTGAGATCGAACGACAGCGGACCATCGATAACGTAGCTAGACGAGAGGTCCTTGAGATCCATGCCCGTGCAGCTATCCTGCATCCCGACGATCACCGGGAGCGTCTGCCCAGCAGGGATTGAATCCACCGCAGCTGGCAGCATGACATTCGAGGATGCCTGGATTGCCTGATCCTGGTGGTCGAAGCTCCTGATGTCGTAACGAATCCCGTCAAGATTCGCATCCAATAGGAGGCTCGGAACATCAGTGAGATCAACGGCGGCATCCCTCAGGAAATCGTACGCGAGCAGCAGGTTGGCGGCGATCAGCTCGTCGGCATCAGAGCCATTGAACACGCCGACGGAGGAGGCGAAGTTCTCGTTCACCGTCATCCCCGTCAGCATGAAGTCCTCGTAGTAGCTCGCGAGGGTGATAGAATAGGGAGTCACGCCGATGTCGACCTCGGTGAAGTTGCCGCTCCCGGTGTCCTCCATACCTGTCGCGCTGAGGTTGCCAGTCGAAGATGCAATCAGCTTGTTGCCGTTATTCGCTATTATGTTCAGAACTCCGCTCTGGGACCTGTTGAAAGTGAACTCACAGGCGTCCGTCATCTCAGCAGAGAGTGCCATGATAGAACCGTTTGGCTGGAGCGAAACGAACATGCTGTTCGCTGCTCTGAGGGCGCCCTTGCTCCCGGATAGAGGGTTCCACGAGAAGGTCTCATTGATTCCGACATCGCCTCCGTCCGCTTGGATGAACCCATCTGGTTGCAGGCTGAAGTACATCCCAGTCTCGGTTGCGAATGCCTTTGTCTCGGTGTCAGTGACGCCGCTGACCCTCCACACTAGGCTGACATCAAATGAGGAATCGAAGGGCGAGGAAGTCCCCGGCAAGAACATCCTGCCCTTGAGAGCGACCATGTTCCCGTAGTCCCACACAGGGAATAGCGGGATGTAGGCTGATGAGCCATCGATGACAATCCCGTAGTCGACAACCTCTTCCTGGGAGGGCAGGTTTTCGGAGCCGATCTTGAGGCATGGCGTGATGACCAGGTCGTTGACCGAACCGTCCAAGTCCTTGACCGAACCTTGGGAATCGCTCGGCCAGTCCCAGCTCTGCTGGACCAGTCTCATGTGGTCGGGGCTCTTGGTCCTCAGCTGGAATGAGATGTAGGTGGGATTTCCAGATGTGCTGATGTCCACCTGGAAAGAGCTTCCGAGATTGGTTTCTGCAAATGGAGAGAAATCGAGGTAGTCTACAACTCCATCATTGTCGTTGTCAGGATCCCACGCGTTGGGCAGGCCGTCGCCGTCTAGGTCGAGCGTCACATTGGTGACTTCAAGGTAGTCCGCGAATCGGTCATCGTTCGAATCAGCCTTGTTAGGGTCCATTCCCATTTTGGCCTCTTCATAATCGTCCAACCTATCGAAGTCGCTGTCGGGGTTGAGCGGATCGGTGCCAATCACGAGCTCGACTGAGTCGGGCATACCGTCGCTGTCGGAATGGTTGGTGTCGTCGGTGTTGTTCATTAGTTCGCTTACGAACCTGTTGAGATCGCGGAACGCCGCGGGAATCTCATTTGGTGTTTGAAGTTCGGAGGCGCACTTGTCGTCGCTGCTGCGCAACATCGGCTGAAATGCAAGAATCATAAAACCTACAGCGATCCCAATAGAAACAACCAAGACGCGTCTCCTAACGACCATGTTCTACCCCCCTTCAACCCACTGACCGACCGGTGTCGTAATCACCTGGCGCACGATAATTGTTATCACTGCGATCGTGGGATTTGACATTTTTTCATTATCAGAATTGATACACAATCACAGACTGCTCGCAGTTCGCTTCTCGGGAGGGACTTCTCCGAGCACTTCTCTCATTCCTGCGGACCTGTCTCGCCTTCGCGGCTTGACGAAGTTGCACGGTCACGTACTTGAGTGTAGGATGTTTCACAATCCCCTTTTGGCAGTTCAAGACTCAGTACTCGCCATGAACCTTTCCAGTGAGAGCCAATCAAGCGTCCTGAAGAGGGTGCATGACTTCGTCGCGACAAACCGGTCGAGGTTCGCTGGCACGCTCTTATTCACGATGGGCATCGTGACAGCTAAGGCACTGAATCCGGGCTACAGTACCTCGTAGAATATGATTAGCGACCTGGGCGCGTCAGAACCGCCAAACGGCATGATCAAGCAACCTTCGTCCAACATCTTCAACGGCTCGATGTTTGTCTCGGGACCGCTTGTCCTGCTCTCAGTGTACTCCGTGCATTCAGAATTCAAACGGATTTACTTCACGATCCCATTCGCGCTCTTCGGCCTGGGTGTACTCGGGGTCGGAGTATTCAACGGCAGCTGGGGAGGTATCCACGCATTGTTTGCGCTCATCACATTCAGCATGGGTGGCGTGGCTGCTGTCCTATCCTACAAGATCTTGGCGCCACCTGTGAAGTACATCTCAATCGTCCTTGGCCTGATATCCCTCACCGAGAATGTTCTGGCTCGCGACGACGAAGTGGACAGATTATACTGGTTCATCGCCAAGCAGCAGAGCATGATACTTCGAGACCCGGCGGTGGCTAGAAAGACGGGAATTGGATACTCCGAGGCATCGTTCTATCTCTCTGCTGCAAAGGCTTTGGAGAGGATTGCGGATCACGCAGCTAGGATCGCACACAGCGCAAGCGGGCTGTGTTCCGAGAATCTGAATGATAGACTCGTGAAGGACATGGAAGCCTACAGCTCTACAGTTCTATCAGTCCTGGACAGATCCGTCGAATCGATGATGAAGATGGATATGCTGACCGCAAACCAGGTTGCTGATGAGTCCGAGCAGTTGAGGAAGGACGGCGAGAAGCTCATTGAACAGATAATGAGACATAAGGTGAGATTCGCCGTGCCGTTCGCCAGAGTAGTGGAGAGTCTCGAGAGGACTGCACTCTACTCAGTCGACTTAGCCGAGATCGCCATAAATCTCGCGGAGAAAGGCTAGCCACCAATCTCACTCGCCGCCCCTCTGTCAGGCGTTAGATGATTCGTTCGCGTTCACTCTATATAGGAGAAGCATATACCCATTTTCTAGAGAGGCCATTCTTGGGGGCCTTTGACATGAGAAGATACAAGGACATTCCCCTTTGGAAAGATGTCAACCCAAAGCAGTGGACCGACTGGAAATGGCAAGTGAAGAACAGGATAACCGACGTCGACACGCTCGCTCAAGTGATCAACCTCACTCAGAAGGAGCGGAACGAGATCGCCCATTCGATGAAGTACCTGAGGATGGCGATCACGCCATACTATGCAAGTCTGATGGATCCGGACGACCCGGAGGACCCGGTCAGGAAGCAGGCGGTTCCCACTTCGAACGAGCTGCATGTCACGAAGGATGAGATGGAGGACACTGTTGGGGAGACAGTTGACTCCCCCCACGAGGGCCTGACGCACAGGTACCCGGACAGGGTCCTTCTCCTGCTCACGGACCAATGCAGCATGTATTGCAGGCACTGTTGCAGGAGGAGGATCGTCGGCCAGACGGACCATCAGAGGTCTTGGGAGGAGATCAAGGCAGGCATCGACTACATCAGGGATACTCCTCAGGTGAGGGATGTTCTCTTGTCCGGCGGCGACGCTCTGCTCGTTTCGGATGAGTTCCTTGAAAAGGTCATCCGGGAGATCAGGAAGATCAAGCATGTGCAGATCGTGAGACTCGGCTCGAGGACCCCTGTCGTGCTTCCGTACAGGATCACTCCTGCGCTCGTCAAGATGCTCAGGAAGTATCATCCGGTATGGCTCAACACGCACTTCAACCACCCGAAGGAGATAACACCGGCCTCGAAGCACGCGGTCGAGATGCTCGTCGATGCTGGAATTCCTGTCGGGAACCAGACGGTGCTTCTGAAGGGCGTGAACGACTGCCCGAACATAATGAAGAAGCTCTGTCAGGACCTCACATGGAGCAAGTGCAGGCCGTACTACATCTACCAGTGCGACATCGCGAAAGGGCTCGAGCACTTCAGGACTTCGATCGCGAAGGGGATAGAGATCATCGAGAACCTGAGGGGCCACACGTCCGGCTTTGCTGTGCCTGAGTTCATCATCGATGCTCCCACGGGTGGTGGGAAGATCCCTGTCGGACCGAACTACCTGATTTCCATGTCCGACAAGAGAGTCATACTCCGCAACTACGAGGGCGGCGTGTTTCAGTTCCCCGAAGTCGAGGGCGACAGGCTCAGCAAATGCCCAGGCTCATGCAAGATATGTGACGACAACAAATACCTCGAGTCGAATGAGGGCGTCGCCGCGGTGCTCTCAGGCAAGAAGTTGTGTCTCATACCCGAGGGGACGGCCAGGGCCGAGCGCAGGAAAGCGATCAAGAAACCTGCGGGGAAGTGCCACGAGTTCTGAGGACTGGAAATCCCTTCAAACCGCTTACTTCTTCGATTTGTCTTCAAGGGAAGCCTGCTTGATCACGTAATTCCCCGAGTGTCTCTCCCAGCGCACCTCGGCCTCTTCTATCTGCACGGATTTCGAGAAGTTGGGCGCGTCGATCACGAATGTCTCGATCTCCCCGCCCTCCCCGGAAGGACTGATTCTGTGCTTGTCTCGGAGCCGTTCCAGCTCTCTGATCGAGTGGTTGGTGATGACCTTCCCCAGCCATCCCTCGTCGAACCCCTGGGCGTAGACCCCAGCTATGATGAACTTGAACCCTGCGTGGACCATGTCCTCAAGAAGTATGACTTGGTCCTTTCGCCAGAGAGGGGAGAAGAGTGGCTTCCCAAGCTTCTGGCATATCTCGTTCAGCCTCGACCACTGATAGTCTGATGCGATAGCTCCGCAGACGAATCCGTCGACGTTCTCCGCCCGCATCAACGCCTCGACGTCCTCGAGCTCCTTCTCCTTCAGCCCCGCGCTCTCCTTGTACTTGATCGGGATGCCCATAGACTCCGCTTGGAGCTTGGTCCACTTGATGTTCGGGTAGTGGAACATGTAGGAATCAGACGCCTTTGGAACCACTGTCAGGAGGCTGACGACCTCCCAGCCCTGTTGCTGCAACAGATAAAGGGCGTATGTCGAATCCTTTCCTCCTGAGAACAGGGCCGCAACGCGCATTTCCTGACCAGATGCAAGTATCGCACTCCTAGCTAATATTTGTGCTCAGGTGAGGAACGCGTCAGTGATCACCAACGCCTCCAGGGTGCGTTTATGTACAGGCATCTCGATTTGGGCGAAACGTGTACTATTGCCCGAAATGTGACCGCACAATCCCGAAAGAGAAGATTCAGGAGAGGGACTTGGAGCTTAGGCAGAAGTTTGGCATGTTAGAACTGTCCAATCTGAGATGCCCGGTGTGCGACACGGATTTCATCGATTTGGACAAGTGCAAGGACGGCGGGGTCAAGCATGTCGGCAAGACAAGAGGACGGACCGGTTCTGATTGAGGAGATTACGAGCGAGGAGTTCGCCAGAAGGGCGAAGAAGAAGCCCCTGGTGATCATTCCCTTCGGCTCGGTCGAGGAGCACGGGTCTCACCTGCCGCTTTGCACGGATTCGTTCCAGGCAGAGGAGATAGCGCACAGGATAGCTCCTATGTTTGACGCGATGGTGTGCCCTCCGATAAGGTACGGCGAGTGCAGGTCCACGCGCAACTTCCCAGGTACGATCTCGTTGAGCTCCGAGTCGGTGAAGGGCATCGCGAGGGACGTCCTGTCGGAGCTCTGCAGGAACGGCATCGATAAGATACTAGTCATTAGCGGCCACGCAGGAAGCGCGCACATGGTCGCGCTGAACGAAGTCGCGCGAGAGGTAGTGGAGAAACACAGATATCTCAAGATTATGGTACTTTCAGATTACGATATCGCGTACGAGCTCAGAGGTAAGGAATTCCCTGAGGACGACGGACATGGCGGGCTGATTGAGACCTCGAGGATACTGTGGATCCGGCCGGAGCTCGTTGGGAAGTCTAGACCCAGTGGGAAGGAGCGCCCTCCTAAGTTCATGGTCCTGCCGGATCCAGAGAAGTACTTCCCAGCAGGCATCGTTGGCGATACCAGAGACTCCTCGGCGGGCAAAGGCAAGAAGATTGACGATTACATAGTGCGCGAGCTTAGCAAGCTCATCTCGAAGAACTTCGGACTGAGACTCTCGAGACGAAGTCGGGCCAAGTAGGGAGGATGTTGTGTTGGATCTCAAGGAGATGGCAGCAAGGGAAGCAGTGAAGCATGTCAATGACGGCATGGTCGTCGGGCTAGGGAGCGGCTCGACCGCAAGCATCGCCATCAGACTGCTTGGGGACAAGGTCAAGGAAGGGTGGAAGCTTGTTGGAATCCCAACCTCCCGGGAATCGGAGTCTCTAGGTGAGGCGGCTGGAATCGTCATCGGGGATCTCAAGGATTATCCGGAAGTGGACCTCACGATTGACGGAGCAGACGAGGTCGATCCCGAGCTCAATCTGATCAAAGGTCTGGGCGGAGCACTCGTCAGGGAGAAGATTGTCGCAGCCGTGACAAGAACTGAGATCATAGTCGTCGACGAGTCCAAGCTGGTCGGGCACCTCTGCCAGAAAGCACCTCTCCCGATCGAGATTGTCAAGTTCGCTTCCGAATCAACGATGCGCAGACTCCAGAGGTTCGGCTGCACCCCCGTCCTGAGGGAGAAGAACGGACTCGCATTCATAACCGACAATGGGAACCTCATCGCTGACTGCAAATTCCAGAGGATAGAGAACCCGGCAGAGATGGAATCCGAACTCAATCTGGTGCCGGGTGTGGTGGACAACGGGCTGTTCGTGGGGCTCGCGGACAAAGTGATAGTCGCATCGAAAGCAGGTGTTAGGACCATCGAGAGCAAGAGCTAGAACGGAAAAAGGGCAGCTCTACTTCGCGAGCTCCTTAAGTTGCTTCACGCTCTCCTCGATCAGCTCGATCTTCTTGCGCTCTTCGGCCTCGATTACCTCGATGATCTTCTCGAACGGCAGCGAGAGCTTGTTCGAATGGACGGGCCTCCCCTTGCCCTCTTTCTTTATGTCGCGCTTCGAAACCCACTTACGCCTCCGCAGCTCCTGCATCGCTATTGACACCTCGGGCTGCCTCAGGCCAGTGGCGCTCTCGATCTCGACGGACGTGGTCTCTTCCTTCTTGCGCAAGAAGACTAGCGTCTTCGCCATGTTCTTCGACAAACCCGTGCGCATCAGAAGCTCGACAAGCATCTCGTCCTTCTTTGTGAGCCCCTTGTCCGTCATATTATGTCCAATGCCATTTATTATATTGCGTCTATATATTCCTTTCCATCTGAAACAAGAAATATTTATCGGACCGCTATCGATTCCAGAAGTGATACTGACGGGCAATCACTTCCATTTCTGCGCATGAAGCAAATCCGGCAATGCTTTAATACACGTTCTCGCTTACTCGTGTCCTGCCCTGAAGGCCACTGATTGAAATGAAGATGCCCAGAGTGACGAGAGAGTTCTGTCCCAAGTGCAAGAAGCACACCGAACACGAGGTGGAGCGTGTCAAGTCGAGGCCGAGGAGCGAGCTCAAGTGGGGACAGCGAAGGTACAGGCGCGCGACTGCGGGATACGGCGGTTTCCCAAGGCCCAAGTACGAGGGCAGGCAGAAACCGACGGTCAAGGTCGCGCTAAGGTATAGGTGCAAGATCTGCAAGAAGGCCCATCAGCGCACGTGTTTCAGATCAAAGTCGTTCGAGCTCAAGGAGGCCTGAACTCGATGAGCGACATCCCAGCCCCGAAGAGCAAGTTCATTACTGTCAAGTGCCAGGACTGCGGCAACGAGCAGATCGCGTTCAACAAACCTGCCACGCAGGTGAAGTGCAACGTGTGCGGAGCTACCCTGATCAAGCCCACGGGTGGGAAGGGCATCGTCAGGGGCCAGATGCTCGGAGAGGTCCAGTAATGCCACAACGGGCGGAGTTCCCAGAGTCAGGAGACCTCGTCGTCTGTTCAGTCACCAATGTGAAGAATTTTGGAGCGTTCGTGACGCTCGATGAGTACGGCGCAAAAGAAGGTTTCATTCACGTGCGAGATGTCGCGACGGGCTGGGTCAAGTACATCCGGGACCACGTCCGAGAAGGGCAGAAAGTCGTGTGCAAGGTCCTGGGCGTCGACAGAGAGAAAGGACACATCGACCTCTCTCTCAAGCAGGTGAACGAGCACGCTCGCAGGGAAAAGATCCAGGAGTGGAAGAACGAGAAGAAGGCCGACAAACTGCTCGAGATCGTCGGATCTAAGATGGGCAAGACTGTCGATGAGGCGTACGCTGAGGTCGGCGAGAAGCTAGTGAAGGAGTATGGGGGTCTGTACGGGGCCTTCGAGGAGGTGACGACCAACTCGGAAGCGCTCAAGGAACTCGGATTCGACAAGAAGTGGAGCGCAGCCATCTCAGAAGTCGCGAAGGAGAACATCGAGTTGCCATCGGTGACCATCGACGGCACTCTCGAGCTGAACTGTCCCGTCGCTGACGGAATCGACCATGTGAAGAAGGCTCTTGCGGTCGGCCTGGATTCCGATGATGGTGATATCAAGATTCATTACGTAGGTGCTCCGAAATACAAGATCACGATCACAGCCGAGGATTACAAGGTCGCTGAGCAACTGATGAAAGATTCCGTGCAGAGGATATCGAGTTCGATAGAGAAGCACGGTGGATCCGCGTCATTCAGGAGGAAGGAGGAGAAGTGAAGACACTCCTGAGGAAGTGTCCCGCGTGCAGGGAATACACCCTGAAGGACACTTGCCCTAAGTGCGGAGGGACAACATTCATGCAGATGCCCGCGAAGTACTCTCCCGACGACAGGTACGGGGAGTACCGGCGAAGGCTCAAGAAAGAGATGGCGGGAGAGCGTTAGATGGAAGACATAGTCGTTGTGTTCAAAGAGAGACCGAAGCTCCGTGACCCGATAATGGTCGAGGGGCTCCCAGGCGTGGGCAACGTCGGGAAGCTAGCTGCTGAGCACATGGTGGATCAGCTGAAGGCTGTGAAGTTCGCAGACATATTCTCCAAGTTCTTCCCGCCCCAAGTGCTCGTGAGCGACTCAGGCACGATAAGACTCGTGTCCAACGAACTATACTATGTCATGAGGCCCGAGATGCCCAATGACCTCGTCATACTCATAGGAGACTACCAGGGTCTGACCCCTGACGGCCAGTACGAACTCTCGGACAGGACCCTCCAGATAGCCAAGGAGTTGGGCGTGAAGCGCGTGTTCACGCTCGGTGGCTATGGACTGGGCAAGATGATCGAGAAGCCCAGGGTGCTCGGAGCCGCGACAGACCAAGAGCTCGTGGACGAGATGAAGACTTATGGGGTAACGTTCTCAAAGGGCGAGCCAGGGAGCGGCATCGTGGGCGCGAGCGGCCTGTTGCTCGGCCTGGGGTTGCTCTATGGCATAAGGAGCGCGTGTCTCATGGGCGAGACTTCAGGGTACTTCGTCGACCCGAAAGGAGCTCAGGCCGTGCTCGAAGTCCTCGCCAAGATCCTCAATGTGAAGATAGACTTCTCCGAACTCGAAAGCAAGGCCGAGCAGATCGATTTGATAACTTCGAAGCTGCGGGATGTGGAGCCACAGCCGGAGCCGAAGAGAGAGGACCTTGGATACATCGGATAGACTGGCCGGTCATGAATCGGCCCGGTGACTCATCAAAAAATAAAAAAATAGGGGGGAGGTAATCCTAATTGGTGAGTCGCTGAATAGAGTAGTTAGAGTGCATCCCATCCCGCTCTGACTGACTTCTATCCTACTTCTTCAGGTATTTTGTTTCGTATTCCTTAGCTTCTTCAAGGGCCTGTTCTGCGTGCTCGAACTTCTTCATTCGGTCGACGACCAACTCAAGCCGGGCATAGATGAGGTCTCGGATCCCCGCTCTTATCGCTTCGGACCGCGAGGGGAAGTCGTCTGCCTCCACGAGGAAGTCAAGGGCCTTTAGGTGCTTCTTCGGTATGCGGATAGTGATTTTCTCGGTATCTGGCTCCATCTTAGATCGCCCCACTAGACCCGCTTTCCCCGAGACGCCTTCTGTACCTCTCCTGCCTTACTAGCGTCGGACAAGCCCCTTATATTTGTGCGAAATATATAATACTTCGGTTTTCTTTGTCAAATCGCTTCGAATTACTTTCACACGGGCTTGTGCTGCTTCGAAAAACGCTTTATACGGATTTCCTAATAGGGTCAATTGTCCTGAGCTCCTGGCACGGATGACCCGACTTAGCTCAGACTGGTTGAGAGCGGCTGACTGTAGTGTGGTAATCGGCAAGACCGATCACAGTCGCTGAAATCAGCAGGCCCCCGGTTCAAATCCGGGAGTCGGGAC
>Ga0153916_10002087_pt1 | contig 14689 bp, 12 predicted proteins | sample Opewatmetagenome_FD_109642 | JGI IMG/M metagenome (GOLD analysis project Ga0153916, IMG submission 109642) | Freshwater wetland microbial communities from Ohio, USA - Open water 3 Core 3 Depth 4 metaG | ecosystem: Environmental > Aquatic > Freshwater > Wetlands | place: USA: Ohio, Lake Erie...
CGCTTCATGCGCTCGATCGCCTGCGTGCGGTCGATGCCCCAGCAGATCACCTTGGCGAGCATTGGGTCGTAGAAGTACGGGATCTCGATGCCCGAGAAGATGGAGCTGTCGACGCGGACGCCGGGGCCGCTCGGCTCGCTGACGAAGTCGATGCGGCCGAGCGACGGCAGGTAGTTGTTGTACGGGTCCTCGGCGGCGATGCGGCACTCGATGGCGGCGCCGCGGAGTTGCACGTCGTCCTGCGTGAAGCCCAGCGGCTCGCCGGCGGCGATGCGGATCTGGTCGCGCACGAGGTCGCGGCCGCACAGCCACTCCGTGACGGGGTGCTCCACCTGCAGGCGCGTGTTGACCTCGAGGAAGAAGAACTCCTGCGTCGCCGGGTCGAAGAGGAACTCGACGGTGCCGGCGTTGTGGTAACCGGACGCCTTCGCTGCGGCGACGCCCGCTGCCATCATCTTCTCGCGCGTCTCCGGCCTGACGACGGGCGACGGCGACTCCTCGAGCAGCTTCTGGTGGCGGCGCTGCACGGAGCACTCGCGCTCGCCCAGCGCGACGGCGTTGCCGTGCTTGTCCGCCAGCACCTGGATCTCGACGTGGCGGACGGGGGAGAGGTAGCGCTCCAGGAAGACGCCGCCGTCGCCGAACGCGGACAGCGCCTCGCTGGAGGCGACGCGGACGGCGTTCTCGATCTCCTCCGGGCTCTTCACGAGGCGGATCCCCTTGCCGCCGCCGCCGGCCGACGCCTTGATCATCAGCGGGAAGCCGATGCCCGGCGCGAGCCGCACGGCCTCGGCGGCTTCGACCCGGTTCTCGGTGCCGGGGACGACGGGCACGCCGGCGGCCATCATCGTCCGGCGGGCATTGACCTTATCGCCGAGCAGGATGACGGACTTGGGGTCGGGGCCGATGAAGGTGATGCCGGCGCCGGCGCAGGCTTCGGCGAACTCCGTCCGCTCGCTCAGGAAACCGTACCCGGGATGTATGGCGTCGACGCCGGCGGCCTTCGCCACCTCGAGGATCTTCTTGTAGTTGAGGTAGCTCTCGAGCGGCGGTCCTTCGCCGATGTGGTACGCCTCGTCGGCGTAGCGGACGTGGAGCATGTTGCGGTCGACCGTCGAGTAGACGGCGACGGTGGAGATGCCCATCTCGCGGCAGGTGCGCATCACCCGCAGCGCGATCTCTCCGCGATTGGCGACCAGGATCTTCTTGAACAACCGAGCTATACCTTGTCCGGGCGCCCGGCGCCGTCGCGGGCGAGCAACGCACTTCTTAACATAGATCGTCCGGTCAGGGTAGGTGCCCGGGTCAGGGGCGCGCTGCCGTCACAGGTTCCACTTGTTGCTGACGACGACCTCCAGCCCGGCCGTCACCTTCTGCACCTCGACGTGCGTGGTGCTGCCGATGCGGCGGTACTGCAGCGTGACGTGGCCGTTGCCGACGCGCAGTCCTCGCACGTGGACCGACGAGAGCCAGTACGGCAGCCGCGGGTTGACGATGCGTAGCCGCCGCTCCGGCGCTTCCGCCTTCAGCCCCAGCATGGCCTGCGTGATCAGGGGGAAGGCGCCCGCCGCCCACGATTGGGGCCGGCAGGCCACGGGGTAGGGGACCGGGGCGTTGTGCGCCGAGCGCATGTCGCCGCCGAACAGCTCGGGCAGGCGGAAGTAGGGGAAGGCGGCGGCGGCGTCGAACAGCGCCGTGGCCAGCTCGTTCAGCTCGTCTTCGAAGCCGTACATCTTGAACCCCATGGCGGCGATGCTGTTGTCGTGCGGCCAGACGGAGCCGACATGGTAGCCGATCGGGTTGAAGCGCGGGTTGCCGCCGCTCAGCGTGCGCAGCCCCCAGCCCGTGAACATGTCGTTCTGCATGAGCCGTGCGACCAGATCGGCGGCGCGCGCCGGCTCGACGAGGCCGCACCACAGGCAGTGCGCCGGATTGCTGGAGACCGTGGCGACCGGCTGACGATCGCCGTCGAGCGCCATCGCGAAGAAGCGCTGGTCGTCGAGCCAGAACTCCTCGTTGAAGCGGCGGCGGAGCGCCTCGGCCCGCGCCTGGTTCTCGGCCGCAAGCGCCGGCTCGCCGACTCGCTCCAGCACCGGGCCGAGGCGCCGCCGCGCGGCGTAGGCGTATCCCTGCGCCTCCGCCAGCGCGACCGGCGAGCTCGCCAGCGTGCCGTTGGCGTGGGGGATGGCGTCCCACGAATCCTTCCATCCCTGGTTGACCAGCCCCTTCGCGGAGTGTTTCTCGTAGGCCAGGTAGCCGTCGCCCGCCACGTCGCCGTAGGTGTCCATCCACGTGAGGGCCGCGCGGATGGCGGGGAGCAGCTCGCGCACGAGGCGCAGGTCGGCCGTCCACGCGTAGTATTCCGCGATCAGCATGAGAAACAGCGGCGTCGAGTCGATGCTGCCGTAGTACGGGCCATACGGCAGCTCGTCGGCGCGCGACAGCTCGTCGGCGCGCAGCTCGTGCAGGATCTTGCCCGGTTCTTCGTCGTGCGCGGGATCGAGCTTGCGCCCCTGCCATTTCGCGAGCAGGCGCAGGGTCGAGCGCGCGAGTTCGGGCCGGAAAGCCAGCAGCTGCATCGACACGATGCAGCTATCGCGGCCGAACGGCGCGTCGAACCAGGGCGTGCCGGCGGCCGGGTACGCCTCGCCCTCCTCGCTCTCGCTCCAGAGCATGCGGACGTCGTTGAGTGAGCGCTGGATCACGCGATTGAAGAACTCGTTGTCGGTGAACAGTTGGGTGACGCCGGCGCTCCAGCGGCGGTAGTCCTCCGCCACCATCTCGAACCGCCGCAGGTGCGTCGGCTGCGTCTCCTGTCCGTTGAGCGCGATGGAGAGGCGCAGCGTCGCACTCTCGCGCCGCTGCAGCGTCAGGCGGAAGGTCGCGCCGCTGGCGTCGAGATCGTGCGGCTTGAGGTCGAACTCGATCGTCGTCTCGCGCTCGCGGCCGTCGATGCCGAGATAGCTGTAGTGGATCGTACGCTCGCCGAGGTCAGGCGCGCGCGGCGTCCCGTAACGCTCGCGTTGGTAGCCGCGCACGTCGAAGATGTCCGCGAAATCGGCGTCGAACTCATAGTGCAGCGCGAGCGTCACCGGAAACGGGTTGAAGTTCGTGACCCGCAGCCTCTCCTCGATCACGTCGGCGGCGGCGCGCTGCCGGCGCAGCTCGATGCTGCCGCGGGGGATGCGATGGCCGTCGTGCGTCATCATCGTCGTATTCGTCATGACCTGCTCCATCGCGTAGCCAAGCTCGGCGGTGGAGAGGAGCATGACGGGGTCGGCGCCGTTCAGCGTGAAGTGATAGACCGAGAGGTGCCGTGTGTCAGCGTGGTAGACGCCGTAGCCCTGCCTGCCGCCGCGCGGCACGTTGCCGTGCGGATCGGTCAGGAGGAACGTGGAGCGTTCACGGATGACGAGGGCATCGCGGATGTCCTCGATGCCCATGGGTTCGCCCTCCGGGAGGGCGAACCATTCCTCGTCATCGGCTGCCGGCTGGGGTTCTGCGGAAATAGGTGAGCTCCTGTGTCACAGCGCCTTGTGCGCGCCCGCGCGGATGCCGGTGGCGGGGGCCACGCGGAGCTTGTTGATCACGTCGATGACGCCGTCGTGCCAGCGCACCAGCTCCTCGATCGCTTGCCGGTGCGCGACCGACGGCACGCTGCCGGAGAGCGATGCCAGGCCGTGCTCGAACTCTACGACGACCGAGCCGCCGGGCAGGTTCATCGCCCGTTCGATGTACGCGTTGAGCGCCTGCGCCACCTCGGCGTCGGGGGCCATCTCGGTCTGTAGCACCAGGCGGTTCTCCACGCGCGCGACGCACGGAACGTCCGTCACGGCGCGAGCGATGGCGTCGCGCTCTTGCGCATGGCGCGCCGTGCCGCGGACCGACACGACGCCGTCGCGCACGTCGATCCGTGCGCGCTCCGCGATGTCGCCGCCGAGCCTGGCCAGCGCGCGCGCCGCTTCCTGCATCACGTGCTCGTCTTCCGCATGGCCGGACAGCGCGACGCGCATTTCGTTCGTCACCGGCAGGCCCGTGACGCGGGCGGCGAGTTCTCCCGCCAGGCGCTTCTGCTCGTAACACGTCGCGACGCCGTGCAGGTGCACGCAACCCTCCACGATCTCCACGTGCGTGTCGTTGATGTGCAGGTCCGCGAGCGCCCTGAGCAGGGCGGCCGGGCCGGGTCCGCCGCTCGTCCTGGTTGTCATGCGACGATGCTCTCTTTCCGTGCCGGCAGCGCCGGCTCGACGCCGTCGACACTGAAGCTCCGCGACCAGCGGGGCCGGTCCAGGATCTCCTCGTACACGCGGAGGTAATTGGCGCCCATAATCTCGGGGGAGAAGTGCGCGCGCACGTGTTCGCGGCAGGCGTGCGGGTCGATCGCGCCCACCATCCGGACGGCCTCGACCATGTCGTCGACCGTATCGACGACGAAGCCGGTCTTCTCGTGGACGATGAGCTCGGGCGCGCTGCCGCGGCGGAAGGCGATCACGGGTGTGCCGCACGCCATCGCCTCCGGCATGACCAGGCCGAACGGCTCCTCCCAGGTCAGCGGCATGAGGAGGCAGTGCGCATTGCGGTACAGCTCGCGCTTCTGCGTCGCGTCTGCCTCGCCGAAGAAGACGATCTGCTCGCCGTCGATCAGGTCGCGCATCACCTCTTCGAAGAAGCGCCGGTCATAGGCGTCGACCTTGCCGGCGATGATCAGGCGGCGGCCCAGCCGTTTGGCGACGTCGACCGCGTGCTGCGGGCCCTTCTCAGGTGCGACGCGGCTGAGGAAGAGCAGGTCTTCGCCCTTCTCAGCTTGGAACGGGAAGGTCTCGACGTCGATCGCGTTGTACACGTGGCCGGCGTAGCGCGCCGGGCCCTGGCCTGGTGGCACGGGAGGGCGCTGTGACCGGCTGATCGTGTTGTACGCGCCCGTGTAGCGGTCCCAAATGAACTGCCCGTCCGGTGTCGTCAGGCAGTGCAGCGTCGTCAGCATGGGCGTGTCGATAGTGTGCGACATGGCCATCGGCAGCTCGCCGGCGTGGTTGTGGACGATGTCGCAGCCGCGCGCTTCCCTGAGGGCCATGGCGATATGCATCCAGTCGTACGGGCTGCGCTCCGACAGGTCGTCGGCCCGCCGCAGGCTGCGGGGATACGTCGCCAGGTGGGTGGCGCTGGTGGATGAGTCGCCGCTGGCCGCGAGGATGACGTCGTGCCCGCGGCGCACGAGTTCCTCGGTGAGGAGGCTGACGACTGCCTCCGTGCCTCCATAGGCCGGCGGCGGCACCGCCTCCCACAATGGGGCAAGTTGCAGAATGCGCATCGACGTTCTCCAGTTCGACGAGCAGGCCGCCAGAGCGGCCCGCAACCTCAGATTCTTCGGTTGTGCGAAATCAGGAGCAGCGGGTGGTCGAAGCGGTTCGCCAGATGGCGAACGATCTTGTGCTTACTTCTTACCACCATTGCGGGAGACTTTCAACAGGTAGATGGCAGGTTTCAGTGTTTTGCGGCTTTGTGATGGATTGCCCGTTGCCGTTGTCCGTGCCCGTCTGAGTGCGGCCCCATCGTGCGCGACGACGATCGGGCGGCGCCCGCTTGGTCGATACACTGAGCACGATGGACCCGTACGTACACGACGCCGTCCTGGACATGCTCGCGGCCCGCAACGAGCTGATGGCCGAGCTGTCGCAGGTCGGCGAGCGCGACTGGGAGCGTTATGTGCCGTACGGCTCACGCACGCTGCACGACCTGCTAGCGCACCTCGCAGGCGCCGATGGCGCATGGGCGCAGGCGGCGCCGGGGCTGCTCAAGGGTGAGGCGGATGAGCGCGCACCGCTGAGCTTGGCGGAGGCGCGCGCCGCGCGCGAGCGCGCGATCGAGCGCGGCCGATCGCGGACGCCGGCCGATCTGCTGGAGGAGATGGATCGCCGGCGCAGGCTGCTCCTGAGCCTGTATGATCTGCTGGAGCCGCGGCACCTGGCGCTCGCGCTGAAGAGCTTCGGCGAGCGGCACAACTCCGTGCGCGAGCGCATCTGGCTCGGCTATCACGACCGTCTGCACGCCGCCGACGTGCGGCGCGCGCTGCGCATGCACTGGCACCCGCAGGATCTGCGCTTCCTGCTGGAGGTGCGGCCGGCGGTCGATGCGCTCGCGCCGGACGACACGCTGTACGTCATCTACAGCGTCGACCCCGTGTGCTGGGAACAGCCGTCGCCGTTGCCGGGGTGGAGCTACCGGCAGTTGCTCGCGCACATCGCGACCGGGGACTGGGTGCTGCAGGGACACCTGCGCCACATCATCGAGCGCGGCGAGGTGGCGCCGTGGCCCGACGTCGATGCGGGCAACGCGCTGCGGATCGGTGAACGTGCGCAGTCGACCGATCGGCAACTCACCGAGGAGTATCTGTCGATGCGGCACGAGACGCTGCGGCTGCTGTCGCAGCTTGAGCCGCGGCACCTCGCCCTGCCGATCGAGCTATGGTGGGAGCCGCGGCCCAACGAGCACACCGTGCTCGACTACCTCCTGCGGTTCGAGCGGCACGACCGCGCCCACCGGGAGCAGCTCCGCGGGGCGATGAAGTACGCGCGTGCGCGGGGAGGCACGTGATATGCCGTTATTCAAACGCACGCCGAAGAGCGTCGCACCGCCGTCCATCGATCTGCCGCCGGGCGAGGAGGTAGAGCGCGCCACGGCCGTGACGCTCCTGCACGGCAAGACGGCGATCAAGGGCAGGCTTTTCATGACGAACCGCCGCCTCATGTTCGAGGCGGCGAAGGGCGATGCCCGCTGGATGGTCCTGCCGTACGGCGAGGTGGCATCGGCGGGGCTGTACCGCGCGATGCACGCGCCGGGCGCCACCGGGCGTTGTCTCGCGATCGAGACGACGAAGGGCGAGCAGGTCTGGTGGTGGTTCGGCGAGAAGGAAGAGCAGGTGTGGCTCCCGCTCGTGCGGGAGCGGGCGCAGGCCGCTCGTGCCGCCGCGGAGGAGACGGCGGACTAGCCGCGCTCGGCCTCCAACTCCTCCACGCGCGCGCGGAAGCGCCGGACGGCCATCCGCAGCGCCTCCTCGGCGTCGACGTCGTGCTCGCGGGCGAGGGCCACCACGCCGAACAGCAGGTCGCCCCACTCCTCCGCGCCGGCGCCCCGATCGGCGAGGCGCTCGATCGCTCCGCGGAGTGTCGCCGCATCCGGGGCGGGCGGCGCAAGGCCACCCTTGGCCGCGCGCGACTGGACGGACTGCGCCTGCGCCAGCGCGGGCATCGCCTTGGGCACGGCGTCGAGCAGGCCGGCGTGCGGGCGCTCTGCCTTCTTCAGCGCCTCCCAGTTGCGGACGACCTCGTGCGCGCCCTCGACGGTGACGTCGGCGAAGACGTGCGGGTGGCGGCGGATGAGCTTCGCCGCGATGCCACCGAAGACATCCTCGATCGTGAAATCGCCGGCGTCCTCCGCGACCTGCGAGTGCAGGACGACCTGCATCAGCAGGTCGCCCAGCTCCTCGGTCAGGCGGTGGGGGTCGCCGTCGTCGAGTGCGTCGAGCGCCTCGTACGCCTCTTCGAGCAAGAAGCGTTTGAGCGTCTCGTGTGTCTGCTCCAGGTCCCACGGGCAGCCGCCGTCCGGCGAGCGGAGCCTGGCGACGACGGCGCGCAGACCCTCGAACGAGCGCTGGTCTTCCGTGAGCGACAGCGGCGGCACGTAGATCGACGCGAGATGGTCGAACGTGTCGGCGCGGTCGACCTCGGCAAGCGTGGTGTCGATGACGCGCGCGTCGGCGGTGCCGGCGTCGCGGACGATGCGCACGGCGTGCTCAGGCGGGTACTGTTCGAGCAGCGCCAGCTTGGCCTGCGAGGCGGCGCGGCGGTCGTACACCTGAGCGATGACGGTCGGGCGCTCGGGGACGAGCAGCCGGCGGTGCGGCATGAAGGAGAGCGCGTCGAGTACGAGGAGGCCGTCCGCCAGCGGATCCAGGCGCAGCAGCGGCGCCAGCACGTCCACGAAACTGATGCCGGCGACGACGCTCGTCTCGATGCCGGCGGTGGGCGCCCGTTCGAGCAGCGCCCGCACCGTCGCCTCGCCAAAAAGCGGGTGGCCCGGGACGGCGTAGACGGCGCCGCGCGCCGCCGCGATCGTCAGCACTTGCTCAACGATCGTCTCGTACACCTCGTCGAACGAGGCGCCGCGCTGGTAGATGTCGTCGAAGGATTCATAGCGAGGGCCGCCGGGCAGGCCGGCGACGGTCGGGTGGCGCGCCGTCCGCAGCCACACCTCGGGCGCGGCCGCCAGCAGGTCGCGCGCCTCGACGGTGAGGAGGGAGGCGGCGCCGGGCCCGAGGCCGACGATCGTGAGATGGTGGGGTTGCGTCACCCTCGCATTATCGCCTCCGCTCATGACGCGAGGAAGATTGACGGCGTCCGGTGGCTGCCGCGTGGCTGCGAGGGGTAAGCTCCATGCATGGTGAGCGACGGCGGGGCGCCGGCGGACGGCGGAGTGCTTGACAACGCAAGGCCGCAGGAAGAGAATGCGGGTGCGGCGGCGGGGCGGCAGAGGGAAACCCACATGGGCTTCGCCCGCATGCTCGCCACGCTGGTCTTCATCGTCGCGCTTCCTCTCGCGCTCCTCACGTCCAACATCCGTATCCTCGTCAACGCCCCGCCTGTCTACAACTACGCCTTCGACCGCTACAACGCGGAGGACGCCACCGGGCTCTCGCGCGCCGACCTCGACAGCACGGCGGCGGCGCTGCGCCGCTACTTCAACAACGGCGAGACGACCTTCTACCACACGGTGACCGAGGGCGGCCTGCCCGCCCCCGTGTTCAATGCCCGCGAGACGCGCCACATGGAAGACGTGAAGCGGCTGATCACCGCCGTCGACTGGCTGCAGGAGGCCGCGGTGGTGTACGTACTGGCGTACGTCGTGTCGTTCTTCATCTGGGCGCGCGAGGGCAATGTCCGCCAGCTCGCGACGCAGAGCCTCGTCGGCCTGGGGCTGGGCGTCGTGGTCGTCGGCGGCCTGGCCATCTTCGCCGCGACCGGCTTCGACGCGGCGTTCACACGCTTCCACGAGGTGCTGTTCCGGAACAACGACTGGCAGTTAGACCCGGCCACCGACCATCTGATCCAGATGTTTCCGGAGGGCTTCTGGCGCGACATGACTGTCGCGCTCGGCGTGATGTGCGCGCTGGAGGCGCTGCTCGTCGGCAGCGTGGCGGGGATCTACCTCATGGGCAGCCGCAGCGAGCGCCGCCACCTCTCGGGCAGTCTCGACGTCAAGGCGTCAAGCACGCAGGCTGCTTGAAGCGATCCACGATCCGGTTGAGCCAGACCCGTTCCGTCATCAATACTGCGGTCGCGCCATGGGGATGCCTGAGCCTCGCGCGGGGAAGCTGATCGCCTTGACTCTGATCGCCGGTCTGGTTTCCGCGCTGGCGGGCGGGTGCGGGCCTCGCCCGCGCGGGGGGGGCGTGGCGCAGTGCGCTCAAGTCCTTCGGCGCCCCGCTAGCGGTTTACGGAAGCCGCTGGAAGATCGTCGCTGCCGGGCCGTCGTACACCGTGGCGTAGCGGCTGTCGCCGCGGAGCGCCGCTCGCAGCGCCGCGCAGCACTCGTGCTCGTCTTCGACGATCAGTTCGATGCGCGGGGCGAGCTTCGGCAGGTAGACGTAGTCGAAGCCGATGCCGGTGTCCCGCGCCCACTGGTCGATGCAGGCGACGCCCTTCGACGCGCACTTCTGTGCGTCGTCGTACGCCTTGAGGCGCGCGCGGAAGCTGTCGCCCGTCCGCCACTCGTAGCCCTGCGTCGTGACGACGCTCTGGCGCTCACCCAGAACGGGGAACCACTCCGTCGTGCGGTCCAGCGCCCACTGGTCGCCGCTGACGATCAGGAACCTGCTGGACGGCGGCGTGTTCGCGGCCGACCAGTACATGGCGGCGCGCTCGTCGCCGCTGAGGCCCGTGAGCTGCCGCGGCGTCGACACCATGGCCGTCAGGAATGCGAACAGCGTGGCGCCGCCGAGCACCGCGACTGCGACACCGGAGGCGACGCGCTCGCCCGTTCGCGGTCGCGCATCCGCCGCGCCGGCGAGGCTCAGCGCCGGCACGCGCGTGACGAGCGGCACCAGCACGTCGGCGACGGCGACGCCCGCGAGCAGCGCCAGCGGCACCGTCGCATCGGTGCCGAGCGCGCGCGGGTCGAGCAGGGCGATGGCGACGAGCCAGCCGGGCAGCAGGTAGCGCCGGCCGGCCACGCAGGCCACGGCGCCGAGCACGCCGAGTGCCATCGCGATCGGGAACAGCAGCTCGTTGGTGAAGCGCAGCTCGATCAGCACGATCAGCGGGCTGGCGGACGAGCCGCTGCCGGCGACGAACGCAGCGGTGAACGGCGTCAGGCCGTGGCGCGCGACCATCGCCACCCACCACGGCGACGTCAGCGCGGCGACGCCCGCCGCGACGATCAGCGTCGAGACCATGCCGGCGCGGCTCCGGCCGTGCGCCAGGAAGAACAGCGCGCACGTGAACGCGGCGAACCAGGCCATCTCGATGTGGCTCAGCAGCGCCAGCGACCCGAAGATCGCGGCGGTGACAGCGTAGTGCCGCTGCCCGCGCGTGTAGAGCGCGTGGGCCGAGTGCATCGTCAGCAGCGCGAAGAGCAGCCCGAACGAGCGCGTGACGCCGCCGCCCATGATCATCCAGAGGAAGCTGCGCGGCACGAGCGCGAAGACGAGGACGGCGGCGACCGTCGCGACGCGCGACCGCAGCACATCGTGCGCCAGCAGGAAGAACGTGCCCACCGTCAGCGTGCTGACGACGAGCGGCAGGAAGCGGAACACGTTCGCCAGGCCCATGCCCGTGGCGTCGTCGATGAACCCCGCGACGTATAGCGTCAGCGGCGGGTAGACGAACGGCAGGTGGTCGCTGTTGTAGGTCGTCGTGGCGGGGAGGGCGTAGTGCGCGTGCTGGAGGTCGCGGACCATCTGGTAGAACAGGCCGCCGTCGTTCAGCGGGAAGTCGGAGCCCAGCACGAACCCGGCGCGCGCCAGGAAGCCGAGCGCGATCGCGGCGACGATTGCGGCGGCGTACGCGCGCGTCGAGATGGCAGCAAGCGGTGCCGGGTCGGAGTCTGGCCGGACGACGCGAAGTCGCGGCGGGTCGGCGGGAGCGGCCTGCTGTCGACGAAAGAACACGTTGAGAACCCCGCTAAGTATCGGCGGGGAGGGACACGGACAACGCTCTTCGCGTCCGCGGCTTGGGGTGCGGCGTGCTGATTAGGTGAATCCCCTACCTGCAATCGCTCACTTGCGCAGGTCGGCCGGGATGTAGGTGAACGGCACGGGCTCCCGCTCGACGGGGTTGCGCCCGCGCGCAAGCTCGTAACGGAGCCAACAATTGGCCTCGTCCAGCCACGCCAGCGGCGCGGCGAGCTGGCGCAGGTCGCGCACGTCCGCCTCCCGGCGTAAGTCGGCGAGCACCTTCGTGAGGTCGGTGGCGAGTTCAGAGAGGCGGTCCATCGGTGCCTCCTTGCACTGGGGTGAGACGCTATTTTACCGCTCCGCCGTCCGCCCACCAAGCGAGCGAGCAGCGAAGCGATGTTAAAATGGCGACCTATGGCCTCAGGCGCCTACCGGGACCTCCCGTCCGTCGATCGCATCATCACCGACCCGCGCGTGCGCGCCGCCGCCGCTCCGGACAGCTTGGCCGCGCAGGTCGCCCGCGACGTGCTGGACGAGGCGCGCGCCCGCATCGCGGCCGGCGGCGACGCGCCGGCGTTCGACGCCGTCGTCGAAGCGGTGACCGGGCGTATCGATGCGGCGGTGAGCCCGCCGCTCCGCCCGCTGATCAACGCGACCGGCGTGATCCTCCACACCAACCTCGGCCGCGCGCCGCTCGCGCCGGAGGCGGTCGAGGCGATGGCCGCCGTCGCGCGCAGCTACAGCAACCTGGAGTTCGACGTCGAGAGCGGCGCGCGCGGCTCGCGCCACACGATCCTTGAGCCGCTCCTCTGCCGCCTGACCGGCGCCGAGGCGGCGATGGCGGTGAACAACAACGCCTCGGCCGTGCTGCTGACGCTCTCTGCGCTCGCCGCCGGCCGCGAGGTGGTGCTGTCGCGCGGCCAGCTCGTCGAGATCGGCGGCGGCTTCCGCATTCCGGACGTTATGCGGCAGTCGCGCGCCAAGCTGGTAGAGGTCGGGACCACGAACCGCACCCGCGCCGCCGACTACGAGGCGGCGATCGGCTCGAAGACGGCGGCGCTCATGCGCGTGCACCCCAGCAACTTCAAGGTCGTCGGCTTCACGGAGACAGCGTCGTTGACGGAGTTGGCGCGCGCCGCGCGCGCCGCCGGCGTGCTGTTGCTCGACGATCTCGGCAGCGGCTGCCTGCTGGACACGACGCGTTACGGGCTGCCGGCGGAGCCGACTCCGCAGGCGTCGATCGCGGCTGGAGCGGACGTGGTGACGTTCTCGGGGGACAAGCTGCTCGGCGGGCCGCAGGGCGGGCTCATCGTCGGCCGGAAGGAGCCGCTGGCGAAGGTGAAACGCCACCCGCTCGCCCGTGCCGTGCGCCTCGACAAGGCGAGTATCGCCGGCCTGGCGGCGACGCTGCGGATTTATCTGGAGGGCGGCGCCGAGGAGGCGATCCCTGTCTGGCGCATGATCGCGGCGCCCATCGACGTGCTGGAGCGGCGCGCCGCCGCCATCGCGGCGCTGGTGCCGGGTGCGCGCGTGCTCGACGGCCGCTCGATGGTCGGTGGCGGCTCGCTGCCGGAAGAGAGCCTGCAGGCGCGCGTCGTGGCCGTCGAGCCGCCGCGCGGGCTGAACGCGACGGTGCTGGCGGCGCGGCTGCGCGCGCGGGACGTCATCGCCCGCGTCGAGGATGGGCTCCTGCTGCTCGATCCACGCACAGTCGATCCGGACGACGACGCGCGCGTGGCCGAGTCGCTGCGCGCGGCGCTGGCCTGACGCTCGCCCGCGGATCGGCTACGATGGACTCCGTCGATCTCCACAACCCATCGGAGCGGGAAGGCGGACCACGATGAGTCTCGATCTGCATGCCGGCGCGGACGTCGTCAGCCGCGACGGCCACAAGCTGGGCACGCTCAGCCGCGTCGTGGTGAACAAGGACACGCTCAAGCTGACGCACGTCGTCGTCGACACGGGCATCCTGCGCAGCGGCAAGCCGCTGTGGGAAGGCGGCTGGTCGCTGCCGCACGACCGCGTCGTGCCGCTCGCCGCGCTGCGGGAAGCCGGCTCCGACCGCATCGAGCTGACCATGACGGCCGACGAGTTCCGCGACCACTCCGTGAGCTATGACACGGAGGTGTTCAAACCGATGCCCGACCTCAAGCCGGGCAGGCTCGACACCTCCGACCTGCAGCGGTTCGTCACGTCGCTGCCGGGCGAGCCGGGGCCCTTCGTGATCACGGACGTGATGGCGAAGGCGACGGACGAGGTCGACATCAAGAAGGACTCGCCCGTGTGGCGCCTGAACCCGCACGAGAAGATCGGCGAGGTCGAGCGCGTGATCGTCGACGAGCCGTCGCGGAAAGTGACGGCGCTGGTGATCAAGCGCGGGTTTGTCTTTTCGCACGAGGTGGTACTGCCCGTGCGCCACGTCGTCGAGGTCGTCGAGGCGCTCGGGGGAATCGTGCGCATCGACATGGACGACGAGGCGCTGAAGCAGTTGCCGGAGTTCCGTGAGGCCGAAGAGGGCTGACGCGCGTATCCAGTTTCGGAAGGAGAGGCCATGTCCGTCGTACTGATCACCGGCTGCAGCTCCGGCTTCGGCAAGCTGGCGGCCGTCGAGTTCGCCCGGCGCGGCGACACCGTGTTCGCGTCGATGCGCAATGCCGCGAAGTCCGGCCCGCTGCTCGATGCGGCGAAGGCCGCCAGCGTGTCCGTCGAGGTGGTGGAGCTGGATGTGACCGACGCGCGCTCGGTGGACGCGGCGGTGGCTGACGTGCTGCGGCGCGCCGGCCGCATCGACGTGCTGGTGAACAACGCCGGACTCGGCATCCACGGCCCGCTCGAGGACTCGGACGACGACGAGGTGCAGCGCGTGTTCGACACCAACGTCTTCGGCCTGCTGCGCGTGACGCGCGCCGTGGCGCCCCACATGCGCGCGCAGGGCACCGGCACGATCGTCAATGTCGGCTCGCTCGCCGGCAAGGTGACCGCGCCGTTCGGTGGGGTCTACTCGGCGAGCAAGCACGCGGTCGAGTCGATCAGCGACGCGCTGCACTTCGAGCTGCACCCCTTCGGCGTGCGCGTCGTGCTCGTGGAGCCGGGCGGCTTCGAGACCGAGTTCGGCGCCAACCGCGTGATGCAGCGCCGCTTTACGGAGGGCTCGGCGTACGCCGAGCTGGAGCGCCGGTTCGAGGAGCGCACGTCGCGCCTGCCGGGAGCCGGCGAGCGCGCTGACGCCCAGCTCGTGGCCAACGTCATCGTCGACGCGGCGAAGGCCGAGCAGCCAAAGCGGCGCTACCTCGTCGGCCAGGACGCCGAGATGATCGGCGGCCTGCACAAGCAGATGTCCGATGAGGACTTCGAGAAGGCGATGCGCACGGCGCTCGACTTCTGGGAGTGACGGAGCAGCCATGACGGACGGCGAGCGCCCGCCGCTGCGCGCCCGCGACCGGCTGCTGCCGCTGGGCCGCCGCACCTACGTGATGGCGATCCTCAACCTGACCGACGACTCCTTCTCCGGCGACGGCA
>Ga0153916_10002088_pt1 | contig 14688 bp, 13 predicted proteins | sample Opewatmetagenome_FD_109642 | JGI IMG/M metagenome (GOLD analysis project Ga0153916, IMG submission 109642) | Freshwater wetland microbial communities from Ohio, USA - Open water 3 Core 3 Depth 4 metaG | ecosystem: Environmental > Aquatic > Freshwater > Wetlands | place: USA: Ohio, Lake Erie...
GCCGACATGGTCGATGCCACCTACTACAAGAAAGGCGCCGTAACGCCGGAGCAGCTGACCGGAATGGTCGTTCGCTATGCTGCCCCCGCTGGCCAGCCGATCACTGGAGCATCGCTTGTCAAACCCGGCGACCGCGGCTTTCTTGCCGCAGCACTCGGCCCCGGCATGCGCGCGGTGACGGTAGGCGTGTCCGCCACCTCGGGCGTCGCCGGCTTTGTCTTCCCTGGCGATCGCATCGATCTGGTGCTGACCCAGGATGTCTCGGGCAACGAAGGCGAAACCTTGAAGGTCTCGGAGACGATCGTCCGTAACATCCGCGTGCTCGCCACCGACCAGAAGATGGTCGAGGAAGTCGATGAGACCACCGGCAAGGTGAATGTGCGCCCCAGCTCCAACGTAACCCTCGAGGCGACCCCGAAAATCGCCGAGAAGATTGCGGTCGCGCAGACCATCGGCACGCTTTCCCTGTCGCTGCGCTCGATCGCCGACAATATGAGCGAACTGGAACGAGCGATTGCCGACGGCGAGATCGAAGCACCAAAGAGCGACGATCCTGCTACCGAAAAACGCTTGTTGGCGGCCATCGCCGCGCGCCCGAACGACAGTCATACGACGATAACGACGGGCGGCGAAGTCTCGCGCTTCCAGCGCTCCACGGTTCCGGCCAAGTCGTCCGGCCCCGAGGAGGCCGAAGCGAAGCGCATCGCCGCGCAGCTTCAGATCCGCACGCTGCGCAAGCAGCTCGCCCAGCAAACCCCTGGATCGGCCATCACCGTCCGTCGCGGCAGCACGACCGCTGACGCCGGCGCCACCCCCTCTTCTGCCGGAGGCTTCTGATCATGCGCCTTAGGACCCATCTCATGAGCGGCGCAGTCGTCGCCGCCGGCCTGGCCACCATGTTTGCGGCAACCATTCCCGCAGCGCGCGCCGATGTTGGCGGAGCATCCATCCAGTCCGCTGCTACCGGCGTGACCCTCGCCGTCGGCCGCGGCACCCTGGTCCGGCTTTCAAAACCGATCTCGGACGTCTTCGTGGCTGATCCCGCGATCGCCGATGTTCAGGTCCGCAGTCCGACGATGCTCTACGTCTTCGGCAAAGGCGGCGGTGAAACCTCGGTCTACGCAACCGACCGGGCCGGCAATGTTGTCTATTCCGCGAATGTACGCGTCGGCAACAATTTCGATCAGGTGCGATCGATGCTGCGGACCGCGATGCCCGATGCCAAGATCGAGGTCACGCCGATGAACGGCATGGTGCTGCTGTCTGGTACCGTCGCCGCACCCGATGACGTCGAGGAGGCCAACCGCCTTGTCCAGGCGATCGTCGGCAAGGATACCCTGATCGTCAATCGGATGAAGACCGCGACGCCAATGCAGGTCACCCTGCAGGTCAAGATCGCCGAAGTCAGCCGCAACCTGCTCAAGGAAATCGGCGTCAATCTGCTGACCCGCGATACCACGGGCGGCTTCCAGTTCGGTATCAGCCGCGGTCGCAATTTCGGATCGATCGGCCCTGCTGATCTGTCTGCCCTCCCCAAGCTCGATGCGTCCTCGATCTTCGGTCTTCCGGCCGGCTCGATCAGTCTGCCCTTCGACGTCACCACCGGGCAGTTCGTCACCGGCGGCACCGCTTTCGATTTCACCAATTTCGCCAACGGCAAGACCGCGCTCAACTTCGCAGGCAAGCTGTTCGGGCTTGATGTCGCCTCGGCACTCGACCTGCTGGAAACCTCCGGTTCGGTCACCATGCTCGCAGAACCGAGCCTGACCGCGCTGTCGGGAGAAACCGCAAGCTTCCTGGCGGGCGGCGAAGTGCCCATTCCGGTTTCCCAGGATCTCGGAACGGTTACCATCGAATATAAACCTTATGGTGTCGGCCTTGCCTTCACGCCCACCGTTCTTAACGATGGCCGCATCTCACTGCGCGTCCGCCCCGAGGTTTCGGAACTCGATGTCGCCGGATCGATCCAGCTCAACGGCTTCCGGGTTCCCGGATTGCTGACGCGCCGGGTCGAGACGACGGTCGAGCTCGGCTCCGGTCAGAGCTTCATGATCGGCGGCCTGCTGAAGAACAATACCGGCAACACGACCGACAAAGCCCCCTGGCTTGGCGATCTGCCAATTCTGGGCGCGCTGTTCCGGTCGAACAGTTTCCGGCGCAATGAAACCGAACTGGTGATCGTGGTGACGCCCTATCTGGTGAAGCCTGTGTCAGCCGAGCAAATCCGCCTGCCGACCGACGGCTACCGCGCTCCGACCGATTTCCAGCGGGTTTTCGGCGGGCAGGACTTCGACGGCAAGAGCGGGGCCAAGCCGCCAGCCGCGAAGGTTGCTCCATCACCATCCGGAGCGGCATCGCCCGCCCCGTCAAGCAGCTCGGCCACGCCGGGCTTCTCCCTGAACTGAGGAGGCGGACGTCATGATCAACCACAACAAACGCTACCGCCCATTGATCGCCGCTGTGTTTCTCGCGACAATTGCCGCCTGCGGACCGGTCAATCGCGGCCTCGAAACGACGCACGTCCCAACCGTCAGCCGCAGCGACATCGCCTATGATGTCCCCGCTTACGGCGCTGGGCTTAGCGAAAGCAGCCAGACCGCCCTCGACAACTGGTTCCGCTCGATCCGCCTGCGCTACGGCGACCGGGTGACCGTCGACGATCCCGATGCCGGAGGTGCGGAGCAGCGCCGGGCCGACATCGCCAGCGTCGTCGCACGGCATGGCCTCTTGCTCGACGACGTATCGCCGGTCACCAGCGGCGCTGTACCGTCAGGATCTGTGCGGATCGTCGTCACGCGATCGACTGCGACGGTTGAAGGCTGTCCCGACTGGAGTCGAAAAAGCCAGCCGGAACTCGCCTCCTCAACCAGCTCCAATTATGGCTGCGCAACCCGCAGCAATCTGGCAGCCATGATTGCCGACCCCAATGATCTGGTTTCGGGTCAGCCTTATGAAGGCAGCGAAGCGACTTCGACCGTCAAGGCGGTGAAGGCATGGCGCGACTCTCCGCCGACCGGAACCAGGGATCTCGAAAAGATAAATACTGGAGGACAATAATGAACGCGCCATGGAGCCAAGGCCGTAAAACGGCCGCCAGCACTCGCGAGCCCTTCCAGGCATTTGTCTGCGATGAGGCGACCGCCGAAGCGCTGAAGCCGATCGCAGCCGAAATCGGCTGGTCGGCCGAGAAGATCAACAAGGGCGGCCTGCGCAATGCGATCCAGACCCTGTCGGTCTCCGCAAGCCCCCACGTGCTGTTCGTCGACATGTCGGAATCGGGTGATCCGCTCAACGACATCAACGCGCTCGCCGAGGTCTGCGAACCGGGAACCGTGGTCATCGCCAGTGGTCTGCTCAACGATGTTCGCCTCTATCGCGATCTGCTGGCCAGCGGCATTCAGGATTACCTTCTGAAGCCGCTCAATCCGGACCAGATCCGTGAGGCGTTCATGGGCGCCCAGGCAATGCTGATGGCCCCGCGCCAAGGGGCCGGCGAAGACATGACCCACCCCCGCTTCAGCGTGGCCGTTGTCGGCGTGCGCGGCGGCGTCGGGGCATCGACGATTGCCACCTCGGTTGCCTGGCTGATGGGTGAAAAATTCGGCCGTTCGACCGCATTGCTGGATCTGGATGTACATTTCGGCACAGGCGCGCTGGCGTTCGACCTTGAACCTGGCCGCGGTCTGACCGATGCGATCGAGAATCCAAGCCGTATCGACGGGTTGTTCATCGAGCGGGCAATCGTGAAAGCCAATGACAAGCTGGCGATCCTCTCGGCCGAAGCACCGATGAATCAGCCTATGGTGGCCGACGGCACCGCCCTGTTCCAGTTGCAGGAGGAGATGCGCGGAACCTTCGAGGCCGTCGTGATCGATTTGCCGCGCGGGCTCATGGTCCAGCACCCCCACCTGCTTTCCGACACCTCGGCGATCATCGTTGTGACGGAACTGACCCTGGCGGGAACGCGGGATACGATCCGTGTCCTGTCGTGGCTCAAATCAAACGCGCCGGGCATAAAGGTCATTGTCGTGGCTAACCGCTGCGCCAGCGGCGGCGAGATGGAGATCTCCAAGCGAGACTTCGAAGCATCGATCGAGCGAAAGATCGACTTTTCCATAGCGGTCGATGCCAAGATGGCGGTGGCAGCGGCCAAGCATGGCAAATGCCTCGCCGAAGCCGCGATCAATGCGAAGACCGGGCACGCCCTCACCGTGCTGACCAACGCCGTGCTGCATAATGTCGACAGTCAGGCAGAGGATGGTTCGTCCGAAGGCGAAGGTTCGAAATCGCTGCTGGGCAACTTCAAGACGCTTCTGAAGGCGAAAACCTTGGTGAAAAAGCAGAAGTAGGAAGATAGCCGGCGATGAGCAATCTCTTGCCAATCCTGATTCTCGCAGTCGGCATCTTCGCCGTCCTTGCCTTGCTGTTGCTGGCCTTTTCAGGCCCGGGTGGCGGGAAAGGTATGTCGAAACGGCTTGAGGCTGTGCGCGAGCGCCACAGCAACAGCCAGGAGGTCATGGCGCAGGTCCAGATGAAGCGTATCCTCCAGCGGCGCGACAGCGACATGGACAAGCTGGTCAAGCGGTTCGTGCCGAACCCCGCGCTGCTGCGGCAGCGGCTGGAACGGACGGGAAAGAACTGGACGCTGGGAAGCTATGGCGGCACCTGCGCCGCAATCGCCGTGATCGTGACGATCATTCTGTCGATCCAGGGGTTGCCGCTGCTGCTCGCGATCATCGTCGGCCTGTTCCTGGGCCTGCTGATCCCGCACAAGGCGGTGTCGATCCTGATCAACCGCCGGGCGGAGAAATTTAACGCCCGCTTCCCGGATGCGATCGAGTTACTGGTGCGCGGCCTCAGATCCGGTCTGCCGGTTTCGGAAACCCTGACCGTCGTAGCCAAGGAAGTGCCCGACCCGGTCGGCAGCGAATTCCGGAGCATCTCCGACAAGATCCGCATTGGCCGGACCATGGACCAAGCGATGCAGGAGACCGCCGACCGGCTGGGCACTGCGGAATTCCAGTTTTTCTGCATCACCCTGGCGATCCAGCGCGAAACCGGCGGCAATCTCGCTGAAACCCTGTCGAACCTCTCCGACGTGTTGAGAAAGCGCGCCCAAATGAAGTTGAAGATCCGGGCGATGTCCTCCGAGTCCAAGGCCTCCGCCTATATCGTCGGCTCTCTGCCGTTCATCGTGTTCGGTCTGATCTGGTCAATCAACAACGCCTACATGAGCAAGTTCTTCGAGGATGAACGGCTGATGATCGCGGGCGGCGGCGGATTGATCTGGATGAGCATCGGCGCCTTCATCATGGCCAAAATGGTCAGTTTCGAGATCTGACGCGATGGAACCGCAAACCCCCTCCCTCATCTTTGGTCTGACCGCCATTGATATCGCCACCCTGCTGGCGGCTGTCGCAACCTTCGCGGTGATGGTCGCGATCTGGGCCGCGACCACGGTACGCGACCCGATGGCCAGCCGGGTCAAGGCGCTTCAGGAGCGCCGCGAACAGCTCAAGGCAGGGATCACCGCGCCGCGGCGGCGCGCCAGCCTGAACCAGCGCGCCGAGGCCACCGACCTCATGCGCAACATCCTGAAGAAGCTGTCCGTCCTCCAGGATGAACAGATGAAGCTGGCGAAGCAGCAGCTGGCGCAGGCGGGAATCCGCAACAAGGATGCGGCGGTTGCGGTCATTTTCGCGCGTGCCATGCTGCCGATCGTCATCGGCGGAACGATGTGCGTGGGCGTGTATCTGCTCGGCTGGTTCGATCATCTTTCCGAGCTGAAGCGGTTCGGCATCGCGGCCGGTTCGCTGCTTCTGAGTTACAAGGCCCCGGACATTTACGTGCAGAACATGGTCGGCAAGCGCACGGCTGCGATCCGCAAGGGTCTGCCGGATGCGCTCGACCTTCTGGTGATCTGCGCCGAAGCCGGGCTTACCGTCGATGCCGCGTTCAACCGGGTCGCCCGCGAACTTGGCAAGGGCTTCCCCGAGCTCGGCGACGAATTCGCCCTCACCGCCATCGAACTCAGCTTTCTGACCGATCGCCGGACCGCGTTCGAAAATCTTGCCTGGCGCGTCAATCTGGACTCTGTTCGGGGTGTGGTCACGACGATGATTCAGACCGAGAAATACGGCACCCCGTTGGCATCGGCCCTGCGCGTTCTGTCTGCAGAATTCCGCAACGAGCGGATGATGCGTGCGGAGGAAAAGGCAGCGCGCCTGCCAGCGATCATGACCGTCCCGTTGATCTGCTTCATCCTGCCGGTGCTGTTCATCGTCATCCTTGGCCCGGCGGCCTGCGCGATTTCGGACAACTTCATCAATCGCTGAGGATCAGGAAGCGGGCCGAAAGGCCCGTTTCCGGTAGCATCTCGCAAGGCTTCGTCCGATTTAAAGCGCCTCAAGCACCGCCGCGACATATTCGCGGCGGCAAATGAGCAAGTCGGGCACAAGAGTGTCAGCGCGATTGTAGACGAGCGGACTGCCATCAAGCCGGGTCGCATTCAGGCCGAAGGCAAGTGCGACCGCCGCCGGAGCGCAATTGTCCCATTGATACTGGCCGCCGGCATGCAGATAGATGTCGCCCTCGCCAAGGATCACGGCCATTGCCTTGGCTCCCGCCGATCCCATCGCGACCAGATCCGCGCCGAGTTGACGGGCGATCCGCTCCGCCTCGCGCGGCGGCCGAGTCCGGCTGACGAGCACACGCGGGCGTTCCGGCAAGGGCGGCAAAGCCTCGGGCCTGTCGGATCGAAAGACCATCCCGCGCCCCGGCAAGGCGACCGCGCCGACCACCGGAGCGCCATCGATGGCCAGCGCGACATGCACCGCCCAGTCCGTCCGGCCTTCCGAATATTCACGGGTCCCGTCCAACGGATCTATGATCCACACCCGCCGGCGAGCCACGCGGTCGGCATCCGATCCGCCTTCCTCCGAAAGCAGCGCATCGTCCGGACGCGCGGCGCGCAACGTATCCAGTATCAGCTTCTGGGCGGCGGCATCGCCGGCATCGCCGAGGGCTTTGCCCGACAGCCCGCACTCCGCGCGGGTTTTCAGCAGCAGCACCCCTGCCGCTTCGGCGATCTCCGCGGCCAGGGCCGCATCTTGATCCAGCATGCTCATGCGCCGAGATACGCCACGATCAGATCGGCCGCGTCCTCGGGACTCACCGACGTCGTATCGATGCGGATCTGCGGATTCTCCGGGGTTTCATAGGGACTGTCGATGCCGGTAAAATTGCGAAGCATGCCGGCACGCGCCTTCTTGTAGAGACCCTTGACGTCGCGCGCCTCGGCAATGCTGAGCGGGGTATCGATGAAAATCTCGATGAAGTCGCCCTCGGGCAGCATGTCGCGCACCATCCGCCTTTCTGACCGGAACGGCGAAATGAACGCGGTCAAGACGATCAGCCCGGCATCGGTCATCAGCTTGGCGACCTCCCCCACCCGGCGGATATTCTCCACGCGGTCGGCATCGGTGAAGCCAAGATCCTTGTTGAGCCCGTGCCGCACATTGTCGCCATCCAGCAGGAAGGTATGGCGGCCAAGCGCGTAAAGCTTCTTTTCCACAAGATTGGCGATGGTCGACTTGCCGGATCCCGACAGGCCGGTGAACCACAACAGCTTAGGCGTCTGACCCTTTTGCGCGGCATGCGCTTCTCGGGTGATGTCGAGCGCCTGCCAGTGGACGTTCTGGGAACGCCGCAGCGCGAAATGGATCATCCCTGCCCCGACCGTGGCGTTGGTCATTCGGTCGATCAGGATGAAGCCACCAAGATCGTGGTTCTCGGCATAAGCCTCGAAGGGCACCGCGCGATCCAGCGAGATGTTGCAGACCCCGATGGCATTCAGCTCCAGCGTCTTGGCGGCGAGATGTTCCAGCGTGTTGACGTTCACCTGATATTTCGGCTGGGCGATGGTCGCCGACACCGTCTGCGTTCCGATCTTGAGCCAGTAGGGCCGGCCCGGCAGCATTGGCTGATCGGCCATCCAGACGATGGTCGCCTCGAACTGATCGGCAACCTCGGGCGGGTTGGCCGCTGCCGCGATCACCTGTCCTCGCGAACAATCGACTTCGGAATCGAGGGTGAGCGTGATCGCTTCGCCGGCGATCGCCTGATCGCGGTCTCCATCCATCGTCACGATCCTGGCGATCTTCGCGGTCTTGCCGCCCGGCAGCACCCGGATATCGTCGCCGGCGCGGATAGTGCCGCTGGCGATCAGGCCCGCAAAGCCGCGGAAATCGAGATTGGGCCGGTTGACCCATTGCACCGGCATACGGAACGGCTGGTTGATCAGCCGGTCATCCTCGATTGGCACATCCTCCAGATGCTCGAGCAGCGCCGGCCCCTGATACCAGGGCATGGTATCGCTCTTGGCGGTGATGTTATCGCCCCTGAGACCGGATATCGGAACCGCGAGAAAGCGCGAAATGCCGATTTCATTGGCGAAAGCGCGATAATCCAGCACGATCCTGTCGAACACCGCCTGGTCGTAATCGACGAGGTCCATCTTGTTGACCGCCAGCACGATGTTCCGGATGCCGATCAGATTCGCGAGATAGCTATGCCTACGGGTCTGGGTGAGCACGCCCTTGCGCGCATCGATGAGGATGATCGCGAGGTCGGCGGTCGAGGCGCCGGTCACCATGTTGCGCGTATATTGCTCGTGCCCCGGCGTGTCGGCGACGATGAACTTCCGCTTGTCTGTCGAGAAGAAGCGGTAGGCGACGTCAATGGTGATGCCCTGCTCGCGCTCGGCGGCGAGCCCGTCGACGAGCAGCGCGAAGTCGATTTCCTGGCCTTGGGTGCCGACACGCTTCGAATCGGCTTCGAGTTGAGCGAGCTGATCCTCGAAGATCATCTTCGAATCGTAGAGCAGGCGCCCGATCAACGTGGACTTTCCATCATCCACGCTGCCGCAGGTGATGAAGCGCAACAGCGACTTGTGCTGATGCTGGACCAGATAGGTGTCGATATCCTGGGCGATGAGGTCGGAGGAGCCGTAGGTCTGAACCGACATCAGAAATAGCCCTCCTGCTTCTTCTTCTCCATGCTGGCCGCCTGATCGCGATCGATCGCCCGCCCCTGCCGTTCGGACGTGGTGGTGAGCAATGTCTCCTGGATCACTTCGGGCAAGGTTGTCGCCTCGCTCTCGACGGCGCCGGTCAATGGATAGCAGCCCAAAGTCCGGAAACGGATCGAGCGCATCATCGGCTGCTCGCCTTCCTTCAGCGGGAAGCGGTCGTCGTCGACCATCAGGATCAGCCCGTCGCGTTCCACGGTCGGACGCGGCGCCGCAAAATAAAGAGGAACGATCGGAATGTTCTCGAGATGGATATATTGCCAGATATCGAGTTCGGTCCAGTTCGAGATCGGGAACACCCTGATGCTCTCACCCTTTGAAATCCGTGCATTATAGAGGCGCCAGAGTTCCGGACGCTGCGCCTTCGGATCCCAGCGATGATTGGCGGAGCGGAAGCTGAACACCCGCTCCTTGGCGCGGCTCTTCTCTTCGTCGCGGCGGGCGCCGCCGAACGCGACATCAAAGCCGAACTTGTCGAGTGCCTGCTTCAGACCCTCGGTCTTCCACATATCGGTATGCAAGGGGCCATGGTCGAACGGGTTGATCCCCTTCTCCAGGGCTTCTGGATTCTTGTAGACCAAAAGCTCCATTCCGCTTGCGGCCGCCATCTTGTCCCTGAGCGCATACATGTCGCGGAACTTCCAGGTGGTGTCGACATGCAGCAGCGGAAACGGCGGTGGGGCAGGAAAAAAGGCCTTGCGAGCAAGATGCAGCATCACGGCCGAATCCTTGCCGACCGAATAGAGCATCACTGGATGCTCGGCCTCCGCCACCACCTCACGCATGATGTGGATGCTTTCTGCTTCCAGCCGCTGAAGATGGGTCAGGGGATGATGGATGGTCTCGGACACTCGGTGTTCTCGCGGATTTTCTTGGGCGACGACTTACATCATGCCATCGCGCGGGAAGCCAGACACATCCAGAATGAAATTCTTTAAAGGCGACAACTGAAAGAGCTGGGAAGCCGCTGTGCCGTATCGATATGTGGGGAAAATGGTGGACGCGGCAAGGATTGAACTTGCGACCCCTGCGATGTCAACACAGTGCTCTACCACTGAGCTACGCGTCCACGAGGCGGCGCTCGTAACCCAAGCCAAAGCCGATGGCAAGGGTTCAGCGAAGGAAGAAATGGACGGCCTGTACAAAAAATCAGGCCGACTCACTGCCGATCAGGAACAGCCGGTCAACCTCGTCCACCAGATCCCGCAGATGAAAAGGCTTGGAGAGGACCTTGGCATCGCGTGCTGCATCGGGCGGACGGTTGAGCGCGACCGCTGCAAAGCCGGTGATGAACATGACCTTCATCGCCGGCGCCAGGGACGCCGCACGCTGGGCAAGCTCGATACCGTCCATTTCCGGCATGACGATGTCGGTAAGCAGGAGATCGAAAGTTCCCGTCACGACGTGCGGCAACGCCGCCGTACCGCGATCGACTGCCACCACCTCATGGCCGCCACGCTCGAGGGCGCGGGCGATGTAGGCTCGCATCGATTCATCGTCTTCCGCGAGCAGAATTTTAGCCATTTTTTCTCTTTGTCTCTGGCGGATGCAGCGTGTGGTGCCTAAGCTCCTAGGGGCGACAGCTTAAGAAAATACATCCGGCGCTGGCAAGCACTGGATGGCTATACACCAGGAGATCGCGAAGAGAATGAGCGAAGATGCCTTGCCGCAACCCTATCGCTTGCTCCCGGCCTCTGACCCAAGCCCGATCCTGCTGTCGGTGCCCCATAGCGGCCGCCATTATCCGCCCGCCCTGCTGGCGCAATCCAACCTGCCTATCAGCACGCTCCAGCGGCTTGAGGATCCGCTTGTCGATCACATCGCCGAAGTGGCTGGCGCAGCGGGCGCAGATGTAATTGCGGCACTCCCGGCGCGCGCCTGGATCGATCTCAATCGCAGCGAAACCGATCTCGACCCGACGATGTTCGCACCCCGGCCTGCGGATTACGATCACCCCGCTTCGCCGCGCATCGCCGCCGGCCTTGGACTTTTTCCCAAGCGTCTCGGCGACGGTCAACCGATCTACCGGGAACGGCTGCCGCTTTCGGAAAAGGAGGAGCGACTGAACGCGGCACACCGGCCGTTCCATCAGAAGATCTCGGCATTGCTGGATAACGCGCGCAGGCTGCACGAGACGGCTTTGCTGATCGATTGCCATTCAATGCCGCCCCTTCCCCGCCGCGGCCGGGAGCCCTCATGGGATGTCGTGATCGGAGATCGTTTCGGAACGAGCGCCGCCCCTTGGCTCATCGATGCCTTCGAGACGGCGTTTCGCCGGGCGGGCTATCGCGTGCGCCGCAACGCGCCTTATGCCGGCGGCTACATCGTTACCCACCATGGCCGGCCGGCTTCGGGCATTCACGCCCTTCAGGTGGAGTTCGACCGCCAACTCTATCTCGACCTGGAGCGGCTGGAACTGCTGCCCGGCTGGCGCAAATTAGCCGAGGATTTCGCCAGCGTGATCAGCAGTCTGCGCAATCTTCTCTGGGGCGCCCAGGGCAGCATCGCCGCCGAATAAAAAACCACCCTGCGGTTTCCCACAGGGTGGCCAAGGTTCAGGGAGGAAACGCATCCTGGGACGCGCTATAGCGGATGCGAAAGGGGGAGGACGCATACCGCTACGTTCAATAGAATAAGTGCTCGCCCTCCGGCTTTCAAGTTGCCGCGAACAAACTTCAGTTCGTTTTCTTCGATCCGTGCGGCATCATGCGCGACAGGAACGGATCGCGATCCAGAATCTGATGCTTCAGTGCGCCCACAACATGCAGGATCGCCAAGGCGATGGTGATGAATGCGATGATTTCGTGGCTTTCGCTGAAACCCCCAGCGATGCCCTCGTTTTGCGCCACCGGGAGATAGGGGACCGCGAACATCCCGAAGAAATCCAGCGGATAGCGCTTAGGCGCCGCCGAACTCATCAGCCAGCCGGTCAGCGGCAGCGCGATGATCGCGAAATAGAAGAAGGCGTGGACACCCTTTGCCAGCAGCTTCTCCCAGGTCTTGAGATAGGCTGGCTCGGCAGGTGGCCGATGCGTGATCCGCCAGCCCACCCGGCCCAGGCTCAGCAGCAGCACGAGCAGGCCGATCGATTTGTGCAGGCCCATCACGAACGGAATATTCTCGCGACCGAAATCCTCGTGCAGAAGACCGAGGGCGAGATTGACGATAATCAGCAGGGCGATCGCCCAATGAAAAAAGATCGCACCTGCCGAATAACGCGCACTCTCAAAGTCTCTCGCCCCGCTCGCCATGATCAACTGGCCTCCTGTCCTCCCGGCGCCACAGGACCGAGGCCCCTGGCAATTTGCTGGGTGAACAGATCACGAATCAGCGACAGAGAAAAGAGGTGCGCGTAAACCAGTGGCAGGATGCCATTCTGCATCAGCTTGCGGGCGGCGTCGCCGCGCATATCTTTCAACTTCTCTTCGTTGACCATCTGAAAGCCACGATAAATGAAGGGCTGCGATGCGCCTTCCATCTGAATCGAGACTTCGCCGTCCATCAGCAGCTCGGCCTTCACCAGTTCCTGAACGAAGGCGGCGCTGCGCGCGCCCGCATGTTCGAACTGCTCGCAAAATTCCAGGATCGACTTGGTGACCGTGCTCGGCTGGCCTTCGGCAAACAGCGCCTCGCCTTCCTCGCCAGTTTTGACGAAGTCACTCGACGGATCGAAACACAGCGACAGATCCTCGCTGTCCGGCCGGAGCCGCGCCAACAGGAAGGGATAGCGCCGGAAATAGGCAGGAATATAGGCATGAGGCCGGAAGCTGCCGTCCTCTTCGAGAAAGAGGTTGACGCCCTCGTTGAGTCCAAGCAGCGCGAGGGGCACCGGATTGGCGCCGGTCGAGAAAACGATCGGGAATGAGCGCTGCGCCATGATGAACTCATCGATGGTCAGGGGCACTGCGTGAACACCCTGAATCACCGATGCGGCATTGCCCTGCACCAGCCGGTAGTCGCCGTGGACATTGGATGAGAGCGGCTGGAGATCCTTGTACAATAACGGCAGAGATGAAACGCCTTGGGGTGCGGCCGTAGCCATATTCAAGCTCCTTGATCAGTATTGTTGTTTTGGGTCGGCGCGGCCGATGTTCGGTCGCTTCCCTATGGTGTCATCGCCTCATTCGCAAGGCGGCAGCAGCTTGCCGGGATTGAAAATCCCGAGCGGATCCAGCGCACGCTTGATCGCCCACATCCAATGCAGCCGGCCGGGCTCGGCAAGGCGTGCAAACTCGGCGAGCTTCAACTGGCCGATGCCATGTTCGGCGGAAAGGCTGCCACCTGCGTCGATCACGGCATCATCGACGAAGCGGTTGACGGCATCCATGTTACGGTCGAGCCATTTCGCAGCATCGGTTCCTTCGGGTGGGCGGACGTTGAAATGAACATTTCCGTCGCCAAGATGACCGAAGGCAAGCACCCGCGTCCCCGGGAACGCCCGCATCACCGCGGCGCTCGTCTCCTCGATGAAACGCGGCATATCGGCAACCGTAACCGAGACGTCGTGCTTGGCCGCTCCCCCATCGCGCCGCTCCGCTTCAGGCACGGATTCCCGCAGTCGCCAGAACGCCGCCGCCTGCGTCTCATTGCTGGCAATGGCCGCATCGGTGATGGCGCCGGCTTCGAGCGCCCGGGCGAGGATCGCTTCGACCGCATCGCCGATTCCATCATCTTCCCGTGAGCTCTCGATTTCGGTCAGCACATGCCAGGCATGCCGGCCGGTGAGCGGCATCTGGCTGACGGATAGATGATCGCGCACCAGATCGAGCGCGACCTGCGGCATGATCTCGAAGCTGGTGACTTGTTCTCCTGTTGCGGCTTCGAGATGGCGCAGCAACGGTAAGGTGCGTGCGAGATCGTTGAAGCCGATCCACGCGGTCACGCGGGTGCGTGCCCTCGGGACAAGTTTTAGCGTCGCAGCGGTAATGATTCCAAGCGTCCCCTCGGCGCCAATCAGCAGATGCTTCAAATCGAAGCCGCGATTGTCTTTCCTGAGCGAAGCGAGCCCCTCGAAGCGCGTGCCGTCGGCCAGCACTGCCTCTAGGCCAAGTGTCAACGAACGCATCGTGCCGTAGCGCAAGACCTGAACGCCGCCGGCATTCGTCGACACCAGCCCACCCACCGTCGCCGATCCCTTGGCACCCAGCGACAGCGGAAACTGCCGGTCGATTGCCGCCGCCGCGTCATGCACTTCGCTCAGGATCACCCCGGCTTCCGCCACCAGGCTGTTGTCCTCCGCCGAAATCGAGCGGATGTGCCGCATGCGGCGCAGCGACAACAGAAGCGCGGTGCCGCTGTCGTCTGGAGTGGCGCCCGCGACCATCGAACTGTTGCCGCCCTGCGGCACAAGCGGCAGGCGATGCGCGGCGGCGAGACGGACCAGGGCCTGCACCTCGTCGATGGTCGCAGGACTGACCATGGCGAGCGCATGGCCGAAAACACGCCCGCGCCAATCATGCAGCCAGGGTTCCATGTCGGCGGCATCGGCGGTGATGCCCCTGGGGCCGACAATGGCCTCAAGAGCGGCGAGCAGGTCTGACGCGGACAGCAACGATTGCACCATGATGGAAAGCTATACGCATTGACCGCAGGCAACGCCA